>ERZ761607.282-NODE-282-length-100572-cov-13.181293_pt1 | contig 100572 bp, 93 predicted proteins | sample MGYA00511164_ERZ761607 | MGnify/ENA primary metagenome ERZ761607 (study PRJEB28899, sample SAMN02445080) | bioreactor sludge metagenome | biome: EBPR sludge | place: Australia: Brisbane, Thorneside Wastewater Treatment Plant | collected 2011-06-22 ...
CAGTTATCAACTTTCCAATGCCGTGATCAACTCGTTAAGTTTACATAACGCAGATCGTGGTGAGGGCAGAAACGAGCAACTGCGCAGCAGTGGCAGGCGAGGGTGACAGTAGCAAAATGACACCAGCGCCCGCAGTCAATGACGCTGCCATGCCGCCGAGCTGCGCGATTTTTTCCCAATAGGCGCGCCGATTGCCGTCCTTCTCGCGTTCTGCATTCGCTTGCGCGATCACCTTCAGCGGGTCGATTCCGACAAGTCCAGCCAGCCGGGCGGCTGTGTAGTCGTCGATGATCCGCTCGCCGTTGTAGTACTTCGTCATGGCTGCACGGCTCAGACCCAGTGCGCGGGCGAGTTCTGCGTTTGATTCAGCGCCGATCTTGCGGCGCGCGGCGTCTAAGTATTCGCGGGTGTGCATGGTCGTCTCCATGTTTGGCAATTCAGCATATGTTCTGCGTTGGCACTTGACAACATAGTTGGCAGGTGGTTACAGTTCGCTCCGTTGGCAGGTGCCAACATTTACCCCCCCCTCAGGAGGGGGTAGAAAGCCGCAAGGCTTGAAGGCCCGTCTAGTAATACGGGCCTAATTCGGTAGCGCGGCGTCTGAACTCGCGTAAGCGGTTCGACGGTAGCGCGGCCTTAATCAACCAGTTTGGGAGAACTGCCATGCAACAAGCCTCTACCAGTCAAAGCCCCTCGCAACTCCCGGCGGCGCAAGCCGTCGCGGGGGGCGTCCCTACGCTCGATGTCCCGTTGTTGATCGACATTGCGTATCAGTCCAGCACAGACACGCGGGGAGGTGATCCGGCGCGGCTGTTCTTCGCCCGTCTCGTCGGTGCAGTTGAGACCCGGCACGGTTCCAGTGTTGCCGCTTCGCTCGCCCTGGCGCTCGGGTTTGATCACCTCATTGCTGATTCGGAGCGCGGGTAATGATCACCATCGGGCGGAAAACGATCACGGTGTCGGTCCTTCGCTCGGGCCGTACCGGCAAGCTATTGCCTCCGGTTGTGCGCCTTGGGCGCGCGCCGCTCGGCGTCCCGGATGCCGTGGCCTATGGCCTGCATTTTCTTCCGGCCTGGGTGGAGCTGGCGTAATGAGCACCGCCTTCATAGACTTTCTCGGCGTCACGTTCTGGATGGACGCCAGCAACGCTAAGCAAAGCATCGAAATCCTGCTTCGCGGCTGGCTCGGTGTCGAAATCAAGGTGTCCGAGACCGGCAAGGGGTGGAACGGCTATAAGCACCGCCTCGATGTGGATGGTATCGGCCTTGTCGCATTCGGTGGCAACGGTGACACCGTGCATATCGAGATGACCGGCGCGGGCTGCATGCAGGTCAAGGATTGGGATGCGGTCGCCGACTCGCTCACGATGCTCGAAGCCCGGATTACGCGCCTTGATTTGGCCGTCGATGACTTCGACGGCACCACGTACAACCTGGATTGGTGCAAGGCGGCGTACGAAAGCGGCGATTTCAATCCCGCGCGAGGCGCAAAGCCGGTGCCGCGTCTGGTCGATGACATGGGCAGCGGCAAGGGCTGTACGTTCTACCTGGGCTCACGCGAAAGCGGCAAGCTGTTTCGCGGCTACGAGAAAGGCAAAGAGCAGGGCGACCCGGCGTCGCCGTGGTTCCGTTGCGAGGTTGAATGGCGCAACCGTCACCGGGAAATTCCCGTCGATGCGATCCGCCAGCCGGGGAAGTACTTCGCGGGATCGTACCGCGCGTTCGAATCGCATTCCCTCGAACAGCGCGTGATCAAGACGATTGCGCACGTCGCCCAGGCGCACATCGAGCGAGCAACCGACCACGCCCGGAAGCAGGCCGGTCGCGTCATACATGGCCTGCTCGCCCTGGGCTTGACGGTGCAGGAAGTGATGGCGCGTCTGCATGTGCCTGAGTTGCCCAAGAAGCTGGCAGCGCCAATCCGCGCGTTCCTGGCTTTGGATGAGTCCGAGCGCACGTACACCACCGCCACCGCTCCGGCATGGGCGGCGAAAGCCACACCCGATGAGGTGTCAGACCTCTACAAGGCATTCCGGCTCCAGCGCGCGAAGTGGCGCGTAGGGCAGGGCACGAACGGCATGCACGCAGTTGAGGGGGTCGCATGGCTCGGCGCGTAGGTTTGCCGCCCGCGTTCTGCGGCTTCGAGCAACAACGGGTGTATGCGCCTGGAAACCTCGCCATTCCACATGAGTGGCAAGGGCGCGGACGCTGGCGGGGTGGCCCGCTTCATACGTTTGTAGATGACTACCGGCAAGAGTTCTTCTGGCGGCGACCGGAAGAGGGCGCGCTAATCGCGCGTGCAGCCGGGATCGTGACCGCACCTGATTTTACGGCGTACCTCGATGACCCCCATCAGTGGCGCACGTACCAAGCGTGGCGCTCGGCCACAGTCGCCAAGTACTGGCAGAGCTTCGGCGTTTCGGTCCTCCCGGTCGTGTCGTTTCGCAGCGGCTGTGCGTACCACGTCGAAAGGGACGCCGTGTGGGCCATCCGCGCACCCCGGCCCGAGAACCGCCAGCAATGGGAAGAGGAAGTTACGAAGTGGGCGGAAGAGGCGGAACCGCTTGCGCTCGTCGTGTTTGGGCGTAGATGGGAGTGTTTTCTGCCCGTGCCGCTGGTCTGGCGAAGTCTTGCCAGCAAGGTTACTGCTGCACAAAAAGAGGTGTAGCCGTGGGGGGCAGAACACGACGGGAAGAGTACCCAGATAGGGAAAGCTGGATTACTGAGGTGTCAGATCAGCGCCTGGAACAGTACCGCCAGCTCACCTATGCCAGTGGTTTTAATCAGCGCATTGATGGTGCATCTAGGTCGGGTGGCCAGCAATCATATTTCACAGACCTTATCGAACGCGAACGGGCGAGACGCCAGAAGTAACGCCCCAGGGACCTATGCCGCAAGTCCCGAAATCCTTAATAGCGGCTGGAGAGTAAAAAATGCGTTTCCCTTTCGAACTCACGGCATCGCGCGTCATCCAGGGTCGTAAAGACCCGTCGCGCCATTTCACCATCGTTGAAGGGCTGATCACCCTCCCGGACAACAAGCGCGTGTTCATGGAAGCGCTCTTGCCGGATCGCCAACACTTCGTCCCTGGTCAGTACGCCGTTGAGGTCGCCCTTGACATCGACCGCAATCGGCGGCTCACCGCGTTTGTGCGTGCGCTGCATCCGGTTCAACAGAAAGCGGCTGCGTAACCGTAATGGCTCAGTGCATCCACATTGAATTGGACGGCACGCATTACACGTGGCCCATGACGGTGGAAAACGGCGTCGATGACTGCGGCGATTATTACCTCCTGGAACGGTCGGAGTATTACGACCTAACCCACGGACTTGCAAGTATTCCTGACTTCGCAACTTACGGCATCACGCCTGAAACGGTGACGGAAGTCGCCGCCTGGGGGTTCGGTGCCGTGATTGCGGGTTGGGCTTTGGGCCTCGTCACCGGATGGGTGGCAGAGGCAATTCGTAGGGCATAACGCCCAATTTCAAAAGGAGTAGTACAAATGGCTGACGTTCTCGCTGCTGTCTCGTTCGGTGACGCCCTCACCGCTGTGGTCGCCCTGCTGGTGGTCGGTATCGGCATTAACATGGCGTTCAAGGGTTCCGCCTTCGGCAAGCGCGCCATCAAGGCGGCGTAAAGATGATCGCCGGGCCGATCCTCGCCTTGTTCTGGGTGATTGTTGCTCTGATCGGGGCGGCGGTCGCGCTCGCCATCGTCTGGGGTGTAGGGGGGCGCTTGTGAGAGCGCTCCGCCTCGCCTTGTTCTTCGTCGTCGGGCTCCTGTTCGGGGGCGCGGTGACGTTCGCGTATGCGCAACAGCAGCTCAACGGGCCAGCGCGCTACGGATCATCGATCAACTTCAACTACCCCGACGGCATCAACGCCCCTCGCCGTACGGGTGGCCCGATCTACGATTTCCCGGATGCGCCGGACGGCTGGGGCAAGATGCGGGACATTAATAGAATTAAGATGGGTTCGCACACGTTTGATGTGCATGGGGTACGCAAGTTTTCGCCGGGGACGCTCGCAAAAATTGGGGCTGGTTTCGCCAAGAAAGTTGGCCCGCTCGGCATCGGTTGGACGATCGGTGAATTAGTCTGGGATGAAGCCCAGGGGTGGTTAATACCGGGTGATCAAGAAACGCCGGATGGATGGGGCTGGTATTTCGAGGATGGCAATCCAGAAAACCGGCATCCCACGCCGGAGGGCGTCTGCCAGGAGTTAGCGAACCTGCTCTATGGTGACCACGGCCTATGGTTTGTTGATCCGGGGACCCAAGGTAATTTCGTCTGTCGTCACAAAGACATCTATCAGGCGTCCTATAGACAGAAGCTCATTCGCACAGAGGCACCGGGCAATTGCGAGAGCCCGTATGTCTGGAATCCTGACACACGGTTCTGCGAGGCGGAATCTAGGCCGGCGACCGATCAAGAGCTCGAAGACGCGATCTATGTTGAGCTTGTCTCGCGCGGTATGGGCTCCGACCTTGCACGCCGGCTGATCGAAGCAGGCTACACCCCCACGCCAGACGGCCACGAGGCGGACGGCCCGACCACCGTACCGGGCGAAACGACGACGACGACCACGACCAGTCCGGCAGGCACCACGACCACCACCACCAACACCACGAACAACCTGACTTACAACACGAACACGACGAACAACACCACCACGATCACTATCACCCAGACCACGACGACGACGACCACGAACCCGGACGGCACCCAGACCGAAAGCACCGAGACGAAACAGCCACAGCCGGGGGAGCGCGAAGAGCCCGAGCAATACAGCCTCACTTATTCGCCTTCGTCGCTCCCGGAGGTGCCAGACTTCTACGAGCAGAAATACCCGGACGGGTTTGCCGGAGAGTGGGACGGTTTCAAGCAGCGTATTGACGGGTCCAGTCTGGCGAACTTCATGCGGTCGCTCACCAACGGCATACCGTCTGGCGGTGAGTGCCCATCGTGGTCGCTCACGTTCAACTTCGGGGCAATGGGCAATTTCGGCACGATGGTCATGCAGCCGCCGTGCATCATCTGGCCGTTCATCAAGGCGGTGATGATCCTCAGCGCCTTGTTCGTCGCGCGGCGCTTGGTCATAGGGGGCTGACATGGGTGCAGTGTTCGCCGCCATTGGGCGGTTTTTCTCGGACCTGCTCAAGGCGATTACTGATGGTCTCGATTTCATCGCGCGTCTCTTCGTGCAGGTCTTCGTGGATCTGTGGGAGTTCGCAACGGACTTGCCGGTATGGATCTTCGCCCAAGTCCTCGACATCGCAGCCTCGGCGGTGGAAGCCCTCGACCTCGATGGGCTCACACAATACGCCTCGACCTGGGGCGCGTTGCCGGCGGAAATCCTCAATGTGCTGGGCTTGATCGGACTTGCCGAGGCGCTCGGCATCATCGCCACAGCGGCGCTCATCCGGCTGGCAATGCAGGTGATTCCGTTCGTTCGCCTGGGCTCCTGACATGATTAATCTTCTGCTAGGTGCTCCAGGGGGCGGCAAGAGCTATGAGGCCGTCGCGTACCACGTCCTGCCGGCCTTGTCGCAGGGTCGCAAGGTCATCACGAACCTGCCGCTGCAACTCGATGAAATCTACGCGCTGGAGCCGTCCTATGCGGGCCTGATCGAGCTTCGGCACGAAACCAGGGCACCACGCCGCAATGACGGCAAGTATCAGAATCGAGCGGCCTTCAGCCATGCCGAGGACTACGGTGACGACTGGAGGCACCCCGAGACGGGAGCCGGCCCGTTGTATGTCATCGATGAGTGTCACATTCCTCTGCCCGCGCAAGGTACGCCGATTGAGGTCGAGCACTGGTATTCCCTGCACCGGCACGAGTCGGCGGATGTCCTCCTGATCACCCAGAGTTACGGCAAGATCAACCGTGCGATCCGCGACCTGGTTCAGGTGGTCTATCGCGTGCGCAAGGCGACCGCGCTCGGCACCAGTACGAGTTACATACGGAAGGTCCAGGACGGCCTTCGCGGTGCCGTAGTGAACGAAGCCGTGCGCAGCTACAAGCCGGCGTACTTCAAGCTGTACAAGAGTCACACCAGGGGAGGGGGAGCCGAACTCGCAGCGGGCGACATCCGCCCGATCTGGCATCACTGGTCGTTTAAGGGTGCAGCGGTCCTCCTGCTGGGCGGGCTCGGCTACCTCATCTTCGGCGATTGGGCACTGTTCCCGGAGCCGAAACAACCGGAGCCACGCCTGACCGGGCAACAACAAGTACAGACACAGCCCACGGTGGTCGCCGCACCCGTGCGGACACACGAGCCTGACCGCGTAACGACGGCAGCGCCACCCGGCACAGCGCCGGTCGCCAGCTCGAAGCGTGCCCCATTCGATGGCCTGGGCATGCACGTCACCGGCTATATCCAGATGGGCGATCGTATCCGCTATGGACTCGCGTTCAGCCAGAACGGTCAGGTAGTCCGGCAGACCACCGACGAAGAGCTACGCACAGCGGGCTATGGCGTCGAGCCAGTGGGCGAGTGCCTATTCAGGGCCACCTACGAGGGCAACGCCATGTGGGTACGATGCGATGCACCTATGGCAACGGTCACGCCGTTCGGGGGCGTAACCACAGCAAGGCCGACCGCAGCGCAGACTGACGGGGGGGACCCCGCTCGCGGGGGGGACCCGGCAGGGAAAGCGGCGGGCGGAACCGTGAAGGAAGTCACGAGCTAACCAGGGCCGTCCCGGTATATTCCGGCGCATGGAAACCCATGTCATAACCATCGCCGGTGTCCTGGTAGCCGTATTGCTCATGCTGCTCGTTCTACGCCGTCGCCGACGCAAGACGCCGACCTCGAGAGGGATCACCCGGCCACGCCATGATCCGTTACTGACTGCCTGCCTGGGCGATGCTGCGAAGGCGCAACGCCTCGCAGAGTACGAGCGCAGGAGGCATCCATACCTTTCGATGGAGCAAGCGCGCCAACTGGCGTACGAGAAGCTGACCGAAGATCGCAGGCGTTGAAACAGGCAGGATCAACGAGCGATTCCGTAGAAGTTGCAGTCACGCACGCCGTAGAACCGGATCGCCTCCGCGCGCACCAGTCGCGCAGTGTTCGCGGCACCGTTACTGCTGTGACGGTCGATCAGCCGCAGCGCTTCGGCGATGAGGGCGCGTGCCTTCTTCAGCGGGTCTTGAGCAGCCCTGATCCGGTCTGCAATTCGGCCTGTCATGTCGTCGAGTGCCAGCACCATCTGACGGTGCAGGAATTCGGCTGACTTGCGAAGGCTTGCGGGGATCATGGTTTCTCTCCTACCGGGTTCCTAGATTCGGAGCCGATCGTTTGATCCTCTCCGGTTGTTGCATCGCTGGCTGAGTCCTTCCGTACTTCCTGAGTTCGTCGCCGTAAGCGTGGGGGCCGCCTGTCAGGGCGGAACGTCAAGGGCGGGCCCGTCCCGTACACTTCACCCTTGATGGGACGAACTGACAGGCGGACAACAAAGCGAAGGGGACGAAACGAGGGAAGGAAGGAAGGGCGGTGGAGGTGCAACGAGCGGTGAGCCCGCCGGGAGGCACTCAGCGCGTAGCGCTCTGACTTTCTATTGGCCTTGCAGCCTGCAACGATGTTTCCAGATTGGTCCCAGAATCTCCGGCAACTCTACTGGTTTCGTCGCATGGCGAGGCCAGCATCGACGCCGACCGTCAGGACATGGCAGCGGCGGATTCAGCACGAGAAGCGGCGGCTCTTGGAGGCGGGTGTCTGTCCGTTCGAGCTGCACGCGGTCTGTCGCGTGCTCATGCATCCATCATGCGAAACATCAGCGGCACGGCTGGAGCGCATCATGCAGGCCACGGTGGCTACTTAACATAACGCAGATCGTGGTGAGGGCAGAAACGAGCAACTGCGCAGCAGTGGCAGGCGAGGGTGACAGTAGCAAAATGACACCAGCGCCCGCAGTCAATGACGCTGCCATGCCGCCGAGCTGCGCGATTTTTTCCCAATAGGCGCGCCGATTGCCGTCCTTCTCGCGTTCTGCATTCGCTTGCGCGATCACCTTCAGCGGGTCGATTCCGACAAGTCCAGCCAGCCGGGCGGCTGTGTAGTCGTCGATGATCCGCTCGCCGTTGTAGTACTTCGTCATGGCTGCACGGCTCAGACCCAGTGCGCGGGCGAGTTCTGCGTTTGATTCAGCGCCGATCTTGCGGCGCGCGGCGTCTAAGTATTCGCGGGTGTGCATGGTCGTCTCCATGTTTGGCAATTCAGCATATGTTCTGCGTTGGCACTTGACAACATAGTTGGCAGGTGGTTACAGTTCGCTCCGTTGGCAGGTGCCAACATTTACCCCCCCCTCAGGAGGGGGTAGAAAGCCGCAAGGCTTGAAGGCCCGTCTAGTAATACGGGCCTAATTCGGTAGCGCGGCGTCTGAACTCGCGTAAGCGGTTCGACGGTAGCGCGGCCTTAATCAACCAGTTTGGGAGAACTGCCATGCAACAAGCCTCTACCAGTCAAAGCCCCTCGCAACTCCCGGCGGCGCAAGCCGTCGCGGGGGGCGTCCCTACGCTCGATGTCCCGTTGTTGATCGACATTGCGTATCAGTCCAGCACAGACACGCGGGGAGGTGATCCGGCGCGGCTGTTCTTCGCCCGTCTCGTCGGTGCAGTTGAGACCCGGCACGGTTCCAGTGTTGCCGCTTCGCTCGCCCTGGCGCTCGGGTTTGATCACCTCATTGCTGATTCGGAGCGCGGGTAATGATCACCATCGGGCGGAAAACGATCACGGTGTCGGTCCTTCGCTCGGGCCGTACCGGCAAGCTATTGCCTCCGGTTGTGCGCCTTGGGCGCGCGCCGCTCGGCGTCCCGGATGCCGTGGCCTATGGCCTGCATTTTCTTCCGGCCTGGGTGGAGCTGGCGTAATGAGCACCGCCTTCATAGACTTTCTCGGCGTCACGTTCTGGATGGACGCCAGCAACGCTAAGCAAAGCATCGAAATCCTGCTTCGCGGCTGGCTCGGTGTCGAAATCAAGGTGTCCGAGACCGGCAAGGGGTGGAACGGCTATAAGCACCGCCTCGATGTGGATGGTATCGGCCTTGTCGCATTCGGTGGCAACGGTGACACCGTGCATATCGAGATGACCGGCGCGGGCTGCATGCAGGTCAAGGATTGGGATGCGGTCGCCGACTCGCTCACGATGCTCGAAGCCCGGATTACGCGCCTTGATTTGGCCGTCGATGACTTCGACGGCACCACGTACAACCTGGATTGGTGCAAGGCGGCGTACGAAAGCGGCGATTTCAATCCCGCGCGAGGCGCAAAGCCGGTGCCGCGTCTGGTCGATGACATGGGCAGCGGCAAGGGCTGTACGTTCTACCTGGGCTCACGCGAAAGCGGCAAGCTGTTTCGCGGCTACGAGAAAGGCAAAGAGCAGGGCGACCCGGCGTCGCCGTGGTTCCGTTGCGAGGTTGAATGGCGCAACCGTCACCGGGAAATTCCCGTCGATGCGATCCGCCAGCCGGGGAAGTACTTCGCGGGATCGTACCGCGCGTTCGAATCGCATTCCCTCGAACAGCGCGTGATCAAGACGATTGCGCACGTCGCCCAGGCGCACATCGAGCGAGCAACCGACCACGCCCGGAAGCAGGCCGGTCGCGTCATACATGGCCTGCTCGCCCTGGGCTTGACGGTGCAGGAAGTGATGGCGCGTCTGCATGTGCCTGAGTTGCCCAAGAAGCTGGCAGCGCCAATCCGCGCGTTCCTGGCTTTGGATGAGTCCGAGCGCACGTACACCACCGCCACCGCTCCGGCATGGGCGGCGAAAGCCACACCCGATGAGGTGTCAGACCTCTACAAGGCATTCCGGCTCCAGCGCGCGAAGTGGCGCGTAGGGCAGGGCACGAACGGCATGCACGCAGTTGAGGGGGTCGCATGGCTCGGCGCGTAGGTTTGCCGCCCGCGTTCTGCGGCTTCGAGCAACAACGGGTGTATGCGCCTGGAAACCTCGCCATTCCACATGAGTGGCAAGGGCGCGGACGCTGGCGGGGTGGCCCGCTTCATACGTTTGTAGATGACTACCGGCAAGAGTTCTTCTGGCGGCGACCGGAAGAGGGCGCGCTAATCGCGCGTGCAGCCGGGATCGTGACCGCACCTGATTTTACGGCGTACCTCGATGACCCCCATCAGTGGCGCACGTACCAAGCGTGGCGCTCGGCCACAGTCGCCAAGTACTGGCAGAGCTTCGGCGTTTCGGTCCTCCCGGTCGTGTCGTTTCGCAGCGGCTGTGCGTACCACGTCGAAAGGGACGCCGTGTGGGCCATCCGCGCACCCCGGCCCGAGAACCGCCAGCAATGGGAAGAGGAAGTTACGAAGTGGGCGGAAGAGGCGGAACCGCTTGCGCTCGTCGTGTTTGGGCGTAGATGGGAGTGTTTTCTGCCCGTGCCGCTGGTCTGGCGAAGTCTTGCCAGCAAGGTTACTGCTGCACAAAAAGAGGTGTAGCCGTGGGGGGCAGAACACGACGGGAAGAGTACCCAGATAGGGAAAGCTGGATTACTGAGGTGTCAGATCAGCGCCTGGAACAGTACCGCCAGCTCACCTATGCCAGTGGTTTTAATCAGCGCATTGATGGTGCATCTAGGTCGGGTGGCCAGCAATCATATTTCACAGACCTTATCGAACGCGAACGGGCGAGACGCCAGAAGTAACGCCCCAGGGACCTATGCCGCAAGTCCCGAAATCCTTAATAGCGGCTGGAGAGTAAAAAATGCGTTTCCCTTTCGAACTCACGGCATCGCGCGTCATCCAGGGTCGTAAAGACCCGTCGCGCCATTTCACCATCGTTGAAGGGCTGATCACCCTCCCGGACAACAAGCGCGTGTTCATGGAAGCGCTCTTGCCGGATCGCCAACACTTCGTCCCTGGTCAGTACGCCGTTGAGGTCGCCCTTGACATCGACCGCAATCGGCGGCTCACCGCGTTTGTGCGTGCGCTGCATCCGGTTCAACAGAAAGCGGCTGCGTAACCGTAATGGCTCAGTGCATCCACATTGAATTGGACGGCACGCATTACACGTGGCCCATGACGGTGGAAAACGGCGTCGATGACTGCGGCGATTATTACCTCCTGGAACGGTCGGAGTATTACGACCTAACCCACGGACTTGCAAGTATTCCTGACTTCGCAACTTACGGCATCACGCCTGAAACGGTGACGGAAGTCGCCGCCTGGGGGTTCGGTGCCGTGATTGCGGGTTGGGCTTTGGGCCTCGTCACCGGATGGGTGGCAGAGGCAATTCGTAGGGCATAACGCCCAATTTCAAAAGGAGTAGTACAAATGGCTGACGTTCTCGCTGCTGTCTCGTTCGGTGACGCCCTCACCGCTGTGGTCGCCCTGCTGGTGGTCGGTATCGGCATTAACATGGCGTTCAAGGGTTCCGCCTTCGGCAAGCGCGCCATCAAGGCGGCGTAAAGATGATCGCCGGGCCGATCCTCGCCTTGTTCTGGGTGATTGTTGCTCTGATCGGGGCGGCGGTCGCGCTCGCCATCGTCTGGGGTGTAGGGGGGCGCTTGTGAGAGCGCTCCGCCTCGCCTTGTTCTTCGTCGTCGGGCTCCTGTTCGGGGGCGCGGTGACGTTCGCGTATGCGCAACAGCAGCTCAACGGGCCAGCGCGCTACGGATCATCGATCAACTTCAACTACCCCGACGGCATCAACGCCCCTCGCCGTACGGGTGGCCCGATCTACGATTTCCCGGATGCGCCGGACGGCTGGGGCAAGATGCGGGACATTAATAGAATTAAGATGGGTTCGCACACGTTTGATGTGCATGGGGTACGCAAGTTTTCGCCGGGGACGCTCGCAAAAATTGGGGCTGGTTTCGCCAAGAAAGTTGGCCCGCTCGGCATCGGTTGGACGATCGGTGAATTAGTCTGGGATGAAGCCCAGGGGTGGTTAATACCGGGTGATCAAGAAACGCCGGATGGATGGGGCTGGTATTTCGAGGATGGCAATCCAGAAAACCGGCATCCCACGCCGGAGGGCGTCTGCCAGGAGTTAGCGAACCTGCTCTATGGTGACCACGGCCTATGGTTTGTTGATCCGGGGACCCAAGGTAATTTCGTCTGTCGTCACAAAGACATCTATCAGGCGTCCTATAGACAGAAGCTCATTCGCACAGAGGCACCGGGCAATTGCGAGAGCCCGTATGTCTGGAATCCTGACACACGGTTCTGCGAGGCGGAATCTAGGCCGGCGACCGATCAAGAGCTCGAAGACGCGATCTATGTTGAGCTTGTCTCGCGCGGTATGGGCTCCGACCTTGCACGCCGGCTGATCGAAGCAGGCTACACCCCCACGCCAGACGGCCACGAGGCGGACGGCCCGACCACCGTACCGGGCGAAACGACGACGACGACCACGACCAGTCCGGCAGGCACCACGACCACCACCACCAACACCACGAACAACCTGACTTACAACACGAACACGACGAACAACACCACCACGATCACTATCACCCAGACCACGACGACGACGACCACGAACCCGGACGGCACCCAGACCGAAAGCACCGAGACGAAACAGCCACAGCCGGGGGAGCGCGAAGAGCCCGAGCAATACAGCCTCACTTATTCGCCTTCGTCGCTCCCGGAGGTGCCAGACTTCTACGAGCAGAAATACCCGGACGGGTTTGCCGGAGAGTGGGACGGTTTCAAGCAGCGTATTGACGGGTCCAGTCTGGCGAACTTCATGCGGTCGCTCACCAACGGCATACCGTCTGGCGGTGAGTGCCCATCGTGGTCGCTCACGTTCAACTTCGGGGCAATGGGCAATTTCGGCACGATGGTCATGCAGCCGCCGTGCATCATCTGGCCGTTCATCAAGGCGGTGATGATCCTCAGCGCCTTGTTCGTCGCGCGGCGCTTGGTCATAGGGGGCTGACATGGGTGCAGTGTTCGCCGCCATTGGGCGGTTTTTCTCGGACCTGCTCAAGGCGATTACTGATGGTCTCGATTTCATCGCGCGTCTCTTCGTGCAGGTCTTCGTGGATCTGTGGGAGTTCGCAACGGACTTGCCGGTATGGATCTTCGCCCAAGTCCTCGACATCGCAGCCTCGGCGGTGGAAGCCCTCGACCTCGATGGGCTCACACAATACGCCTCGACCTGGGGCGCGTTGCCGGCGGAAATCCTCAATGTGCTGGGCTTGATCGGACTTGCCGAGGCGCTCGGCATCATCGCCACAGCGGCGCTCATCCGGCTGGCAATGCAGGTGATTCCGTTCGTTCGCCTGGGCTCCTGACATGATTAATCTTCTGCTAGGTGCTCCAGGGGGCGGCAAGAGCTATGAGGCCGTCGCGTACCACGTCCTGCCGGCCTTGTCGCAGGGTCGCAAGGTCATCACGAACCTGCCGCTGCAACTCGATGAAATCTACGCGCTGGAGCCGTCCTATGCGGGCCTGATCGAGCTTCGGCACGAAACCAGGGCACCACGCCGCAATGACGGCAAGTATCAGAATCGAGCGGCCTTCAGCCATGCCGAGGACTACGGTGACGACTGGAGGCACCCCGAGACGGGAGCCGGCCCGTTGTATGTCATCGATGAGTGTCACATTCCTCTGCCCGCGCAAGGTACGCCGATTGAGGTCGAGCACTGGTATTCCCTGCACCGGCACGAGTCGGCGGATGTCCTCCTGATCACCCAGAGTTACGGCAAGATCAACCGTGCGATCCGCGACCTGGTTCAGGTGGTCTATCGCGTGCGCAAGGCGACCGCGCTCGGCACCAGTACGAGTTACATACGGAAGGTCCAGGACGGCCTTCGCGGTGCCGTAGTGAACGAAGCCGTGCGCAGCTACAAGCCGGCGTACTTCAAGCTGTACAAGAGTCACACCAGGGGAGGGGGAGCCGAACTCGCAGCGGGCGACATCCGCCCGATCTGGCATCACTGGTCGTTTAAGGGTGCAGCGGTCCTCCTGCTGGGCGGGCTCGGCTACCTCATCTTCGGCGATTGGGCACTGTTCCCGGAGCCGAAACAACCGGAGCCACGCCTGACCGGGCAACAACAAGTACAGACACAGCCCACGGTGGTCGCCGCACCCGTGCGGACACACGAGCCTGACCGCGTAACGACGGCAGCGCCACCCGGCACAGCGCCGGTCGCCAGCTCGAAGCGTGCCCCATTCGATGGCCTGGGCATGCACGTCACCGGCTATATCCAGATGGGCGATCGTATCCGCTATGGACTCGCGTTCAGCCAGAACGGTCAGGTAGTCCGGCAGACCACCGACGAAGAGCTACGCACAGCGGGCTATGGCGTCGAGCCAGTGGGCGAGTGCCTATTCAGGGCCACCTACGAGGGCAACGCCATGTGGGTACGATGCGATGCACCTATGGCAACGGTCACGCCGTTCGGGGGCGTAACCACAGCAAGGCCGACCGCAGCGCAGACTGACGGGGGGGACCCCGCTCGCGGGGGGGACCCGGCAGGGAAAGCGGCGGGCGGAACCGTGAAGGAAGTCACGAGCTAACCAGGGCCGTCCCGGTATATTCCGGCGCATGGAAACCCATGTCATAACCATCGCCGGTGTCCTGGTAGCCGTATTGCTCATGCTGCTCGTTCTACGCCGTCGCCGACGCAAGACGCCGACCTCGAGAGGGATCACCCGGCCACGCCATGATCCGTTACTGACTGCCTGCCTGGGCGATGCTGCGAAGGCGCAACGCCTCGCAGAGTACGAGCGCAGGAGGCATCCATACCTTTCGATGGAGCAAGCGCGCCAACTGGCGTACGAGAAGCTGACCGAAGATCGCAGGCGTTGAAACAGGCAGGATCAACGAGCGATTCCGTAGAAGTTGCAGTCACGCACGCCGTAGAACCGGATCGCCTCCGCGCGCACCAGTCGCGCAGTGTTCGCGGCACCGTTACTGCTGTGACGGTCGATCAGCCGCAGCGCTTCGGCGATGAGGGCGCGTGCCTTCTTCAGCGGGTCTTGAGCAGCCCTGATCCGGTCTGCAATTCGGCCTGTCATGTCGTCGAGTGCCAGCACCATCTGACGGTGCAGGAATTCGGCTGACTTGCGAAGGCTTGCGGGGATCATGGTTTCTCTCCTACCGGGTTCCTAGATTCGGAGCCGATCGTTTGATCCTCTCCGGTTGTTGCATCGCTGGCTGAGTCCTTCCGTACTTCCTGAGTTCGTCGCCGTAAGCGTGGGGGCCGCCTGTCAGGGCGGAACGTCAAGGGCGGGCCCGTCCCGTACACTTCACCCTTGATGGGACGAACTGACAGGCGGACAACAAAGCGAAGGGGACGAAACGAGGGAAGGAAGGAAGGGCGGTGGAGGTGCAACGAGCGGTGAGCCCGCCGGGAGGCACTCAGCGCGTAGCGCTCTGACTTTCTATTGGCCTTGCAGCCTGCAACGATGTTTCCAGATTGGTCCCAGAATCTCCGGCAACTCTACTGGTTTCGTCGCATGGCGAGGCCAGCATCGACGCCGACCGTCAGGACATGGCAGCGGCGGATTCAGCACGAGAAGCGGCGGCTCTTGGAGGCGGGTGTCTGTCCGTTCGAGCTGCACGCGGTCTGTCGCGTGCTCATGCATCCATCATGCGAAACATCAGCGGCACGGCTGGAGCGCATCATGCAGGCCACGGTGGCTACTTAACATAACGCAGATTATCGTGTTTTTGTGATCGCAGAGGGTGGGGGAAAGAGTCACTCTGCAGGCTGTCTCGCGCTTCGGCAGTTTGGGCACCACTGCACCAATACTGCCCACACGCATCCGCGAATGCGGTCAGGCCACGTCGCGGCCTGGCTTAAAAGGCCTTTTAAAACAATGTGGTGCGGGGAAAGAGACTCGAACTCTCACGCCTTGCGGCGCTGGAACCTAAATCCAGTGCGTCTACCAATTCCGCCATCCCCGCGGGTGTCACGTCTGAAGCGGAGCGCATTATACACAGCACCTGCCCGATCGGCCGTCAGGTGCCGTGCCATGCGTCCCGTCAGCTGGCGGTGCGGCCGTAGTTGTCCTCGAAACGCACGATGTCATCCTCGCCAAGATAGCTGCCAGATTGCACCTCGATGATCTCCAGCGGCAGCTTGCCCGGGTTGGCGAGGCGATGCGTGTGTCCCAGCGGGATGTAGGTGGATTCGTTCTCGCCGAGCAGGAAGGTCCGGTCGCCATTGGTGACCTCGGCCGTACCCTTCACCACGATCCAGTGTTCGGCGCGGTGATGATGCATCTGCAGGCTGAGCTTGGCGCCGGGATTGACGACGATGCGCTTGACCTGAAAACGCTCGCCGGCGTCGATCGAGTCGTACCAGCCCCAGGGCCGGTACACCTTGCGATGGCTCTGCGTCAGGCTGCGGCCTTCGGCCTTCAGGCGCGCCACGACCTTCTTGACGTCCTGCGTTCGCTCCTTGTGCGCGACCATCACCGCATCCGGCGTCTCGACCACGATCATGTCCTCGCAGCCGATCGCGGCGACCAAACGGCTGCCGGCATGTACAAGAGTGTTCCGGCTCGATTCGAACAGCACCTCGCCGCGCGCGGCGTTACCGTCTGCATCCTTGTCCGAGACGGCCCATAGCGCATCCCAGGCACCAACGTCCGACCAGCCGGCGGATAAGGGTACGACCACCCCCTGCCCCAGCTCCGGCGCTTCGGCGATGCGTTCCATGACCGCGTAGTCGATCGAATCGCTCGGGCTGGCCTCGAAGGCGGGGGCGTCAAGGCGGATGAAGTCCGCATCCGTGCTGCGGGCGGTAAAAGCGCGCGCGCAGGCGGCTTCCATGTCGGGATTGAAACGCGTGATCGCCTGACGCCACACCGAGGCCTTCATCATGAAGATGCCGCTGTTCCAGAAGTAGGCCCCGCTCGCGACATAGCGCTCGGCAGTGGCGCGGTCCGGCTTCTCGACGAACTCGGCCAGGCCACGTGCCGTGCCGGTGTCGGCAACCGGGGCCCCGGCTCGGATGTAGCCGTAGCCGGTCTCAGGCCGGTCCGGCACGATGCCGAAGGTCACCAGCGCACCTCCTGCGGCGGCTCGCGCGCCTTCTGCGATCGCCTGCTGGAAGGCCGTGACATCGCTGATCACGTGGTCGGCTGGCATCACCAGCAGCACCGGATCACCCTCCTCCAGTGCAGCCAATGCCGCCAGCGTGAGCGCTGGCGCCGTATTGCGACCGACCGGCTCGAGCACGATCTGCGGCGCTCGTACGCCGATCTGGCGCAATTGCTCGGCGATGATGAAGCGGTATTCCTCGTTGGTAACGATCAGCGGCCGAGGATCGACCTCGGCGCCAGCAAAGCCCTTCAGGCGGACCGCGGTCTCCTGCAGCAGGGACAGTTCGCCGGTCAGCGGCAGCAACTGCTTGGGGTAACTTTCACGCGAGGCAGGCCACAGGCGGGTGCCTGAGCCGCCGGAAAGGATCACGCTCTTGATGGTCATGGTCGGGAGTGTCCTTGGTCAGGTCTGCAGTTCGCGCAACATGCGCGCGACGCCGTCGCGCCAGTCTGGCAGGTGGAGCCCGAAGGCATGGCGCAGCTTGGTGGTGTCGAGGCGGGAATTGAGCGGACGCACGGCCGCGGTGGGATAGTCGGCGCTACCGATCCTGGCGATCTCGCGTACCTTGAGCGCGCGCCCGAGGTTGCGCGCTTCGTCAATGACGAACTGTGCATACCCGTGCCAACTCGTCACGCCGGCCGCGGCGAGGTGGTAGGTGCCATCAAGCTCCGGCCGGCTCAGGCAGGCGCGCAGGGCGTGGGCGCTGACGTCTGCAATGAGATCTGCGCCGGTGGGGGCGCCGAACTGATCGGCGATCACGCTCAGCACCTCGCGTTCGGCCGCCAGCCGCAGCATGGTGCGCGCAAAGTTTCCGCCGCGTGCAGCATGGACCCAGGATGTACGCAGGATCAGATGCCGGCAAGCACTTTCGCGGATCGCCTGCTCGCCCTCAAGCTTGGTACGCCCATACACCGACAGCGGTCCGGTTGCATCGGCCTCCGTCCAGGCCCGCTCGCCACTGCCGTCGAAGACATAGTCAGTCGAGTAATGCACCAGCAGGGCGCCCGCATCGCGGGCTGCACCGGCGAGTGCCCCCACCGCCTCGGCGTTGATGAGACGAGCCTGGGCGGCTTCGGTCTCCGCCTTGTCCACCGCGGTGTAGGCCGCGGCATTGACGATCACCGTTGGTGCCACACGGCCTATGGTGCTGGTCAGTTCATCCGGGCGAGAGAGGTCTCCGCACAGGCCTGCGTCTGCATGGCGATCGAGCGCGACCAGCTCGCCGAGCGGCGCGAGTGCGCGCTGCAACTCCCAGCCCACCTGGCCGTTGCGGCCCAGCAGCAGTATCCTCATGCGCCCTGCCCTGCGTCACTGCCGCCATACTGGGTCGCCACCCAGTCACGGTAAGCGCCGCTCTGCACATTGGCTATCCAGCCGGGGTTGTCGAGATACCAGCGCACTGTCTTGCGGATACCGGTTTCGAAGGTCTCCGCCGGCTTCCAGCCCAGTTCGCGCTCGATCTTGCGCGCATCGATGGCGTAACGGCGGTCGTGGCCGGGGCGATCCTTGACATAGCTGATCAGGCGCTCGTGCGGCCCGGCCGGGTCGGGACGCATCTCGTCGAGCAGACGGCACAAGGTGCGCACGATGTCGATGTTAGCGATCTCGTTCCAGCCGCCGATGTTGTAGGTCTCGCCAGGGCGTCCGCGCGCCAGCACCTCACGGATCGCGCTGCAATGGTCACCGACGTAGAGCCAGTCACGTACATTGAGTCCATCGCCGTACACCGGCAGCGGCTTGCCTGCCAGCGCGTTGACGATCATGAGCGGGATGAGCTTTTCCGGAAACTGGTAGGGGCCGTAATTGTTCGAACAGTTCGTGGTCAGCACCGGCAAGCCATAGGTGTGGTGCCAGGCGCGCACGAGATGGTCGCTCGCCGCCTTGCTTGCCGAATACGGGCTGTTGGGCTCGTAAGTCTTGGTTTCGGCAAACGGCGGATCCTGTGGCCCGAGCGAGCCATAGACCTCGTCGGTGCTGACGTGGAGGAAGCGAAACGCCTCGCGATCGCCGGCCGGCAGTCCGGACCAATACGTACGCGCGGCTTCGAGCAGTGTGAACGTGCCTTCGACGTTGGTACGCACAAAGGTGCCCGGCCCGTGGATGGACCGGTCGACATGGCTCTCGGCAGCGAAGTGGATGATCGCGCGCGGCCTGTGCTCGGCCAGCAGGCCATCGACCAGTGCACGATCGCAGATGTCGCCGTGGATGAAGCGGTGCGCCGCGTTGCGCTCCAGACTGGCCAAGGTCTCGAGATTGCCCGCATAGGTGAGCGCATCGAGGTTGAGCACGGCCTCATCGCCGCCAGCAAGCCAGTCGAGCACGAAATTTGCGCCGATGAAGCCGGCGCCGCCCGTGACAAGGATCAAGATACGGCTCCCGTCCTGATTGCAAAGGCTGGATTATGGCATCGGGAAGCGGCCGGGCACAGTCCGGATGTGGCAGCTGGCACCTGCGGCACCGTGGTCGGGCCCTGGCGGGTCTTTCGAGGTGGGGCCCGGGGCGCCAAGAGACATGATTGCGTCGCTCCAGCGGCTGTTCCCGTGGCGCCTCGCGTTACATCGCGAGGCGTTCGGCGTAGCCCGTCATCTCGAGATAGCCTTCACCGATCGCACGCGCCTCGTCTGCCGCACCCAGTTCGAACAGGCGAACCGCGCCCTCCCAGTAGATCGCCCCGGTCGACGCGCGGCTGTCCAGTTCCTGGTCATCGATCAACGGTCGCAGGCGCAGGCGGCGCCCGGCGAGCTCGATCTCCCACTCCACCGGGTAGCGGATCCCTGTGCGCGGCGATTGCCAGTGGCGCAGCGGGGTAAAACGCAGCTCGTCGGGGCCATGGATGCGCGAGGCACCGTCCTCTTCGCTCAGCGTGCCTGCATGCCAGAGCGCCCTGCCCTCGCCATCGCGCATCTGAAAGGCCATCAGTCCGCCGCCGCCATACAGATTGATACCGACCCAGTCCCAGCCGCGCGCGCCTTCGGGCAGGATCTCGCTAGACCACTCGTGATCGAGCCAGGCATGGCCCTCAACCTCGCGCACCTTGCCGCCGATACGCATGCGCCCGCCCACCATCATCTGTGGTCGGCTGTAGTAATAGCTGGCATTGAGTGGATCCGGCGCCTTCTGGCTGAAGCCCTGCTTGCCGTTGAGGACAGGCGCACGACCCGGCTCGAACACCAGTTCGAAGCCAAATTCATCGGTCTCGATGTTCGTCCGATAAGGCGCCAGCACCGTATCGCCGCCTTCCAGGAACCAGTCCTCCACCCGCACGGACGTACGCCCCTCGCCCGCCTCGACCAGCCCCGGATAGGCGCGCGCCGAGCGCTCGGCGTGGCGCAGCCGGCCAATGGACGGGTCCGCGATGGCAGCATGGGCAAGGATCAGCTGACGCGGGGCAAAGCGGCTCGGATTGTCCTCGCCGATACGCGTACGTACGCGGAAAAAGGTGAGCTGGAAACCATAGCCTCCAGCCCTTCCTTCGGCCCCTCCCTCTCCGGCGCCCTGCCAGTGCCTGCCTGTCCCGCCGCCCGCTTCGCGCAACCAGCCGGTGACATACCACCACTCGGTGCGAAACTGCGGATGAGCACCAAAGTCCTGCGGAAACTGCAACAGCGCACCCGCCACCACCGGAGGGTAGGCCGTGGCCTCTGCACTGGCCGCCTGCCCGCCTGCACGTGCAAGCAAAGGCACGCCCGGCAAGGCCAGTGCAAGCAAGCTGCCGACGACCGGGCGCAGCAGAAAGCGCCGCCGATCCGCAGCAGTTGGGGGTAGCCGCTTGTTCCTCATCCAAACTCCGTCAGCTTGTCTGCCATGTCATCCGGGGCCGTGCTTACCAGTCCGCCTTCACCGCCTGAACGGCCGAGCGCTGCATCGCGTGCCGGCCCGCCAGCCGGGCAACCCCGCCAGCCAGTACCACCAGGCTGGTAGCGAACACGCCAAGCGCCAGCCACGGCACGGCAAGATCCATGCTCCAGTGAAAACTCTGGCGGTTGATGATCTCGATCAGCACCCAGGCGATCGCGCCGCCCGCGAGCAGACCCGCGAGCACTCCGAGCCCTGCTGTTAGCGCACCCTCAAGCGCAATCAGCCGGCCGATCTCGCCGCGGGTCAGGCCGAGATGGCGCAGCATGCCGAATTCGCCCTGGCGCGTGGTCGCCAGCGCGGCGAAGGTGGTGGCAATGCCGAACAAGCCGATCAGGATGGCCACCGCCTCCATGAGGTAGGTGATCAGGAAGGTGCGATCGAAAATCTCCAGGCTGAGCGCGCGGATCTCGCCCGGCAGCGCGACCGTGATGTGCTCGGGGCCGAAGCGCTGACGCAGCGTCTCGGACACGCTGTGCGGATCGACACCGGCTGCGACCCGGATCGCCACATCGTTGATGCGCGTGTCGCCGGTCAGCGCAACGTAGTCGCGACTGTCGATGAGGGCTGCGCCATGCTGGCGGGCGTAGTCGCGCCAGATGCCGGCGACCACGAAGCCCTGCATGTGGCCGCCGATCGGCAACTCGAACACGCTGCCCGGCACCAGTCGGTGACGATCGGCTGCGGCCTCCGACACCCAGGTCGCAGGAAGCGTCGCGCCGGCAGGCGCAACAAGGCTTCCTGCAACCAGTGGCAAGCCCCACTCTCCCTGCCCAACTGCATTTACCGGGCGTGCCAACAGGCTGAACAAGGGTTCGGTATCGGACAGGCGCAGATTGACCAGACGGGTGGTATCCACCGCAGCCACGCCCTCGACCGCGGCAATGGTGGCGAGCGCGCTTGGGTCGAGGTAGCCACTGGCGGCGGATGATGACGCCCTCACATAGAGATCGGCAGGAAGAACCTGGCCGAGCCATTCGTCCACCGATACGCGGAAAGAACTCACCATGATCGCCATCGACACCGCCAGTGCGACGCTCGCGATCACGCCGGCCCCTGCGACCACGGCCTGTGCAGGCGTTGCGCTCAGGCGCGCGTGGGCAAGTCGCCACAGCACGCTGCGTCCGTGTTCCAGCAATGGCAGCACTGCGCGCGCCAGCGCCGGCAGGGCGAGCACAGCTGCAGCCAGCACCAGCGCGACGGCCGCATAGCCGCCGACCGGGATCCCGCCCTGGGGCGGCAGTAGGCAGGCGAGCGCTGCAAGGCCCAGCAGCCCGCCTGCAAGCCGTCCGTCGACCTTCGCCTGGGGCAAGCCTGTACGTTCGGCCTCACCTGCGCGCAGGGCGCGGGCGGGGGCCACGCGCGCGGCTTCATGCGCGGGCACCCAGGTACCGAGGACACCTGCGGCGACGCCAAGCAGCAGGTAAGCCAGGCTCAGTACAGGATCGACCTGCAGACTCGGTGCGAGTCCGCGGAAAAAGCCCGCACCCAGGTCGCCGCCCACCAGGCGAAAGGCGCCCCCCGCCAGCGCATGACCCAGCACGACCCCGAGCAGGCCGCCGACGAGGCCGACCAGTGCGCCCTCGGCGAGCAGCCCGTGCATCAGCGCACGCCGCTCCAGGCCGAGCGCTCGCAGCAGCGCGAACTCGCGTCGCCGCCGTGCCACCGCCAGCAACTGGGTTGAGAAAACGAGGAAGCCACCTGTCAGCAAGGCGATCGCAGCCAGCATCGTCAGGTTTACCCGGTAGGCGCGCGACAGCGTGCCCGCCTCGCTCGCCGCCGCCTCCGGCACACGGAGCGCCACCCCTGCCGGTAACAGCGGTGCGAGCGCGCGCATGGCAGTGTCGACCGCGATCCCATCGGCGAGCTTGAGATCGATGCGGCTGAGCTGGCCCAAGCGCTCGAAGTGCTGTTGTACCCCTGCGATGTCCATGACGCCGACCAATCCACTCGCCCCCGGCACCTCGCCGGCCACCCGCAGTCGCAGGCTGCGCAGCCCCGACTGCGCGAGCAACCAGCCGTCCTGAATTGCGGGCGGTTGCAACTCGCCCTCAGCCCGGCCGTTGCCCTCGGCTGCCTGCTGACGCCCGCCAACGCGCAGCGGCTGCTCCAGGAGCGCACGCGCATCTGCACTCAGGAACAGGTTCGACGGTTGCAGCGCCGCAAGGCGACCATCGCCCCCGGTATCATCGACGTCGCGCCCCGCCGTTGCGACGACGCGAGGCATCAGCCCGGGCTGCACCTGCATCACCCGGAACAGGTCCAGGCCGAGGATGCGCAGGCTGTCGTCTCGCCCGGGCAGGCGGGCCTCGATTTCGAGCACCGGGCTGGCGGCAGCGACCTCGGGCCGCATCGCCAGCAGAGGGTAAAGTGACTCGTCGAAGCCCTCGCGCGCGCCCACGACCTGCAGGTCTGCCTCGCCGGCCAGCAGGCGTACGCCGCGGCCGAACTCGTCGAGCGCGGCGCCATGGATCAGCTGCACCGCCAGCCCAAGCGCGACCCCGAGTGCGATCGCGACCAGAGATAGCGCGGTGGCGAGCCGTCTGCGCAGCAGGCTGGCGAGAAAGAGATGACGCAGCCGGGTGTTCATGATCCGTGGCGCACCGCATGCAGGCGGCCATCCACGAGTTCCATGACGCGGTCTGCCCGTGCTGCGGCCGCCCGCGAATGGGTCACCAGGATGCCCGCTGCGCTGCGGGCGCGGAGTTGCTCGAGGAGCAGGTCGAGCACCTCCATCGCACGCCCGGGGTCGAGGTTGCCGGTAGGCTCGTCGGCAAGCACCACCGCAGGCTGGTGCACCAGCGCACGTGCGATCGCCACGCGCTGCAACTCGCCACCCGACAGCAGGTGGGGCGAGTCGTCTGCTCGCCTCCCAAGCCCCACGCGGCCGAGCATCTCGCGCGCACGCCGGTCGGCCTCAGCCTCCGGCTGCTGCAGCAACCACAAGGGCAAGGCCACGTTCTGCGCCAGACTCAGATGCGGCAGGATGTGGAAGGCCTGGAAAACGAAGCCGAAGTGCCTGCGGCGCAGGCGCGCGAGGCCGTCGTCATCGAGCCGCGCAAGTTCCGTCCCGGCCACCCGGATCTCGCCGCCATCGAAAGGCTCAAGGCCAGCGATGCAGTTGAGCAGGGTGGATTTGCCCACGCCCGACTCGCCGACGATGGCGACACACTCGCCGCCGGCGACCTGCAGTTCGAGCGCATCGAAGAGCACGCGTGGTGGCGCACCGGGAAGGGTCTTTATCAGTCCGGATAGTTGCAGCATGAGATCCCCGCGTGCGCGGCCGTGTTCTGGTGTTCTTGCGGTGACCGCGCAATGTCCGCCTTGTGTCAGCTGTCGCGGCCGAAAGTTGCATGCCGGCGCGGTATACTCCGCCCGCCCTGCAAGGCGATGCCCGCTGTGCACGGCAAGCGCTTTCCCTATTACTCGCACCCGCATGGTGTGCACCCAGTCCAGGTCATGCCGGTCGAGCACTACGAGAACTTTCCTGTTGCGTCCCTGCTGCTGCCGGCGCGCTTGCGCGAGCCGGTCGAGGCCATCTACGCTTTCGCGCGCAGCGCAGACGATGTCGCCGACGAGGGCGACGCAGCGAGCGTGGAACGTCTGGCCCGCCTGCACGACTATCGTCTCGCGCTCGAAACCAGCGCGCGTGGCGGCCCGGTCCGCGACCCGACCCTGGTGCCGATCTTCGACCGGCTGGGACGAAGCATCCGTGCCCACGGCCTGCCCGTCCAGCCCTTTCGCGATCTGCTCGACGCCTTCGCGCAGGACGTGGTCAAGACACGCTACCGCGACTTCGCCGAGCTGCTCGACTATTGCCGGCGCTCGGCCAACCCCGTCGGACGTCTGATGCTCTGCCTCTACGGTGCGGCGACGCCCGACAAGCTGCGTCAGTCGGACGCCATCTGCACCAGCCTGCAGCTGATCAACTTCTGGCAGGACGTCGCCATCGACTGGCGCAAGGCGCGCATCTACCTGCCGCAGGATGAACTCTCCCGCTTCGGTGTCGATGAGGTCTTCCTCGAACGCGCCAGCACGCAGGGCCTCGATGGCGTGGACGGCGAGGGTACCGCCCGCTGGCGCGCGCTGATGGCCTTCCAGGCCGGGCGCGCGCGCTCGATGATGCTCGATGGCGCCGGCCTTGCACGCGCCCTGCCCGGACGCATTGGCTGGGAACTGCGCCTGGTCGTGCTGGGCGGACTGCGCATCCTCGAGCGCCTGGATGCAACCGGCTACGACGTCTTTTCCCGCCGCCCGACCCTGGGCAAGAGCGACTGGCTGCGCCTGGCATGGCGCGCACTGAACTACGGACCCCGCGCATGAACCCGCACGACTACTGCCAGGACAAGGCCGCCAAGAGCGGCTCGAGCTTCTACTACAGCTTCATGTTCCTGCCCGCCGAGCGACGCCAGGCCATCACCGCGCTGTACGCCTTCTGCCGCGAGGTGGACGACGTCGTAGACGAGTGCCACGACCTGTCGCTGGCGCAGACCAAGCTCGAATGGTGGCGACAGGAGGTGCAGCGCACCTGGGTCGGGACGCCCACGCACCCCGTCGGCCATGCGCTCAAGGACGTACTGACGCGCTTCAACCTGCCACAGGAGCAGCTGCTCGAGATCATCGACGGCATGGCGATGGACCTCTCGCAGACCCGCTACCTCGACTTCAAGGCGCTGCAACTCTACTGCTACCGGGTGGCAAGCGTGGTCGGCCTGCTCGCGGCCGAGATCTTCGGCTACCAGGACCGCCAGACACTCAAGTACGCGCACGACCTCGGCATGGCCTTCCAGCTCACCAACATCATCCGCGACGTCGGCGAGGATGCCCGCCGCGGCCGCATCTATCTGCCGATTGAGGATCTGCAGCGTTTCAACGTACCGGCCAAGGACATCCTCGAGGCGCGCTACTCGGATAACTTCCGTGCCTTGATGGCTTTCCAGGCCGAGCGCGCGGAAAGATTCTACGACCAGGCCTTCGCCCAGTTGCCCGCGAGCGACCGCAAGGCCCAGCGCCCGGGGCTGGTAATGGCCGCCATCTACCGCACCCTGCTGCGCGAGATTGCCGCCGATGGCTTCATGGTCCTCGATCGGCGCACCTCGCTGACGCCGCTGCGCAAGGTCTGGCTCGCCGGCACGACCTGGTTCAAGGGCTGAGCGCATGAGCGTCCCCGTCGTCGCCGTCATCGGTGCTGGCTACGCCGGCCTGGCCTGTGCCGTCGAACTCGCGCGTGCCGGCGTGCATGTCACCGTGTTCGAGCGTTCGCATACCCTGGGCGGGCGAGCGCGGGTGGTGCATAAGGACCACCACTGGCGGGTAGACAACGGCCAGCACATCCTCATCGGCGCCTATGGCGAGCTCACCCGCCTGATGCGTCTCACTGGCTGCTCGCCCAAGCAGCTCGCACACCTGCCGCTCACCCTGCACGTTCCCGACCGGCTGCAGCTCAAGGCCGCAAGCCTGCCCGCGCCCTTTCATCTCGCCGTCGGGCTGCTGCGCGCGCGCGGTCTGAGCTGGGCCGATCGCCTGGCCATGCTGCGGCTGATGCGCTGGCTCAAGAAGCGCAGCTTCCGCGTACCCGCCGACATGACCGTTACCGGCCTGCTGCAGGCAACGCGCCAGACGCCGCCATTGGTGCAACTGGTTTGGGAACCGCTCTGCGTCGCCGCGCTAAATACCCCTGCCGCCGAGGCCGATGCACAGGTGTTCGCCAACGTGCTGCGCGACAGCCTGGCCGCAGGCGCCGCAGCCAGCGAACTGCTGCTGCCGCGCGTCGATCTGTCCGAACTCTTCCCCGTGCCTGCAGCGCGCTACCTTGCCACCCGCCGTGGCAAGCTGCGCACCGGCAACGCAATCGAGGCGGTCGAGCCGGTGGCCGGCGGCTACCGGCTGCAGGGCGACCCCGGGAGCCAGCCCTGGCCGCAGGTCGTACTTGCCACCGCGCCCTATCATGCGAGCCCGCTACTGGCCAGCGCGGGTGGCTGCGAACGCCTGGTCGAGCAGATCGATGCGCTCGATCATGAGCCGATCACGACCGTGTACCTCGCCCTCGGCAAGGGCCAGCGCCTGCCCGAGGCGATGATCGGGCTCGTCTCAGGAACCGCAGTCGACCCTGCGCAATGGGCGTTCGACCGCGGCCAGCTCGGCGGTCCCGAGGGCCTGATGGCTTGCGTGATCAGCGCCAGCGGACCGCACGAGGCCTTGGAACGCGACGCACTCATCGTCGCCTGCCACGCCCAGCTCGAACGCCAGCTCGGCCGTCGCCTGCCCGCGCCCGAGTGGTCGCAGGTGATCACCGAGAAGCGCGCCACCATCGCCTGCCGCCCCGGCATCCTGCGCCCGGGCATTCGCACGCCCCTGCCCGGCCTGTGGCTGGCGGGCGACTACCTGGACTCCGATTATCCGGCCACGCTGGAATCCGCGGTGCGTTCGGGCGTCGCCTGCGCCGCCGCCATCCTCGCCGAACTGGGACGCAAGGCGGGCGGCTGAGCCCTGCCCGTCCGTCCTTGCCGTGACCTCGTTTCGAGCCGCGGCCGCGCCCTGAGTACCTTCTGCGCCGGAACTCAGGCGCTGGATGAAGTTGCTGCGTCAATGAGATGGCGCAGGATCGGGTTGAGCATCGCCGCGCCCAGGCGCTTGCTGCGGGCGCCGTTCCATCCGGCCACCGGATCGGGCAGCAAGGCATTGTCCTTGAACGGCATCTCCAGCGTCAGCGACACGCAGCCAAAGCGATGCGCCACCCACTTGCTCGCCAGCGTCAGCAATTCCTCGCCGAAACGGCCCGGTTTGTAGCCTTCGACGGTCTGGAAGTCCGGGCTTGCGGCAGCAAAGGCTTCGATGAAGCGTGCCTGAGCACGCGCCGCTTCGGCGCTGAAGCCGGGAACCTCCTCGGCGGTCGAGAAGAAGACGTAGGGCAGCGATTCGTCGCCGTGGATGTCGAGGAACAGCGCGCAGCCGGTGCGCTCCATCTCCGCGCGCACCAGGAAGACCTCGGGGCTGGCGAGCGGATCGGGCTCGCGCCATTCGCGGTTCAGGTTGCGCCCGGCCGCATTGGTGCGCAGGTTGCCGCGCACGGCGCCATCCGGGTTCATGTTCGGCACGATGTAGAGCACGGCGAGTTCGCGGATGCGCCGTGCCACGGGGTCCGCAGGGTCGAGCAGGCGCTCGAGCAGGCCTTCGACGAACCACTCGGCCATGGTCTCGCCCGGGTGCTGGCGGGCGATGATCCACAGCGGCGGACGGCCCGCCGCTGGATCGCCGACGACCACGAGGTCGAGGTCGCGGCCATCGACGGTGCTGCCGAGATCACGGTTCTTGGCGAAGGGCGACTGAGCGACATGGCCGATCAGGTCGAGGTGGCGTTCGTAGGAATACGGCTCGAAATAGGCGTAGTAGACGCCGTCGCGCTCGGGCGTGTGCTCGACGATCAGTGCGCCGTCGCGGAAATGCGTGCCCTCCACGCGGAACCAGTGCTGGCGGTCGTAGGACGCGACGCAGCGGTAGTCCGGCCAACCGTCCGGGTAGGCCGCCGCCGCGGCGTTCTCGAACACCATGCGCACCGCCCTGCCCGCAGCACCATGCAGGCGGAAGTGGAACCACTGGTGGAAGGCCGCGGCATTGTCCGCACGCAGGCGCAGGCGGATGTCCTGCGGATCGTCGAGGCTGAGTACCTCGATTGCACCGGAATCGAAACAGCTGCTGATCTTCATTGGCGCTATCCGGTTGCGCCCGCACGAGGCGGGCGGTGGATTCAGGCTTCGCGGCGACGGAACACGAGCGTGTCGGCGTCCGACGCGTCGGCGGCGAAGACATAGCCCTCGCTGTCGAAGTCCTTCAAACCGTCGACCTCGTCGATGCGGTTGCGGATCACGAAGCGACTCATCAGGCCTCGTGCACGCTTGGCGTAGAAGCTGATGATCTTGTAGCGCCCGCCCTTCCAGTCCTCGAACACCGGCGTCACCAGCCGGGCCTTGAGCAGCTTCGGCTTGACCGACTTGAAGTACTCGTCCGAGGCGAGGTTGAGCAGCACGCGCTCGCAGCCGCCCGCTGCATCGGCATCGAGCAACTGGTTGAGCGCCGCGGTGATGCGCTCGCCCCAGAACTCGTAGAGGTTCTTGCCGCGTGGGTTGGCAAGCCGCGTTCCCATCTCGAGGCGGTAGGCCTGCATGAGGTCGAGCGGACGCAGCACGCCGTAGAGGCCTGAAAGGATGCGCAGGTGGTCCTGCGCCCAGGCCAGGTCCTCTGCACTCAGGCTGCCGGCATCGAGGCCCTCATAGACATCGCCATTGAAGGCCAGCACGGCCTGCTTGGCGTTGCCGGCATCGAAAGGCAGCGACCAGTTCGCGTAGCGTGCGACGTTGAGGCTGGCGAGCTGGTCCGACAGCGACATCAGCTCGGCGATCTGTGCGGGCGAGCGCTCGCGCAGCACGTCTATGAGTTGTGCGGAATCGTCGAGGAAGTCGGGCTGGGTGCAGACAGTGGTGGTAGGCGGCGTCTCGTAGTCGAGCGCCTTGGCTGGAGAGATGACGAGGATCATGTGCAAAGCGAGCGGTGACAGGCGTGAAGCCCAGGGCCTTCGAATGGTAGCGCGATTCGCTGCGCCGATCGTGCTTCGAAACGCGCGCAACCAATGATCGGGGTCGGCGACACGTGCCGCTGGTCATTCGAGCAGACTTCTACATCACCTTGAGCAGTCTCTCCGAGAGCTCGTCAGCGCGCTTGCGTCCCATTGTCGTCTCAGTGATCGCCTGTAGCCATTCGTCAAAGAGTTCACGCAGTTCTTCTTCACGCCGCGATGCGTGGATACGCTTGACGAGATCGAGCTTGGCGTAGGGGCCGTTGAAGGTGCGCAGCGTGTTCATCATGAAATCGCGGGCCATCTGCAAGTCCTTGGCTCCGCCCGGGGCGCCCGCGAGCGCTTGAACGGCGTTGGGCGTCGGTACGGCACCCCCTGCAGGGGGTGCAGCGGCTACGCGCTCCAGAAAGCCGCCGTCCTCGAGCTCCTGAAGCGTGGCCGCGGCGTTCTCGTCACCCGAGAGCCGCGTCAGTTCGTCCAGTGTGCGCTGCCCGTCGGCCAGGATCAGAAGTCGGCGCGCGCGCGCACCGAGTCTGCCGCTACGTGTGGTGAGCTCTTCTTGCCCGCGCGCCGTCTTGACGAAACACGTCATGGGGGTCTGTCTCCTCGTCGAGGATGCGGCCTTTGGCCGTCTGAAGGTTGGATGCACTACCTGCGGCCGGCGCACGCGCGGGACCGCCGCCGACGCCTTGCCGACTCATGCGCCGAGCATGCCGCCCGGGGTCCGCGCACGTCAAGTCGCCATGGCCGAAATGCGTGACGATTCTAACGCAGGCTCCGTTGCCGAACCTGCTCGAACAGGCAGACTGCCACCGCGGCGCCCACATTGAGTGACTCGACACCCGCACACATCGGGATACTGACGCGGCGGTCGGCCATCGCGAGCAGCGCGGATGACAGGCCTTGCCCCTCTGCACCAAACAACCAGGCAACCTGCGCTCGGATGTCTATCTGGAAGAGCCCCTGTGAGCCCTCCCCGAGCGCAGTGGCAATGCGCGAGCCGGGGAAGTCCACCAGACGGTTGGCGAGGTCCACCCGCTCTTCGAGCTGGAGCAGGAAATGCGCGCCCATGCCGGCACGCAACACCCTGGGTGCCCAGGCCTGGGCACAACCTTCTCCAAGCAGGACATGGTGCACGCCCGCGGCCGCAGCCGTACGCAGAATGGTGCCGAGGTTGCCGGGATCCTGTATGCCATCGAGCGCGAGCACGTCGGCTCTGAACGGCAAGTTGCCGGTCGGGGCGGGGAGATCGATGAGCGCCAGAATGCCTGACGGCGTATCTACCGGGCTTACGTGCGCAAACAGCGTATCGGCGAGCACGATCTGCTGTACCGCAGCTGGCGCCTTCGCTCGCAGCTGGGCAATCTCTCCGTGCTCCTCGATCCCTGCGGCAACAATCAGGCTCTTGATCGGCCAGCCTGCAGCGAGTGCGGCGTCGATCAGGTGCACCCCGTCGAGCAAGGTCTCGCCGTGCTTGCGCCGGTCGCGCGCGGAATGCGCGAGCGCGTGCAGACGCTTCACGGTCGGGTTGTCGCGGGAGCTGATCTCCTTCGTCATGGCCGAGGGCTTCCGCAGCCCTGCTCAATCAGCCTGCGCACGGGGCCGAAGCTCCTGCGGTAGAACGGCGCGACGCCATGCTTCTCCAGTGCTGCAAGGTGCGCCGGAGTTGGATAGCCCTTATGGAGGGCCAGTCCGTAATGAGGCCAGCTCTGGTCGAGGGTGCGCATCATGCTGTCGCGGGCGGTCTTGGCCAGGATGGAGGCGGCCGAGATCGCGGGTTCGGTCGCATCGCCCTTGACGATGGCTCGCACCGCATACGGCAGGCGCGGACAGCGGTTACCGTCGACAAGCACCTGAGCGGGCTGAAGCTTCAGCGCCATCACTGCACGCTGCATTGCCAGCATCGTTGCGTGCAGGATATTGAGCTGATCGATCTCCTCGACGCTCGCTTCGCCCAGCGCCCAGGCCAGCGCATGCTCGCGGATCTGCGTGGCCAGGCGCTCGCGCGCCTCCGCGCTGAGCTTTTTCGAGTCGGCTAGGCCGGCGATCGGACGGGTTGGGTCAAGGATCACTGCGGCTGCGACCACGGGCCCGCATAAAGGCCCGCGTCCAGCCTCGTCCACGCCGCAGACATGCGCGCCGTCCGCGTCGGCGGCTGCGAACAGGTCACTTGTCATCGTTCCACTCTCAAGCCCGCGTGCTGGCGAGGTAAGGCAGAATAGCCTCTGCCGCACGTCGCGCTGTATCCTGGCGCAAGCTCAGGTGCAGCTCCCGGAAGCGGCTCTCGGCTGCTGCCCGCCGTGCAGGGTCGCGCAGCCAATCCGCCACCGCCTCCGCGAGTCTGTCGGGTGTCGCCTCGTCTTGAAGCAGCTCGGGCACGATCGTCTCGCGACACAGGATGTTGGGAAGCCCCACCCAGGGTAGATAGGCCATGTGCTTCATGAGTCTGTACTGCCACTTGCCGATGCGGTAGGTGATGACCATGGGGCGCTTGAGCAGGGCCGCCTCCAGACTGGCCGTGCCGCTTGCAACCAGGACAACGTCGGCTGCAGTCATCGCATCGACGGCGTGGCCGAACAGCATCCGCACTGGCAGATCGGCTGCCTGGTTACGCCGTAACGCCTCTTCAAAGATCTGTCGCGTTTCCCGCGTTGCGAGCGGCACGAGGAATATGATCTCCGGGTTGCCGGCTTGCAGTAGCCTGGCAGTGGCGATGTAGGTGTCGGCCAGGTTGCGCACCTCCGACTGGCGGCTACCAGGAAGTAGCGCGACGACTGCGGCGTTGGCGGGCACCCCCAGCCGGGCCCGTGTCTCTGCGCGATCGGGTTCGAGCGGGAACACGTCGGCGAGCGGATGCCCCACGTAGCTCACCGGAACGCCAGCACGCTCGTAGATCTCGGGCTCGAAGGGAAACAGGCACAGCATGTGCGATACCGAACGAGCGATGCGCTTTATGCGCCCTCCCCGCCAGGCCCAGATCGACGGGCTGACGAAGTGGATGGAAGGCATGCCTTCGTCGCGCACCTTCCCCTCGAGCCACAGGTTGAAATCGGGGGCATCGACGCCGATGAATGCCGTCGGGCGCTCCTTGCGGATCTGTGCCAGAAACGTCCGCCTGATTCCCGACAGCTCACGGTAGCGCTTCAGGGCGTCAACGTAACCATGAACCGCCAGCAGCTCGCTCGGCCAACGCACTTCGAAGCCTTCGGCTTGCATCTTGGGGCCACCGATGCCGAAGAACTCGGCGTCCGGGATGTGCTGACGCAGCGCGCGGATGAGATGACTGGCAAGAAGATCGCCGGAGGTTTCTCCGGCGACCATCGCGATGCGGACCTTCATTGCCGAAACCGACCCTCAGCGAACGATGCCACGCCCCGACTGCGCGATGAAGTCGGAGAACAGCTGGACCTCCGATTGCCCGGCAGCGAGCTCGGCGACGCTTTGACGAGCCTCCTCCAGGGACAGGCCGGAGCGATAGAGCGCGCGATAGGCACGCTTGATCGCTGCAATGCCTTCGGCCGAGTAACCACGCCGCTTGAGGCCCTCGCTGTTGATGCCGTGCGGCTTCGCCGGATTGCCGGCAACCGTCACGAAAGGAGGCAGATCCTGCAGCAGCACCGTACCGACGCCACAAAAACTGTGGGCACCCACGCGGCAGAACTGATGTACCCCGGTAAACCCACCGAGGATCGCCCAATCGCCCACCTGCACATGACCTGCGAGCGTCGCATTGTTGGCAAAGATCGTGTGGCTACCGACCTGGCAGTCGTGCGCGATGTGCACGTAAGCCATGATCCAGTTGTCGTTGCCGATGCGCGTGACGTGCGCATCCTGGCTGGTACCGACGTTGAAGGAGCAGAACTCGCGGATCGTGTTGCGGTCGCCGATCTCGAGCCGGGTAGGCTCGTCATCGTACTTCTTGTCCTGCGGACTTGCGCCGATCGAGCAGAACTGAAAGATCTCGTTGTCGCGGCCGATGCGGGTGTGCCCTTCGACCACCACGTGCGGGCCGATGCGGGTACCCGCGCCGATCTCGACATGCTCGCCGATCAACGAGTAGGCCCCCACGCTGACGCCTTCCCCGAGCTTGGCGCCGGGGTGGATGATCGCGGTCGGATGAATCATAGGGTCTTGATCGCACACATCAGTTCGGCTTCTGCGGCGAGTTCGCCATCCACGCTTGCACGCGCCTTGTATTTGTAGATGTTGCGCTTGGACTGGGTGATCTCGACGTCGAATATCAACTGGTCACCCGGTACGACCGGCCGCTTGAAGCGCGCATTGTCGATGCCGGCGAAGTAGACGACCGAGTTGTCATCGGGCTTGACGCCACTGCTCTTGAACGAAAGCAGCGCTGCGGTCTGCGCCATGGCTTCGATGATCAGGACTCCAGGCATCACCGGGTGGTGGGGGAAATGGCCCGGGAAGAAGGGCTCGTTCATGGTGACGTTCTTCAAGCCGCGCGCACGCACGCCCGGCTCGATCTCCAGCATGCGATCCACAAGGAGGAAGGGGTAGCGATGCGGCAGGTACTGCAGGATTTCCTTGATGTCCATGACGGCTCAGCCTGGGTCGCGGTCCTTGGGACCGTCGTTGTTCTGTTGTTCGAGATGGCGCACTCGCTTGGCGAGCGCGTCGAGATGACGTAGATGCGAGAAGTTCCTGACCCAGTCGCCGTGCGTCTGAAGAGGCAAGTTGCTGGTGTACACCCCCGCCTTGGGAATCGACTTGGCAACCAGAGTCCAGGCGGAGACCACAACGTCATCGGCGATGTTCAGATGCCCCGAAATGCCCGCCTGGCCACCGATCATGCAGCGTGCGCCGATCTGGGCACTTCCTGCAACACCGGCGCAACCCGCCATGATCGTGTGATCGCCGATGCGTACGTTGTGTGCGATCTGGATCAGGTTGTCGAGCTTGACGCCATCGCCGATAACCGTATCGTCGAGCGCCCCACGGTCGATCGTGGTGTTGGCACCGATCTCCACGTCGTTGCCAATGAGTACGCGTCCAACCTGAGGAATCTTGACCCACGCACCCGAACGTTCGCGCGCAAAGCCGAACCCGTCGGCGCCGATCACCACGCCGGCATGCAGGATGCAATCCTCACCGATCACGCAATCGTGGTAGATGGTGACATTCGCGACCAGGCGGGTTCCCCGCCCGATCCGGGAGCCGCGCCCGACATGACAGTTTGGTCCGATCACGACGTCTTCGCCGAGCTCGACCCCCTCTTCAATCGACGCGCCGGGCCCTACCTGAACGCTGTCGGGCACCGCACAGGCGACTGCAGCGAGGCGATGAACGCCCGGCTGCACCGCCGGAGGCGGACTGAACAGTTGGGCGACGCGTGCAAAGTAGAGGTAAGGGTCGGGGGTGACGATGAGGCTGCGACCACTCATCTGCTCGACGGCATCGGGGCTGACGATAAGTGCCGACGCCGCACAGGCCCTGGCTTGTGCGACGTACTTGCGGTTGGCGAGAAAAGCCAGGTCACCCTCCCCGGCCTGCTCGAGCGTGGCAACGCGTGCAACCGCAAGTGCCGGTTCGCCCAGCAGATCACCCCCGAGGCGATCGACGATTTCCTGAAGCTGGAACATCCTGTCAGTGGGCTTACTTCGCGGCTGACAGGGCCTTGATGACCTTGTCGGTAATGTCGATGCGCGGGCTGGCGTAGACCGCCTCCTGAAGGATGATGTCGTACTTCTCGCTCTCGGCAATCTGCTTGACCGTGCGGTTGGCTTGGTCGAGCACCGATGCCAGTTCTTCGTTACGCCGCTGGTTGAGATCCTCGCGGAACTCGCGCTGCTTGCGCTGGAAGTCGCGGTTCAACTCGTTGAACGTACGCTCCTTGTTGCGGCGGTCGTTTTCGCTCATCGTGGGCGCGTTACGCTCGAGGTCTTCCTGCATCGATTGCAGGTCGCGGGCCAGGCGCTGGAGCTCCTGGTCACGCTTCTCGAATTCCTTCTCGAGGCGTTGCTGAGCGCGGACGGCGGGAGCCGCCTCGCGCATCAGGCGATCCGAGTTGACAAAGCCGATCTTGGATTCGGCGATTGCAGCCTGGGACGCCCCAAGCAACGCTGCAGCGATCAGGGAAAGGGGGATGAATCTCACATGTGCCTCCGGAAAACTCTTCTATGCCGGCGCGTCAGAAGACACTGCCAAGTTGGAACTGAAACCGCTGGATCTCGTCGTTATCCTGCTTCTTGAGCGGGTGACCGAAACTGAACTTGAGGGGGCCGATCGGCGAACTCCAGGAGAACGCCAGGCCGGTACTGTAGCGCAGGTCACTGAAGCGAACCTTCTGGTTGACGAAGTTGTCACTGCCCAGCGGCCGCTCGTCCTCACCCCACACGTAGCCGGCATCAAAGAAGGCTGAGATACGGAAGGAACGATCCTGACCCGAGCCCGGCATGGGGAAGAAGAACTCGGCGTTGCCTACCACCTTGCGGGTACCGCCGGTCGAGGTTACGTCACCGTCTGTGTCGCGGAACTTCGGACCGATCGAGCCCTGATCGAAGCCGCGTACCGAGCCGATGCCGCCGACGTAGTAATTCTTGTAGAACGGCACATCCTTGCCACCAAAGCCCTTCGCGTAACCGACGTCCGCGTTGAGCATCAGCGCATAGTCACGTCCGATCGGGAACCAGTGCTGGTACTGGTAGCCCAGCTTGCCATAGCGCAGATCGCCAACAGGAACCGTTGCTTCACCGTACAGGCGCTGATAGCTGCCAGAACGCGGATAGATGAAGCTGTCGCGGCTGTCGCGCGACCAGCCGACCGTCGCCAGCAGGCTGCGCACGGTCACCGTACCGGTGCCGTCGGTATTGTTGCAACCGCCGTAGTCCTTGCAGAAGTCCTTGTAGAGCTTGGGACTCTGCGGGTACGTCGTGATCTCGGTCTGGTCGGCGGTCAGGCCGAAGTTGACCTGGTCATCCTCGGCAATCGGCCATCCCAGGCGAATGCCGGCACCAGTGGACACGGTCTTGTAGGGCGACACCGAGTCGAGCTCATCGGCGTCGTAGGTGCGGTGATAGACATCCCAGCCCAGGCTCACGCCATCGGGGGTGAAATAGGGGTTGGTGAACGACAACGCGAGTGTGCGGCTCGACTTGCTGGTGTTCAGGCCAAAGGTCAGCGCGTTGCCGCTGCCGAACAGGTTCTGCTGGGAAATCGACGCCGACAGCACGATGTTCTCGGCACTCGAGAAGCCAGCGCCGAGCATCAGGTTGCCGGTCGGTCTTTCCTTGACGGTGAAGTTGGCGTCGACCTGGTCGGTGGTACCCGCCACCGCAGGTGTCTCCACGGTCACTTCGTCGAAGAAGCCCAGGCGATCGATGCGGGTCCGCGAGCGATTGATGGCCGAGGCATCGTACCAACCGCCTTCCATCTGGCGCATCTCTCGGCGCACTACCTCGTCGCGCGTCTTGGTGTTGCCGCCGATGTTGATCCGACGGACATAGACCCTGCGTCCCGGATCGACGAAAACCGTGAACTCGACTTCACGCTTTTCCTTGTCCACTTCGGGGGCAGCGTTCACGTTGGCGAAGGCATAACCCTCGTTGCCGAGTCGGTCCGTGATGGCCTTGGTAGTCTCGGTGAGGCGTTCGCGGGAGAAGGTCTCGCCCGGACGGATACGCGTCAGCGCGAGGTATTCCGATTCAGGCAGGACGAGATCACCGGTGAAACGTACGCCGGTGACGGTGTACTTCTCGCCCTCGGTGATGTTGATGGTGATGTAGATGTCCTGCTTGTCCGGCGTGATCGATACCTGGGTCGAGTCGATGTTGAAATCGAGATAGCCCTGGTTCAGGTAATAGGAGCGCAGGCTCTCCAGGTCAGCCGACAGTTTCTGACGGGAGTACTGATCATTCTTGGTGTACCACGTCAACCAGCCCGGTGTGGTGAGCTGCATCTGGCTGATGAGGTCCTTGGTGCGGAAGGCATTGGCACCAACGATATTGATCTGGCGGATCTTGGCGACACCGCCTTCCTCGACGGCAAAGTTGATCCCCACCCGATTACGCTCGAGCGGCGTGACCGTCGTCTTCACCGTGGCCGCATACTTGCCGCGCGACAGATACTGACGCTTGAGTTCTTGTTCGGCACGTTCGAGCAAAGCACGATCGAAAATCCGGGACTCGGCGAGACCGACCTCGCGAAGCCCCTTCTTGAGCGCATCCTTGTCGAACTCCTTGACGCCGTCGAAGGTGATGTCGGCGATCGCCGGTCGCTCATCAACGACCACCACGATGACCTCGCCTTCGGTCTCGATGCGTACGTCGCTGAAGAAACCGGTTGCGAACAATGCGCGGATCGCGTCAGCCGCCTGTGACTCGGTAAAGGTGTCGCCGACACGCACCGGAAGATAATTGAAGACGGTGCCAGCTTCGGTGCGCTGGATACCCTCGACACGGATGTCCTTGACTACGAAGGGATCGAATGCAAACGCCGGGGCAGCGGCAAGGAGGGCCATGACGAGCCCGGGCAGGAGCTTGCGTTTCATGCAGGAGGTTCAGCCGGAAATGAGACGATTGATGTCGTTGAAGAAGGCGAATGCCATCAGCATCACGAGCAAAGCCAGACCGATCTGTTGACCGATCTCCATGACACGTTCTGGAATGGGTCCGCCCTTGATGATTTCGACCGTATAGTACATCAAGTGCCCCCCGTCCAGAACGGGGATGGGGAGCAGGTTGAGTACCCCGAGACTGATGCTGATCAGGGCCACGAACTTGAGGTAATGGCTCAGTCCAAGTTGCGCAGTCTGGCCTGCGTAATCGGCGATCGTGACCGGGCCGGAGAGGTTCTTCCACGACACCTCACCGGTGAACATGCGCCCGATCATGCGCAAGCTCAGCACACTGGTTTCCCAGGTCTGGCGCACCGCCTTGGCCATTGCCTCGAGCGGGCCGTAGCGCACCTCGGCAAACATCGACAACCCGCCAGGTGCCGGGTCGGCAACACCGACACCGATGCGTCCCACCCGCGCGCCCCCCTCGTTCGCCTCATCGGGCGTCACCACTAACGAGAACGCCGCGGCGTCGCGGCGAAGGTCGAAGCGCAACTCACGCCCCGCACCGTCACGGACGATCTGCACGAGATCACTCCAGGACGTTATCGCGACACCGTCTATCGCAGTCACTTCGTCCCCGGACTGCAGGCCCGCGCGCGCGGCAGCCCCGCCTTCAACCAGACGCCCGATGACTGCGGGAATCTGCGGACGCCAGGGTTTGAGTCCAAGTCGTGCGATCAGATCGCCACTGTCATCGTCAATGCGCACTCCCGCAAGATCGAGCCTGCGGAACGCCTCCACATCTTCGAGCGTACGTACGCGCAGCACGACCTCGCGCTGATCGAGCGTATGTTGCAGCAGGATCCAGCGCAGGTCCTGCCAGCTGCGCACCGACTGTTCGTCCACCGCCAACACCAGGTCGCCGTCACGCACACCCGCCGCCTCGGCAACCTGCGGCGTTTCAGATAGTGCGACGCGGGCCCGCAGTTCGTCCGTGCCAGCGACGAAAAGCCCCCAATAGAGCACGATCGCAAGCAGGAAGTTGGCCAGGGGGCCAGCGGCAACGATTGCGAAGCGGCGGTAGACCGATTGCCGGTTGAAGGTGCGATGCAGCTCTTCCGGCGCGACCGCAGCTTCGCGCTCGTCGAGCATCTTGACGTAGCCGCCCAATGGAAAGGCGGCAAGAGCCCATTCGGTGCCATCGCGACCCGCACGGCGAACGATCAGAGGCTTGCCGAAGCCGATCGAGAAGCGCAGCACCTTGACGCCACACCAACGTGCAACGAGGTAGTGGCCCAGCTCGTGCACGAGGATGAGCACACCCAGCGCGAGCGCAAATGGAAGGAGGTAGTCTAGAAGGTTCATCGGCCAGGGGTTCGGTTGCGGATCTCGGCATGCGCCCATTCCCGAGCGCACGCATCGGCTGCGAAAACAGCCTCCAGGCAATCGACCGCAAGGCCGGCACTGCGTTCCAGGCAGCGCTCGATAACGCGGGCGATATCGAGAAAGCCGATACGATGATCCAGGAAGGCCGCGACAGCCTCCTCGTTGGCGGCGTTGAGCACCGCGGCTGCGGCGCCTCCCTCGCGCAGCGCGTCGAAAGCGAGACGCAGGCATGGAAAGCGCGCAAAATCCGGCCGTTCGAAATCGAGCCGCGCAATCTCGAACAGGTCGAGTGGCCTGACGCCGGCCTCGATGCGCTCGGGCCAGGCCATCGCGTGCGCGATCGGGGTGCGCATGTCAGGATTGCCAAGCTGAGCGAGCACCGAACCATCCGCGTACTCCACCATCGAGTGGATAACGCTCTGGCGATGCACGACGACCTCGATCATGTCGGCAGGCACGCCAAACAGCCAATGGGCCTCGATGACCTCGAGCCCCTTGTTCATCATGCTGGCTGAATCGACGGAGATCTTGCGGCCCATCACCCAGTTCGGATGCGCACACGCCTGCTCTGGCGTCACTGCCTCGAGGTTGGCCAGCGGCGTCTCGCGAAACGGACCGCCGGATGCAGTCAGGAGAATGCGCCGCACCCCAGCCGGCGACGGCTCCCGGGCATAACCCTGCGGCAGCGCCTGAAACACGGCGTTGTGCTCGCTGTCGATCGGCAGCAACTGCGCTCCGCTGTCGGCTACTGCGCGCATGAAGATCGCACCGGACAGCACCAGCGCCTCCTTGTTGGCGAGCAGCACCTTCTTGCCGGCCCGCGCAGCAGCCAGCGTCGGCTTCAGCCCGGCCGCGCCAACAATGGCCGCCATCACCATATCGACATCAGCAGCTGAAGCGACGCCCTCAAGGGCAGCCTCGCCATGAAGCACCTCTGTTGGACAGCCCCGCGCCCGTAATGCAGCAGCCAGGCGTTGGGCGGCTTCCGGACTCCCTACGACGGCATGGCGGGGGCGAAAGCGCAGGCAGGGCTCGACCAGCTTGTCGTCCTGGCGATGCGCCGTGAGTGCGAACACCTCGAAGCGGTCGGGGTGGCGCCCAACAACGTCCAGGGTGCTCTGGCCGATCGATCCGGTCGCCCCAAGAATGGTGATGCGCTGCATTGCGTGTTCAGCCTCGAGAAATGCGGCCCTGAGGAGCATGAGCGGCAAAGCCGCTGCGGGGCCTCAGTGTGACAACAGGACGAAAACGAGCGCCACGATCGGCAGCGTGGACGTGAGGCTGTCGATCCGGTCAAGGATGCCGCCGTGCCCGGGAAGGATGCTGCCGCTGTCCTTGAACCCCGCCTGCCGCTTGAGCAGCGATTCGAACAGATCGCCGATGATGCTGAGCGCCGTCCAGGTCACCAACGCCAGGCCGATCACCAGCGCACCGCCCGCCTGGCCTGCGCCGAGCCAGACCAGGACGCCGATGCCATAGAGCAGGACGGCAGCCACGGCACCCATCGCGCCCTCCCAGGTCTTGCCCGGGCTGATCGTTGGGGCAAGCTTGTTTCGTCCGAGCGTGCGTCCGGTGAAATAGGCGGCAATGTCGGCGACCCAGACCACAGCCATCGTACCAAGCAAGACCCACGGCCCGACGACGCGCAGGTGGGCGAGCGCCAGCGCGGTCGGGATGAGGACGATGAAGCCCACGAGTGACGCAAGCATCGGTTTGTCCAGCGGCCACTTGCGCAGCAACCACATCGGTACGACGAACATCCAGAACAAGGCGCTGATCGCATACAACGGCAGCAGCAGCGGAGTGCCAGCAAGCGTGCCGCTACCGAGCCCGGTCAGGTAGCCGAGCATCAGGCAGGACACCGCGAATACCACCGCCGTGGACATGCGCAAGGGCCGATCGAAGCGGGCGAGCCCGCCCCACTCCCATGCTGCCAGGCCGCATAGCGCCGCGCACAGGGCAAGCCAGGCGATCGCCGGCAGCAGGAATACTGCGCCCAGCAGGCCGGCAAGCAGCAACAAGGCGGTGACGACGCGATCCTTAAGCATTGGGTTCCTGCAGTTCGGCAGCGCTTTGCTTGAGCTGCTCGCTGGTACGCCCGAAACGGCGCTCCCGCCCCTGGTAGGAGTCGATCGCCATGTCGAGCGCAGCCTCATCGAAATCGGGCCAGAGCGTATCGGTGAAATACAGCTCGGTGTAAGCGAGCTGCCACAGCATGAAGTTACTGATCCGCTTCTCGCCACCGGTGCGGATGAACAGATCGGGTTCTGGTGCGAAGCTCATCGACAACTCGGCTGCGAGCTCATCCTCGCTGAAGTCCCCGTCACGCCCAGGGTTGTTGGCGATCAAGCGCGACATGGCGTTCATGAGGTCCCAGCGCCCGCCATAGTTGGCCGCCACCGTAAGGTGGAAACGGTCGTTGGCGGCCGTGAGCGCCTCGGCCTCACGCACCACGCCCACCAACTGCGAGTCGAACCGTGACAGGTCGCCGATGACCCTGAAACGGATACCGTTCTCGTGCAGGCGCTTGACCTCGCGGCGCAGCGACTTCAAGAACAACTGCATCAGAAAGGAGACTTCGTCTGGCGGACGCCTCCAGTTCTCGGAGCTGAAGGCAAACACGGTGAGATAGCCGACGCCACGCTCGATGCACCCCCGGGTCACTGCGCGCAAAGCCTCGACGCCACGGCTGTGCCCCGCTACGCGCGGCATCAGACGCTTGCGCGCCCATCTGCCGTTGCCGTCCATGATCACCGCAATGTGCTGCGGCACGGATGCAACTTCCGGAATCTCCCGTGTGGAGCTCCTGAACAATCTACCGACCATGACCTGCCTCCTGTCCCGCCGTGCTGGCAACTGCCGATCCGGGGCCGGATCAGATCTGCATCAGCTCCTGTTCCTTCTGCGCGAGCAGCTTGTCGATCTCGGCAACGTATTTGTCGGTGAGTTTCTGGATGTCATCCTCGGCGCGACGCTCGTCGTCTTCCGAGATGAGCTTGTCCTTCACCGCGTCCTTGAGCTGCTGGTTCGCGTCACGGCGCAGGTTGCGGATGGCGACCTTCGCATTCTCGCCTTCGTGGCGAACGACCTTGGTGAGGTCGCGGCGGCGCTCTTCGGTAAGCGCAGGCATGGGCACGCGCAAGAGCTCGCCCATGTTCGACGGATTGAGACCGAGATCACTGTCGCGAATCGCCTTTTCGACCTTGGGCAGCATCGGCTTTTCCCAAGTCTGTACGCCGATGGTACGAGCATCGATCAGGGTGATGTTGGCGACCTGGTTCACCGGCACCATCGAGCCGTAATACTCGACCATGACATGGTCGAGCAGACCGGTGTGGGCACGCCCGGTGCGGACCTTGGCGAGATCGGTCTTGAGCGATTCGACCGACTTCTGCATTTTCTGCTCGGTCGTTTTTTTGAGTTCAGGAATCATGCGCGCACTCTCCAGTAATCAGGAATGGACCAGCGTTCCTTCGTCCTCGCCCATCACCACGCGCTTGAGCGCGCCCGGCTTGAAGATCGAGAACACGTTGATCGGCAGCTTCTGGTCACGGCACAGCGCGAACGCCGTGGCATCGAGGACCGCCAGATTGCGGCCGATGGCCTCATCGAAGCTGATGCGATGATAGCGCTGGGCGCTCGGATCCTTCTTGGGGTCTGCCGTGTAGACGCCATCGACCTTGGTGGCCTTGAGGACGATCTGGGCGCCGATCTCCGCACCGCGCAGGGCGGCAGCAGTATCGGTTGTAAAGAAAGGGTTGCCGGTGCCGGCAGCGAAGATGACGACCCGCCCCTCTTCGAGGTGGCGGATCGCGCGACCGCGGATGTAAGGCTCGACGACCTGGTCGATACGCAGCGCGGATTGCACGCGAGCCTCGAGGTCCATGCGACGCATCGCATCGGCCAGGGCCATTGCATTCATCACGGTCGCCAGCATGCCCATGTAGTCGGCCGTGGCGCGATCCATGCCAGATGCCGCACCCTTCATGCCGCGAAAGATGTTGCCGCCGCCAATCACCACACCCACCTGCACACCGAGCCGTGTAACCTCGGCGATCTCGGAGACGATGCGGGTTACGACATCCTCGTTGATACCATAGGCGTCATCTCCCATCAGGGCTTCGCCCGAGAGCTTGAGCAGGATGCGTTTGTAGGCGGCGGACATATCCATCTCCCTCTTACTTCTTTGCAGCAGCTGCGGCCTGCTCGGCCACTTCGGCAGCGAAGTCGGTCACTTTCTTCTCGATGCCTTCGCCGACGATGTAGAGGGTGAACGACGCGACGCTTGCGCCCTTCGCCTTGAGCAATTGCTCGATCGTCTGCTTGCCGTCCTCGGCCTTCACGAAGATCTGGCCGAGCAGGGTGACTTCCTTCAGGAACTTCTGCACCGTACCTTCGGCGATCTTCTCCAGCATCGCCTCCGGCTTGCCGGCTTCACGCCCCTTCTCGATGGCAATGCGGCGCTCAGCTTCGATCAGCTCGGCCGACACACCGGAAGAGTCGAGCGACTTCGGCTTGGAGGCCGCGATATGCATCGCGATGTCACGCCCGAGTTGCTCGTCACCGCCGACGAGGTCCAGCAGTACGCCGATCTTGGCGCCACCGTGGATGTAGGAGAACAGCTGGCCCTTGGCTTCGACGCGCGCGAAGCGGCGGATCGACATGTTCTCGCCGATCTTGCCGACCAGCGCGGTACGGGTCGACTCGACCGTACCCTCGCCCAGCGGCAGTGCCGACAGCGCAGCGACGTCGGCCGGATTGTTTGCCGACACCAGCTCGGCGCAGTTCTGCACCAGCGCGAGGAAGTCGTCGTTCTTGGCCACGAAGTCGGTCTCGCAATTGACTTCGATGATGGTGCCGAGCTTGCCGTCTGCAGCAATGCTGATGCCGACGATGCCTTCAGCGGCAATACGGGCGGCAGCCTTGGAAGCCTTGTTGCCGAGCTTGACGCGCAGGATCTCTTCAGCCTTGTCCATGTCGCCGCCGGCCTCGGTCAGCGCCTTCTTGCACTCCATCATCGGCGCGTCAGTCTTCTCGCGCAGTTCCTTGACCATGCTCGCGGTGATTTCCGCCATGCTAGCTCCTGAATGTTCGGTTGTGTGTCAGATAAGGGGTGGAGTCCCGGCCAGGCGGCCGCTCCACGGAGACCAGATTGCAAAAGGGGCCTCGCGGCCCCTGTGCAGAGGATCAGGCCTGTTCCTGCGTACCTTCTTCCTCGACCTCGACGAATTCGTCGCCGCCCGCATCGACGATCTCCTGCAGCACCTGGCTGCGGCCTTGCAGCACGGCATCGGCCACGCCACGAGCGTAGAGACGGATTGCGCGCGACGAGTCGTCGTTACCCGGGATCACGTAATCAACGCCATCCGGCGAGTGGTTGGTATCGACCACGGCAACGACCGGAATACCCAGCTTCTGTGCTTCGGTAATGGCGATCTTGTGGTAACCGACGTCGATGACGAAGAGCGCATCGGGCAGGCCACCCATGTCCTTGATGCCGCCGATCGACTTCTGCAGCTTCTCGAGTTCGCGGCGAACGGTCAGCGCTTCGCGCTTGGACAGACGCTCGACCGAACCGTCTTCCATCATCGCCTCGACTTCCTTGAGACGCTTGATCGACTGCTTGACCGTCTTGAAGTTGGTCAGCATGCCGCCGAGCCAGCGCTCATCGACGAAAGGCATGCCGGCACGACCCGCCTCTTCGGCGATGATCTCGCGCGCCTGGCGCTTGGTGCTGACAAACAGAACGTTGCCGCGGTTGGCAGCGAGCTTGCGGACGAAGTCCATCGCCTCGTTGTACTTGGCCATCGTCTTTTCGAGGTTGACGATGTGAATCTTGTTGCGCTGACCGAAGATATAGGGGGCCATGCGCGGGTTCCAGAAACGGGTCTGGTGACCGAAGTGGACGCCGGCTTCCAGCATCTGACGCATCGTAACGGACATGAATAACTCCAAATTTCAAAGGGTTGTACCTCCGCCCTGAGGTGCGCAAGCTCGCCGCAAAATGCTAACGAACAAGCCGCAAAAAACGCCACCGGCAGGCCGTCAGGTACCTGCAGCCCTTGAACGGCGTGCTGGCACCACAGCGCTGACCCGGCAGACCCCTTCCATCAGGACGTGCGGATTTTGCCTGTCACTACAGACAAGCCGGCGATAATATCACGTCAGAATCACAGCACTCAAGGCGCGATTCACTCCGGGTTTGCCGGCAAGGGGCGCATGCGATAGCCTTCAGTCCTTGGCAGGGGCCTTCAACCCCTCCCTCCCCCAACTCCCACGCCACTCGCACCCATAAACATAATGAGCATCGTCATCAAAACACCGGAAGAGATCGAGCAGATGAGGGTGGCGTGCCGCCTGGCTGCCGAAGTCCTCGACTACATCGAACCCTTCGTCAAGCCCGGCGTCACCACGGCCGAACTCGACCGCCTGTGCCACGATTACATGGTCGGCGTGCAGAACACGGTTCCGGCACCGCTCAACTATGCGCCCCCGGGTTACTCGCCCTATCCGAAGTCGATCTGCACCTCGGTCAACCATCAGGTGTGCCATGGCGTACCGGGCGACAAGGCACTCAAGAAGGGCGACATCGTCAACCTCGATATCACCGTCATCAAGGATGGCTTCCATGGCGACACGAGCCGCATGTTCATCGTCGGCGGCGAGGCCAGCATCATCGCCAAGCGCCTGACCCAGATCACCTATGAGTGCATGTGGCTGGGTATCGCCGCGGTGCGAGCGGGTGGGCGACTGGGCGACATTGGTGCAGCCATCCAGAAGCACGCCGAAGGCAACGGCTTTTCCGTGGTGCGCGAGTTCTGCGGACACGGTATCGGCCGCAAGTTTCACGAGGAACCACAGGTTCTCCACTACGGCAAGGCAGGCACCGGCCCCGAGCTCAAGCCGGGGATGATCTTCACCATCGAGCCAATGATCAACGCCGGCAAGGCGGCGATCTCCGAACTGCCGGACGGCTGGACAATCGTGACCAAGGACCGCAGCCTGTCGGCGCAGTGGGAGCACACGATTCTCGTCACCGAGTCCGGCGTCGAGGTACTCACGGTTTCGCCCAAGGCGCCCGCTCCGCCCGCCATCGTCGCCGACCGTTTCGCTGCGACACTCTGAGACGGACAAGGCGCATGAACGACGCGCTCACCGAATCACTGCAGGGCTTCGTGGCCGCGGCCAGGCGCCGGCTCGGCGAGGGCATGGCCGCACTGCGCACCGCCTACGAGGCGCGCCCGCACACCGGCAACATGCTCAAGGGGCGAGCCACGCTCGTGGACGATGAGATCGTCCGCCTATGGCACGACTGCGCAATGCCTGCCGATGCCGCAGTCGTTGCAGTGGGCGGCTACGGCCGTGGCGAGCTGTTTCCGGCCTCCGACGTTGACCTGCTTATCCTGCTGCCGAAGGCCGCGGATGCGGCACTGCAGGGTAAGCTCTCCAGCCTCGTGAGTGCGTTGTGGGACATGGGCCTCGAGATCGGCCATTCAGTGCGCACGATCGACGAGTGCCTGGTGGCCGCAGCCGACGACATCACCGTCCAGACCAGTCTTCTTGAGGCTCGACTGCTCACCGGCGACGGCAGGCTGTTCGAACTGCTCAACAGCCTCTTCCGCGATGGCCTCGACCTGCGCACTTTCTATAAGGCCAAGCTGCTCGAGCAGGAACAGCGCTACGCGCGCTTCAATGAAACGCCGTACGCACTGGAGCCTAATTGCAAGGAGAGTCCCGGTGGGCTTCGCGACCTGCAGATGCTCGGCTGGATCGCGCGCGCCGGTGGTCTTGGACGCAGCTGGCGGGATCTCGCGCGGCGGCGCCTGATTACCGGAAGCGAAGCCGGGGAGCTACGCAATGTCGAGCGTTTCCTCCAGCACCTGCGCATCCGTCTGCACTTGCTGACCGGGCGCAGCGAGGATCGGCTGCTGTTCGACCACCAGGAGAAGCTCGCGCGCATCCTCGGCATCGAACCCACGGCGACCCGACGCGCATCCGAAGTTCTGATGCAGCGCTACTACGTGACCGCGAAGATGGTCATGCAGCTCAACACTGTACTGCTGCAGAACTACGGCAGCGTGATCTTTCCCGACCGCGGCGCGGCGATCACGGTCAACCCCCGCTTCCAGGTCGTGCGCGAACTGCTCGACATCCGCCATGAGGATGTGTTCGAGCGCGAACCCGCCGCGCTGCTCGAGTGCTTCCTGTTGCTGCAGCAGCGCTCCGAACTCAAGGGCATGACTGCGCGCACGCTGCGCGCCCTGTGGATCAATCGCAACCGTGTGAATGCCGCCTTCCGGGCGCGCCCCGAGCATCGCGCCCTGTTCCTGCAGATCCTGCAGCAGAAGCGCGGCATCGTGCGCAGCTTCAGGCGCATGAACGAATACGGCATCCTGTCGCGCTACATTGTCCCGTGGCGCCGTATCGTCGGACAGATGCAGCACGACCTGTTCCATGTCTACACGGTCGATCAGCACATCCTCATGGTGTTGCGCAACATGCGGCGCTTCACGATGGGCGAACATGCGCACGAATACCCGCTGATGACCCGGCTCATCATCGGCTTCGAGCGCCACTGGCTGCTCTATATCGCCGCCCTCTTTCACGACATCGCAAAGGGACGCGGCGGCGACCATTCGACGCTTGGCATGGCCGATGCGCGGGAGTTCTGCACCCAGCACGAACTGCCGACCGAGGACACCGAACTCGTGGTCTGGCTCGTCGAGCACCACCTCACCATGTCGCGTGTGGCGCAGAAGGAAGACACTTCGGACCCCGAAGTGATTCAGCGCTTTGCAGATACGGTGGGCGACGAGCGCCGCCTGACAGCCCTCTACCTGCTCACCCATGCCGACGTGCGCGGCACCAGCCCCAAGGTCTGGAATGGCTGGAAGGGCAAGCTGCTCGAGGATCTTTTCTTCGCCACCCAGCGTCTGCTGCGCGGCGCAACCCCGCAGGCGGCACTGGGCCTGGATGACCGACTGGAGGACACGCGGCGCCTGCTGCGCTACCACGGCCTGCGCCCCGGCGTGGAAAACACGCTCTGGGATCACCTCGATCCGGTGTACTTCATGCGCCACTCTGCCGAGGAGATCGCATGGCACACCCGGCTGCTTTACTATCGCAGCGACTCGCCCGAGCCGGTCGTCAAGGCGCGTGTGGCTGAAGACGAGGATGGCGTCCAGGTGATGGTCTTCACGCGCGACCAGCGCGACCTCTTCGTGCGCCTCACCGGCTTCTTCGGGCGCATGGGGTTCTCGATCCTCGACGCCAAGGTACATACGACGCGCCATGGCTTCGCACTCGACAGCTTCATGCTCCAGGACCCGGGGCAACGAGCGTCCTACCGGGACATCGTGACCCTGATCGAGCACGAGCTGGCCGTGCGTCTGCAACAGCAGGGCGCGCCCGAGCGCCCCGCGCGCGGGCGCATGTCGCGCCACGTCAAGCACTTCCCGATCAGCCCCGAAGTCAGCATCCGCGCCGACGAAGCCGGGCGGCATCACGTCCTGTCACTGACCGCGGCCGACCGCCCCGGCCTGCTCTTCGATGTCGCCTCTGTGCTTGCCGATCATGGCATCCGCCTGCATACGGCCAAGATCGCCACACTGGGCGAGCGCGTCGAAGACACCTTCCTGCTCACTGGCCAGGCCCTGAACCAGGACGCGCTCGTGCTCAAGATCGAGCGCGAGATCCTGGACCGCCTGCAGACATGACAAGGGGGCTTTCGCCCCCTTGCCTCTTCCTTGCGCCCATCCGGGCCCCAGCAGCCTGCAGGCGTCCGCCGCAGAGATCAGTGCCCCTTGCCGGCAATGCGATCCATGGCTGCGTAGAGCAGGCCGGAGAACAGGAAGGTGACATGGATGCCCACCATCCAGGCGAGCTGACGGTCGGTCATGTTGTGGGCATTCATGAAGCCCTTGAGCAACTCGATCCCCGAGATGGCGACGATCGAACCGATCAGCTTGAGCTTCAGGTCCGAAAAGCCTATGTGTCCCATCCAGTCCGGCCGGTCGCGGTGGGAGTGCAAGTCCTCCATCTTCGACACGAAGTTCTCGTAGCCGCTGAACATGATGATGATCAGCAGATTCATGATCAGCGCAACGTCCACCAGGGTGAGCACGCCGATGATCAACTCGCTCCCCGATGCGGACCAGATCTCGGCGAACAGCCCGAACAGCTCCTTCATGAACTTGAACAGCAGCAACAGCATCGCCATCGCCAGGCCCAGGTAGACCGGCGCCATCAGCCAGCGGCTGGTGAAGAGCACATGCTCGAATGCGGTTTCGATACGTTTCATGCGATTTGCTCCGGCCCCTGGCCTCAAACCCTGCACAAGCACTCGAGTACGTTGCGCACCCTCAGCATGGATTCCTGCAGCACGATCTCGATGTCGGGAAAGTGGATGCCCGCCTCGCTCGACCAGCGCCCGGCAGCATAATTGACCACCACACCAATCGCTGCATAGGGGAGATCGAGCTCGCGCGCCAATGCAGCCTCGGGCATGCCGGTCATGCCGACGATGTCGGCACCATCACGGTCGAGCCGGTTGATCTCCGCTGCGGTCTCCAGCCGCGGCCCCTGGGTGCTGGCATAGACACCGCCATCGACCGCGTGCTCGCCCGCAGCGGAGATCGCCGCAAGCAGGCGCTGGCGCAGCGCCTGGTCGTAGGGGTGAGTGAAGTCGATATGGCGCACCGGGGTATCGCCACCCTCGAAGAAGGTGCTCTTGCGACCCCAGGTGTAATCGATGATCTGGTCGGGCACCATCAAGGTGCCCGGCCCCAGTTCGGCCCGGATGCCACCGACCGATGCCACCGAGACGATGCCGCTTACCCGCGCATCCTTGAGCGCCCAGATGTTGGCGCGGTAATTGACCAGATGCGGAGGAATCGTGTGGCCGTATCCATGTCGCGCCAGGAACACGACGGGCTCGTTGCACATGCGGCCAAAGACGAGCGCGCCCGAAGGCTCGCCAAACGGGGTGCGCACAACCTCGCGCCGCTCGATCTCCATGTTCGACAACTGGGTGAGTCCGCTGCCGCCGATGATCGCAAGCATTCGTGGTCTTCTCCGTGATGGGCGCGCGATTCTAGCACGTCACCGGACAGGCTCGATAATTCCATGCTGCGCCGCCGCAGCACGTGATAGAATCCTCGCCCTTTCAAAGACTTCGCACGCCCTCCTCCATGTCCCGCGCCATTCGCAACATCGCCATCATCGCCCACGTCGATCATGGCAAGACCACCCTCGTCGACCAGCTCCTGCGCCAGTCCGGCACCTTCCGCGAAAACCAGCAGGTCGCAGAACGCGTCATGGACTCGGGGGACATCGAAAAGGAACGCGGCATCACGATCCTGTCGAAGAACTGTGCCATCCAGTACGGCGACACCCACATCAACATCGTAGACACCCCGGGTCACGCCGACTTCGGTGGCGAGGTCGAGCGCGTGCTGTCGATGGTCGACAGCGTTCTGCTGCTGGTCGATGCGGTCGAAGGCCCAATGCCGCAGACGCGTTTCGTCACCCGCAAGGCACTCGCCCTGGGCCTGAAGCCGATCGTCGTGATCAACAAGATCGATCGCCCGGGCGCGCGTCCGGACTGGGTCATCAACCACACCTTCGACCTCTTCGACAAGCTCGGCGCCACCGAAGAGCAGCTCGACTTCCCCGTGATCTACGCTTCGGGCCTGAACGGCTTCGCGATCATCAACGAGGGTGACGAGCGCAAGGACATGCGTCCGCTGTTCGAGGCCATCCTCCAGCACGTGCCGGCGCCCGAGGTCGATGCCGACGGCCCGCTGCAACTCCAGGTCTGCTCGCTCGACTACTCCACCTACATGGGGCAGCTCGGCATCGGCCGCATCAAGCGTGGCCGCGTGCGCCCGAACCAGGAAGTTGTGGTCATGTACGGCGACGAGAACCGTGGCAAGGGCAAGGTCAGCCAGATTCTGACCTTCAAGGGCCTGGAGCGCTCCCCTGCCGAATCGGCCGAAGCCGGCGACATCGTGCTGATCGCGGGCATTCAGCAGGTCAATATCGGTGTCACGCTGTGCGACCCGGACTGCCTCGAGGGCATGAAGCCGATCGCGGTCGACGAGCCGACGCTGACCATGAACTTCATGGTCAACACTTCGCCCTTGGCCGGCCGCGAAGGCAAGTTCGTCACCAGCCGCCAGATCCGCGAGCGCCTGGAAAAGGAACTGCTTAAGAACGTCGCATTGCGCGTGAATTACACCGGCGATTCGGACGTCTTCGAGGTGTCGGGCCGTGGCGAGCTGCACCTGACGATCCTGCTCGAGAACATGCGCCGTGAAGGCTACGAGCTGGCGGTTGGCCGCCCGCGCGTGGTGTACAAGGAAATCGACGGCGTGAAATGCGAGCCGTACGAAATGCTCACAGTGGACGTCGAGGAAGACCACCAGGGCGGCGTCATGGAAGAACTCGGCCGCCGCCGCGGCGAACTGCAGGACATGCAGCCGGACGGTAAAGGTCGTGTGCGTCTCGAATACCGCATTCCGGCCCGCGGCCTGATCGGCTTCCAGGGCGAATTTCTCACCATGACGCGCGGCACCGGCCTTGCCAGCCACGTGTTCGACGACTACGGTCCGATGGCCGGCGCGATGGCCGAGCGTCGCAATGGCGTGCTGATCTCGCAGAACGACGGCGACGCGGTCGCCTACGCGCTGTGGAATCTGCAGGACCGCGGTCGCATGTTCGTGAGCCCGGGCGAAGCGCTGTACGAAGGCATGATCATCGGCATCCACACCCGTGACAACGACCTGGTCGTCAACCCGATCAAGGGCAAGCAGCTCACCAACGTGCGCGCCTCCGGCACCGACGAGGCCGTGCGCCTGATCACGCCGATCGCGCTGACGCTGGAGTCCGCGATCGAGTTCATCGCCGACGACGAACTGGTCGAGATCACGCCGAAGAACATCCGCCTGCGCAAGCGTCACCTGAAGGAAAACGATCGCAAGCGCGCTGCAAAGGCGGCCGAAGCCTGATTACTGGCCCGGCTGCCAACGGTCGGGCCGGTTTCGTAAGACAAGCATGCCTCAGAACGCTCGCATCAGGGGCCGCTCCTACGGCCCCTGATGGCGCTGGGTCCTGCGGTTACAACCGCGCCGCGGCTTGGGGTCTTTATGTAGGAGCGACGCCAGTCGCGAGCCCCGAAAAGCTCGCGACTGGCGTCGCTCCTACAACGGCGCTTGCGGCCCGGCTTACTTCTTCTTGCTGCCGCCGGACTCTGCGCCGAAACGGGCGTTCAGGTACTGGGCAAATTCGCCACCTGTCTCCGGGTGACGCAGGCCGAACTCGATCGTGGCCTTCAGATAGCCGAGCTTGGAGCCGCAGTCGTAGCGTACGCCATTAAACTGGTAGGCCAGCACGGCTTCTTCCTTGAGCAGCGAGGCAATGGCGTCGGTCAGCTGGTACTCGCCACCGGCGCCGGGCTTGAGTGCGCGGATGTGATCGAAGATGCGCGGGGTCAGGATGTAGCGCCCCACCACCGCCTGCGTCGTCGGTGCCTCTTCGGGCTTTGGTTTTTCCACGATGCCGGTCATGCGCTGCACCTGCCCGTTCTGGGTCTCTGTGCTGACGATGCCGTAGCTGCGGGTTTCCTCGCGCGGCACGTTCATGGTGCCCAGCACCGAGCAGCGGTGGTAGTTGTACACATCAACCATCTGCTTGAGTACCGGCGTATCGTTCTTGTTGTCGAGCAGATCGTCGGCCAGGATCACGGCGAAGGCCTCGTCGCTCACGACATGGCTGGCGCACATCACGGCATGCCCCAGGCCGAGCGCTTCGGACTGGCGGATGTAGATGCAGTTGACCCCTTTCGGCACCGTCTTGCGCACGATCTCGAGGAGTTCCTTCTTGCCGCGTGCCTCGAGTTCGGTCTCGAGCTCGTAGGCCTTGTCGAAGTGATCCTCGATCGAGCGCTTGGTACGCCCGGTAATGAAGATCATGTCGGTGATGCCGGCTGCCACCGCTTCCTCGACCGCGTACTGGATCAAGGGCTTGTCCACGATCGGCAGCATCTCCTTGGGGCTGGCCTTGGTTGCGGGCAGGAAGCGTGTGCCCATGCCGGCAACCGGAAAGACCGCCTTGGTGACCTTCTTCATTGTTTTCTGACTCCCATATTGACTGACCGGGCTGTATAGCGAGCCCGAAACGACCCGAAATGACTATGATGTGATTGTGCGGTGCAGCAGCCCGCCATGATGCCTCAAGCCGGGACCGGCGGTATCAACGATCTGTATCCGATTCGTTCAGGAGCGTGCGCAATGCCTGCTCGTCGACCACGGTGACGCCTAGCTCGAGAGCCTTGGTGAGCTTGGAGCCGGCCTCAGCACCGGCGACCAGATAGTGGGTCTTCTTCGATACCGAGCCCGCAACCTTGCCGCCTCTCGCCTCGATCTGCGCCTTGGCCTCGTCGCGCGTCATCGACGGCAGCGTTCCGGTAAGGACGAAAGTCTTGCCCACCAGTGCGCCGACTGCACCCTCGGCTGGTGCCCCCTCGGTCCAATTCACGCCGGCGGCCCGCAGTTGCTCGATCACCTCGCGGTTGTGCGGCTCGGCAAAGAACTCGGCAATCGAACGCGCAACGATGGGCCCCACGTCGGCAACCTGCTGCAAGGCATCCACGTCGGCCTCCATCAGCGCGTCAAGCGCGCCGAAATGGCGCGCGAGCTCGCGCGCGGTGGCCTCGCCCACGTTGCGGATGCCAAGCGCAAAGATGAAGCGCGCGAGCGTTGTCGAACGGCTCTTGTCGATCGCCGCCAGCAGGTTGTGCGCGGACTTCTCGCCCATGCGCTCGAGGTTTGCCAGTGCAAGCAGACCAAGACGATAAAGGTCGACCGTCGTCTTCACGATCGCTGCATCGACCAGCTGGTCGACGAGCTTCTCCCCCAGGCCCTCGATATCCATCGCACGCCGGCTGGCAAAGTGCAGCAAGGCCTGCTTGCGCTGCGCGGGGCAGAACAGCCCCCCCGTGCAGCGTGCGACCGCCTCGTCCTCGCCACGCACGACGTGGGAACCGCACACCGGGCAGTTCGGAAAGCGTTCAAGGAGCACGAAGCGCGGCAGTGCCGTCTGCCGGCGCTCGGGCACCGGTGCCACGACTTCCGGAATCACGTCACCGGCACGGCGCACGACCACCCAGTCGCCGATGCGCACATCCTTGCGATCGATCTCGTCCTGATTATGAAGGGTCGCGTTGGTGACCGTGACGCCGCCCACGAAAACCGGCTCCAGTCGCGCAACGGGCGTCAGCGCGCCGGTTCGACCAACCTGCACCTCGATATCGCGCAACAAGGTGATCGCCTCCTGCGCCGGGTACTTGTGCGCGACGGCCCAACGCGGCTCGCGCGTGACGAAGCCCAACCGTTGCTGCAAGGCGAGCGCATTCACCTTGTACACGACACCATCGATGTCGAAACCGAGGCTGTCGCGCAGGCCGGCGATCCTGGCGTGGAAAGCCGCGAGGCCCTCGGCGCCGCTCACCACCGCGCGGTGCGCGCATACCGGAAGCCCGAAGGCCTCGAGCGCATCAAGCACCTGTGCATGGCTGTCGGGCAGCAGCCAGCCGTCCACGTCGCCCACGCCGTAAGCGAAAAAAGACAGCGGCCGGCGGGCGGCGACCGTGGGGTCGAGCTGCCGGATGCTGCCTGCGGCGGCGTTGCGCGGGTTAACGAAGACCTTCTCGCCTGCCGCTGCCTGGCGGACATTCAGGCGTTCGAAATCGTCGCGCCGCATGTAGATCTCGCCACGCACCTCCAGCACCGGAGGGGGCTCGCCGCGCAGACGCAGGGGAACGGCCTTGACCGTGCGCACATTGCTGGTGACATCCTCGCCGGTTTCGCCATCGCCGCGCGTGGCGGCCTGCACGAGCAGGCCGTTCTCGTAGCGCAGGCTGATGGCAAGTCCATCGAACTTGAGTTCGGCAGCATACTCGACGGCGGGTGCCGCCGGCGCCAGGCCCAGCTCGCGCCGCACCCTCGCGTCGAAACCCTCAGCCCCGCTCGCTTCGGTGTCGGTCTCGGTGCGGATCGACAGCATCGGAATGCGGTGGCGTACCGCCGGAAAGGCAGCCAGAGGCCGCCCGCCCACGCGTTGAGTGGGCGAGTCTGCGGTCTTCAGATCGGGGTGCCGGGCTTCTATTGCCTGCAACTCGCGGAACAGGTCGTCGTACTGGGCATCGGCGATGGTCGGCGCGTCGAGGACGTAGTAGGCATGGTCATGCTGCGCGATCAGGGCGCGCAACTCGGCCGCGCGCGCTTCGAGCGCGCGCAATGCATCACCCTGCGCCCGGGCATGTTCAAAGAGATCCATCAGACTGCAAACAGGCGTTGGGCAAGGGAGCTGCCGGCAGGGATGTCATTGGCCGCCATGCGCCCCTGGAACTGCTCGATCTGTACCCGGATGAGGTTGGCCGCCTCGTCACCGAATGGCGCACGGTTGTCGTCGACCACGACGCCACCGAGCTGCTCGGCCAGGTCAACCGCGATGCGCATCATGCGGTCGAACACGGCGCGGCCGTCGCTCACGCGTGGAACGTCGATCACCAGGGTCAGGCCCTGTGTCACGATCTGCCGCATTGCGTCGGGCGCGAACAGGCCCGGCTCCAGGTTGCCGAGGGAAAACAGGCTTGCCCCGCGCTCATCGAGGGCATGAAAGCAGCCATCGTTGGCGAGGCTGAGACCGTGGCGTTCGGCGAGCTGCTGGATCGCACGGCCCTCAAACTGGCCGTCGCGTGCAACGACGTTGACACCGATCTGGACGTCCACGTCCGCGCAGAAGCGGTCGAGTTCGGTCGCATTGCGCAAGGTATCGGCGCGCTGCGGCAATCCGGGCGGCAGAGCCATCACCGCATCCGCCACACGCTGCACACCACCGGTGAAGCGCAGGAAATCGCCTTCGCCGATCGAGCCCTGGCGATCTACCAGCTGCAGCGCAGCGCAAAACCAGTGGCAGGCGCCTGCACTGTGCGGACCGAGCGCTTGCCAGACGTTCTGCGCATCGTTGAACCCGAACCAACGCACGGGCTTGTTCACGCCCGCGAGCTGCTCGGCCTGCGCCGCCCAGACTTTGTGCACATCGAGCGCCTCGATGGCCTCCAGGCGGATGACGCAGTCGGCGCGCTCATCCAGAAAGTTCGGAATCTCGGGCACGCTGCGCTTGACCGGCGCCTCGCTGAAGCGGCGCGGCGACTCGTCGAGCCCAAGTCCCGGCTCGCGGCGCTCGTCGGCGGCAGCACCGTCGGTGCGCGGCTCGAGCAAGACGTCGCGGTGCTCTGACTTGAACGCACGTTCGGCCTGACGGCGATGCTTGCGCTCCTGCCACTTGTTGTAGCCAACGATCAAGACGACCGCGGCAAGCCCTGCTCCAATCAGCGCAATCTGAAGTTCGCTGTCCATGTATGTTCCCGAATGACCCCGTGTATTCCCATGCCTCAGGCTGCCGCCGGCTCCGCCAGGCGCAGCGCTTCCTCGATGTCCACTTCCACCACTCTCGACACCCCTTGCTCCTGCATCGTCACGCCGACCAGCTGCTGTGCGAACTCCATCGTGATCTTGCTGTGACTGATGAAGATGAACTGTGTCTGCGATGACATGCGTTTGACCATGTTCGCGTAGCGCTCGGTGTTCGTATCGTCCAGCGGGGCATCGACCTCGTCAAGCATGCAGAACGGCGCCGGATTGAGCTGGAACATCGAGAACACCAGCGCGATCGCCGTCAGCGCCTTCTCGCCGCCGGACAGCAGGTGTATCGAGGTGTTCTTCTTGCCCGGCGGTTGCGCCACGATCTGGATGCCCGCATCGAGGATCTCCTCGCCCGTCAGCACCAGTTCGGCACGCCCGCCGCCGAAAAGCTGCGGGAAGAGCATGCCGAACTGTCGATTGACCGTATTGTAGGTGTCCTGCAGTTGCTCGCGTGTTTCGCGGTCTATACGGCGGATCGCATCCTCGAGGGTGTCGATCGCCAGCAAGAGATCTTCGGTCTGAGTGTCGAGATAGCCCTTGCGTTCCGAAGCCGTCCGCAATTCATCCAGTGCAGCGAGATTCACCGCCCCAAGCTCGGCAATCTCCCGCGCCAGGCGCGCCACCTCGCGCTGCAGGCTGTTCTCCTTGAGCTCTGGCGTAAGCAGCGGCGCAAGCGCGTCCTCGTCGGCGGCGACCTCGCGCAGGCGCTCTTCATGCTGGCTCACTGCAAGTTCGGCCGCCTGTACCGCCAGGCGCAGTTCGCCGACCCTGACCCGCACTGGCGCCGCCTCATGTTCGGTGCGCATACGCAGCTCCTCGGCCTGACGCAGGGCCGCACTGGCCTCCTCGAGCGCATCCCTGCGTACCCCGAGCGCGGCCTCGCGGCTGCCACGCAGCGCAAGCGCCTCGTGCAGGGCTTCCACGCTGCGGCGATCGTCGGCCGCTTCGAGTTCGCCCCGACGCACCACCGCCTCATTCGCGATACGCGCGAGTTGCTCGTCCGCAAGCTGTCGGTTGCGTGCAATGTCCTCGAGCTTGCCGTCGCACTCGCGTGCCGAAAAGCGTGCCTCCTGCAGGTCGCGGCCAGTTGCCTGCTCGAGCGCACGTGCTTCACGCAGCGCCTGCTCGCGCTCGCGCAGGACCTCGCCCGCCGCATCCAGCCGTGCGCGTTGCATGTCGGCGAGCTCGACCGCGCGAGCCTGCTCCAGCTCGGCTCGCGACAGATGTTCGCGCTCGATCGCCTCCAGCTGAACGATGTCGTCGAGGTCGCGCGCAAGCTGGCCACGGCGCTCATCCGCGCGACTGCGCGCCTGGCTGAGCTTGAGCAGCTCGACCTGTTCGGCATGTACGCCTGCCTGCCGCGCCTGCAAGTCCCGGCGTAGTTCCGCGACACGCTCTTGCAGTGCGGCAGCATGCGCTTCTGCAGCCGCCAGCGCGTCATGGGCAATGCTGGCTTCGTCCTCGAGGGTGGCCTGCTCCGCTGCGAGCATGTCGATCTCGCGCTGGCGCTCGATCACGCCATGAGTACGGCTGTCCACCGCGAAGTGACGCAATGCGTTGCGATCCAGCACCTGCCCACGCGGGCCGACCAGCGTCACGCCCGCGGGCAGTTCGGCCCGCCGGGGTAGCCACTCCTCGAGGTGCTCGGCTGCCCAGCTGCCGTGCAGGAAGCCTGCGATCAGCGGTCGCAAGCCGGGATCGGTGACGTCGACCAGCGCCTCCAGCGGCCGTAGGCCGGGGGCGGAAAAGTCCGCAGCTACGCCACCCTCTGTCGCCGGCAAGAGCACAATGGCCAGCGATTCGGGCGGAGCCTCGTCGAGCACAACCCGCGCAGCCGCCAACGCCGCCTCGGCGTCGACAGCAAGCAGCGCCGCCAGGCGTTCTCGCAGCACCGCCTCCACCGCCGTATCCCAACCCTGCTCGACGCGTAAGTGTTTCCACAAAGGGGTCAGGCCATCCAGCCCATGACGCTTGAGCCAGTCTCCCAGCTTGCCCTGCGCCTGCAGTCGGGCCTGGAGCTGCGCCAGCGCATCGCGACGGGCACGCAGCTCGGTCAGCCGGCGCTGGACCATACGCTCATGGTCCAGCGCCGCCTTGAGCCGGGCCTGGATATACGGCAGTCGTGCCTGTTCGCTGGCAAGCGCTTGCTGCAAGGTCTCGAGCTCATCTTCCATGTACTCCAGGCGAGCCTCGCGTTCCGCTATCGCCCGCTCATCGGGGCCGACGATCGCACCCTGCTCGGCCTCCAGCCTGGCGCGCCGCTGCGCCAATGCATCGAGCGCACGAACGGCACTGTTGCGGTTGGCGTCCTCGACGCGCAGCTGTTGCTCGGTGTGGGCCAGTTCGCGCCGTGCTGCGCCGACGGTGGTGTCGGCCGCCTGGCGGGCGGCGTCGAGTTCGGGCAGGCGCTCACTGACCTCTGCATGACGCGCCTCGGCGTGCTCGGCACGCAGGGCGGCATTCTCGGCCAGCGCCTCCCAACGCGCCTGATCCTCGCCCAGCGCACTGGCGCGCGCGCGCCAGTGCGCATCGTCGAGTTCGAGCTGGGCAAGCCGAGCCTCCAGCCGCTTGCGGGCCTCGCCGACGTGCTGGAGTTCGGTCTCGAGGCGTGCCACCTCCGCACTCACTGCAAACAGATCGCCTTGCGCGACATGCACGGCTTCCGACGCTGCGAACTGGGCATCGCGTGCCGCTTCGACGCGCCCCTCGAGTTCCTGCAGGCGCGCGTTGTCGGCGTCGATGCGCGCGCTGGCTTCACCCAGCTCAGCGCGGCTGCGCTCGAGTTCGGTGCGCGCCTCGTTACGCTTGAGCAACCAGAGCAGCTGCTGCTTCTGCACATGCGCACCGTTGAGGGCGTTGTAGCGCGCTGCCACTTCGGCCTGCGCCTCGAGGTGGGCGATGCGTTCGCCCAGCTCCATGCGGATATCGTCGAGGCGGGCAAGGTTATCGCGCGCGTCGCGCAGCCGCCCCTCGGTCTCCTTGCGGCGCTCGCGATACTTGGTCACCCCAGCGGCTTCTTCCAGGAAGCCGCGAATATCCTCTGGCCGCGCCTCGATGATGCGCGAGATCATGCCCTGCTCGATGATCGCGTAGGCTCGCGGCCCGAGCCCGGTACCCAGGAAAAGGTCGATCACATCCTTGCGCCGGACATGGACGCCATTGATGTAGTAGGTGGACTCGCCCGAGCGGTCGAGCACGCGCTTGACCGAGATTTCTGCATAACGCGACCACTGCCCGGCCGCCTTGCCCTCGGCGTTGTCGAACACCAGCTCGACGCTGGCGCGCGATACCGCCTTGCGCGTGGTCGAACCGTTGAAGATGACGTCCTGCATCGACTCGCCGCGCAGCGCCGACGCGCGAGTCTCACCCAGCACCCAGCGCACGGCATCGATGATGTTGGATTTGCCGCAACCGTTCGGTCCCACCACGCCGACCAGGCTACCCGGGGTGAGCACGGTCGTCGGATCGACAAAGGTCTTGAAGCCGGCGAGTTTGAGCTTGGAGAGGCGCACTTCGGGAAACAGGCAGGGGCGAGAGCGTGGCTGCGCCGCCACGGACGGGCGCAGAGGCTTCGCATGATAACATTTCCGCCCCTACCGACTTCGCGCGGACGCGCCCGGCGCGTACCCGATCCGTATCAAAGTGAATCCAAACCTCGCCCGACTGCAGCCCTACCCGTTCGAGAAGCTGCGCGCACTGTTTGCCGGCATCGAGCCACCCGCGCACCTGAAGCCGATCCGCCTGTCGATCGGCGAGCCGCAGCACCCCACCCCCGGCTTCATCCGCCAGACCCTGGCGGACAACCTGGGCGGGCTGTCCAGCTATCCGGCGACGCTGGGCTCGGATGCCCTGCGCGGCGCGATCGCCCACTGGCTCGAGCGCCGTTTCGGGCTGCCGCAGGTCGACCCCGCCACCCAGGTCATACCGGTGGCGGGTACGCGCGAGGCGCTCTTCGCCTTCGCACAGTGCGTGGTCGATGGCAGCCGCCCTGGCGCCAAGGTGCTGTGCCCAAATCCGTTCTATCAGATCTACGAAGGCGCTGCCCTGCTTGCCAACGCCGAGCCACTCTTCATCAATAATCTGCCCGAGAACGGCTTCGGTTCGGACTTCGCGGCGATCGACGACGCGACCTGGCGGGACATCCAGCTCGTCTACGTCTGTTCGCCCGGCAACCCCACCGGTCGCCTGCTCAAGCTCGACGAGTGGAAGACCCTTTTTGAGCTGTCGGACCGTCACGGCTTCGTCATCGCGGCCGACGAATGCTACTCGGAGATCTACTTCGACGACCACGCCAAACCGATCGGCGGCCTGGAAGCCGCATGGCGCCTGGGGCGCACCGACTTCCGCAATATCGTCATGTTCTCCAGCCTGTCCAAGCGCTCCAACGTCCCCGGGATGCGCTCGGGCTTCGTCGCCGGCGATGCGCGCATCCTCAAGAACTTCCTGCTCTACCGGACCTACCACGGTTGCGCCTTGAGCCCCGCGGTCCAGGCCGCCTCGGTGGCAGCATGGAACGATGAGACCCACGTCGAGGAGAACCGCCGTCTCTATCGCGACAAGTTTGCTCGCGTCACGCCCATGCTGCGCCCCTACCTTCCCGTTCAATTGCCCGATGCCGGCTTCTACTACTGGGTACGTACGCCATTGCCGGACACCGAGTTCGCCCGCAGGCTGCAGGCTGAATATAATGTGACGGTCCTGCCCGGCAGCTATCTCGCGCGCGAGGCCCAGGGCGTCAACCCGGGCGCCGGCTTCGTCCGCATTGCGCTGGTGGCCGATACACACGAGTGCGTCGAAGCCGCCGAGCGCATCATCGATTTCTGCAAAACCCTCTGAGAGAGAAACCCCCAATGCACGCTCTGCAATCGATCATCGACACCGCCTTCGAGAACCGCGCCAGCCTGTCGCCCGCCTCCGCCCCGGCCGAGATCCGCAACGCGGTGGAAGAGGTCATCGCCGGCCTGGACGCCGGCACGCTGCGCGTGGCCGAGAAGAAGGACGGCCAGTGGGTGGTCAACCAGTGGATCAAGAAGGCGGTGCTGATCTCCTTCCGCCTGCGCGACAACGAGGTGGTGCAGGCCGGCGGCCTCAACTTCTTCGACAAGGTGGCGACCAAGTTCGGCGACTACACCCCCGAGCAGTTCCGCGAGGGCGGCTTCCGCGTGGTGCCGCCGGCCGTCGCGCGCAAGGGCAGCTTCATCGGCAGGAACGTGGTGCTGATGCCCTCCTACGTGAACATCGGCGCCTACGTGGATGAAGGCACGATGGTCGACACCTGGGCCACGGTGGGTTCGTGCGCGCAGATCGGCAAGAACGTGCACCTGTCGGGCGGCGTCGGCATCGGCGGCGTGCTCGAGCCGGTGCAGGCCGGCCCGGTGATCATCGAGGACAACGTCTTCGTGGGCGCGCGCTCCGAGGTCGTGGAGGGCGTGATCATCGAGGAGAACGCGGTGCTGTCGATGGGCGTGTACATCGGCATGAGCACCAAGATCTACGACCGCGAGACCGGCGAGGTGACCTACGGCCGCGTGCCCTCCGGCGCGGTAGTGGTGCCCGGCAGCCTGCCCTCGGCCTGCGGCAAGTACAGCCTGTATTGCGCGGTGATCGTGAAGAAGGTGGACGCGCAGACCCGCGCCAAGACCGGCATCAACGAGCTGCTGCGCGGCGCCTGAGCGGCGCACTCCGGGGACCGGCCTGCGCGCGGTTCCCGGGCAAATCCTTGGGTGACGACAGGAGTCCGAAGGCGTGATCTTCGACAATCTCTTCCAGTTGATGGCCGAAAAGAAAGCCTCGGACATCTTCATCACCGCCGGCACCCCGATCCACATCAAGATCCAGGGCCACACCATGCCGATCAACCAGCAGGTCATGGACCCGCTGATGATCCAGCGCATCATCCAGGAAGCGATCACCCCTTCGCAGATCGCCGCGCTCGAGCGCGACCGGGAACTCAACCTCTCGTTCGGGCGCCGGGACCTGGGCAACTTCCGTATCAACGTCTTCTGGCAGCGCAATTCGATGGCGATCGTCGTGCGTTACATCCAGAGCGACATCCCGGAAGTGCAGTCACTCGGCCTGCCTGCGGTGCTGACCGAGGTGGTGATGGACAAGCGCGGCCTGATCCTCGTGGTCGGCGCCACCGGTTCGGGCAAATCGACCACGCTGGCGTCGATGCTCGACCACCGCAACCGCAACCGCAGTGGCCACATCCTCACGGTCGAGGACCCCATCGAGTACCTGTTCAAGCATCGCAAGTCGGTGGTCAATCAGCGCGAGGTCGGGATCGATACGCTGAGCTGGAACGAAGCTCTGCGCAACGCGATGCGCCAGGCGCCTGACTGCATCCTGATCGGCGAAATTCGCGACCGCGAGACCATGCAGGCCGCCATATCGTACGCACAGACAGGCCACCTATGCCTGGCGACCCTGCACGCGAACAACGCGTACCACGCGCTCAACCGCATCGTGAACTTCTTCCCGATCGAGAACCGCCAGCTCCTTTACCTCGATCTTGCCGTCGCGCTGCGCTGCATCGTCTCCCAGCGCCTCGTGCGCAAGCCTGACGGCAAGCGCGTACCCGCGGTCGAGATCCTGATGAACACGCGCCACATCAGCGAGCTGATCGAGCGCGGCGAGCTCAACGGCATCAAGGAGGCCATGGAGCAATCCCTGGCGCCAAGCTCGCAGACCTTCGAGCAGGCGCTCTACCAGCTCTACACCGAAAAGACGATCACCCTGGAGGAGGCACTCGCCAATGCCGACTCGCCAACCAACCTCCACTGGCTGATCAACAATGCCCAGATCAACGAACCCGAGTCGCCCTCGTTGAAGAGCGCGCGCGAAGGCAAGGCGCTGGACTTCGAGGGCATCAACGAAGAGGGGGCGTCCTTCAAGGAATTCACCCTCGACATGAGCAACAACTGAGCGTCAGGGGCGCGGCATGCCGCGCCACCGCGCCATACTCCCCCAACCGACTCTTCACATGCACGCCAACCATACCCCGACGCTCACCCTCGCCTGCGAGCTCATCGCCCGTCCCTCGGTCACCCCTGAGGACGCCGGCTGCCTCGACCTCATCTCCGCACGCCTGCAGGCGCTGGGTTTTACCTGCGAACGCATCGACACCGGTGGGGTGTCGAACCTGTGGGCGCGCCGCGGCAGCCAGGCACCGGTGCTGTGCCTCGCCGGCCACACCGACGTGGTGCCGCCCGGCCCTGCCGCAGCCTGGGATACGCCCCCGTTCGAGCCGAACCTGCGCGACGGCCTTCTTTACGGGCGTGGCGCTGCGGACATGAAGACCTCGCTCGCTGCTTTCGTAACCGCAATCGAACGCTTCGTCAGCACCTGCCCTGATCATGAAGGCAGCATCGCGCTGCTGCTGACCTCGGACGAGGAAGGGGTCGCCACCCATGGCACGGTCAAGGTGGTGGAGGCATTGGCAGCCCGCGGCGAGCGCATCGACTACTGCATCGTCGGGGAGCCGACCTCGGTCAGCACGCTTGGCGACATGATCAAGAACGGCCGCCGTGGTTCGCTCTCGGGCACGCTCCGCGTCAAGGGGCTGCAAGGGCATGTAGCCTACCCGCAGCTCGCACGCAATCCCATTCACCTCTTCGCCCCGGCACTGGCCGAACTCGCCGCCATCCGCTGGGACGAGGGCAACGAGTTCTTCCCGCCGACCACCTGGCAGGTGTCGAACATCCACGCCGGCACGGGTGCCAACAACGTCATTCCGGGCGTGTGCGAGGTGCTGTTCAACTTCCGCTTCGGCTCGGTGTCGACTGCGGATGATCTCAAGCGTCGCACCTGCGAGGCCCTCGACCGCCATGGCCTCGACTACGAGATCGACTGGCATCTGTCCGGCAAGCCCTTCATCACTGGCCGAGGGCAGCTGGTAAGGGCACTGTCGGCTGCCATCCACGACACCGTCGGCGTCACCACCGAGCTGTCGACCACCGGCGGCACGTCGGACGGTCGCTTCATTGCCGATATCTGCCCGGAGGTGGTCGAGTTCGGGCCAGTCAACGCCACCATTCACAAGATCAATGAGTGCGTCGCCATCGACGCAGTCGAACCGTTGTCCGCGATCTACGAACGCACGCTTGCTGCCCTGCTCCAGCCCGCGGGCTGACTCCTATCGGGCATGACCAACCTCTTCGCCGGAAAAACCATGCAAGACAATCACTTCGAGCAAGCGCAGGACGAACATGATCATGAGCACGACCATGGCCACGAACATGGACCGCTCGCCGAGCTGGTCACCGTGCGCGACTGGCTGCGCTATGCCGTGACGCGCTTCAACCGTGCCGGCATCTTCTGCGGCCATGGCGTTTCCGACACCTACGACGAGGCGGTCTGGCTCATCCTCGGCACGCTCGCGCTACCGCTGAACAGGCTCGAACCCTTTCTCGATGCGTGCATACCGAGCGAGGAGCGCGTTTCAGTGCTCGAAGCCATCGAACAACGCGCGGACGAGCGCATCCCCACGGCTTACATTCTTGGCGAAGCCTGGCTGGGTGACTTCCGTTTCACCGTCGATCCGCGCGTCATCGTGCCGCGTTCATTCTTTGCCGAGTTGCTTGAAGATGGGCTCGCCCCCTGGATCGAGGAGCCCGAAGCGGTGCACAGCGCACTCGACATGTGCACCGGATCGGCGTGCCTGGCCATCCTGATGGCTCATGCATTCCCCAACGCGGACATCACCGGGGCGGACCTATCCGAGGATGCGCTTGAACTGGCGCATCTGAACGTGAACGACTATGGTCTGAGCGAGAGGGTCGAGCTTGTCCATAGCGACGTGTTCTCCGGACTTGAAGGTCGCAGCTTCGATCTGATCCTGAGCAATCCACCTTACGTCACGGCCGAATCGATGGACGAACTGCCTGCGGAGTATCTCCACGAGCCGCAGATGGCCCTCGCCGCGGGCGAAGACGGGCTGGATGTCGTGCGTACCCTGCTCGCTCAGGCACGCGATCACCTCAATCCGAATGGCATCCTCGCTGTAGAAGTCGGGCATAATCGCCACCTCGTCGAAGACGCCTTCCCCGACCTGCCCTTTACCTGGCTGTCGACCGCTGGCGGGGATGACTCGATCTTCCTGCTTCGCAGGGAGGACCTCTAGATCGCCTTGCCCGGTTCGAGATCGGGCGGGCACGAGCCACAAGGAATCCAACATGGCAACTGCGCGCCCCATCCTGCTTGTCGAAGACAACCCCGACGACGAGACCCTGACCTTGCGCGCATTGGGTAAGAACCAGATAGAAGCGCCTGTCGTGGTCGCACACGATGGCGTCGAGGCTGTGGATTACCTTTTCGGTCTCGAGGCCAATGGCAGCCGCCACGCGAATCCGCTGCCCGTCGTCGTCCTGCTTGACCTGAAGCTTCCCCGCATCGACGGGCTGGAGGTTCTGCGCCGGATCCGCGCCGACGAGCGCACAGCCACCCTGCCTGTGGTCGTGCTGACCACCTCCTGTGAGAGCCTGGACCTGCGCCAGGCCTATAGCCTGGGCGCCAACAGCTACATCCGCAAACCCGTGGATTTCGAACGCTTCGAGCGCGCCATCGGCCTCATTGGCCATTACTGGCTGGACCTGAACGAGACCACTGACAGCGCGGCACGCAGCGCCTACTGAGGCGCTGTCGCACGCGCACTCAATCGAGCTCGTCGATCCAGGCCTGCTGAATGCCTTCGAGGATGCGCTCGCCACAGCGCTTGGGGTCGTCGTTGAACTCCGGCAAGGCCAGCACCCAGTTCATCAGATCGACGAAGTTCACCCGCGTCGGGTCAACATCGGGGTGTGCGTCGGCAAGCTGAATGGCGATTTCTTCCACCTCGGTCCACTTCATGTCAGTGCTTTCCTTCGCGAGCCATGTTGATCGTATAGCGGGGAATCTCGACCACGAGCGCAGCCTCGCCGACCACGGCCTGACATGACAGGCGGGATTGCGGCTCGAGTCCCCAGGCCTTGTCGAGCAGGTCCTCCTCGTCCTCGGTTGCCTCGTTCAGCGATTCGAAGCCCTCGCGCACGATGACATGACAGGTCGTGCAAGCACAGGACTTCTCGCACGCGTGCTCGATGTCGATACCGTGCTCCAGCAGGCTGTCGCAAACGGTTGTGCCGGGAGTCGCTTCGATCACACTGCCGTCGGGGCAGAGTTCGACGTGAGGTAGGACGATGATCTGGGTCATGATGTGTTCGGATCAGAGTTCGAGTTCGTCGACCTTGTGGCCGGCGAGCGCAGTGCGGATGCTGTTGTCCATGCGGCGTGCAGCAAAGTCGTCGGTGGCGCGCGCGAGAGCGTCGATGCTCGCCTTGATCGCACGATGGTCGTCGCCGGCAAGCAAGGCGCGCAGGTTAACGATCGCGGTCAGGATGGCGTCACGTTCGTGCACTGCCAGCAGTCCGCCATCCTTGTCCAGCGCGTGTTCGGTCGCCTCGATCACACGCTCTGCCTCGACCTGTTGCTCGCGCAGCGCGCGCGCGCGCATGTCTTCGCCAGCGTGCTCGACACCCGATCTCAGCATGCCGGCGATCTCCTCGTCGGACAGCCCATAGGATGGCTTGACGAGTACGCTTGCCTCGACGCCCGAGGACATCTCGCGCGCGGACACCGACAGCAGACCATCCGCATCAACCTGGAAGCTGACACGAATACGGGCTGCGCCCGCCACCATCGGTGGAATGCCGCGCAGTTCGAAGCGAGCGAGCGAGCGGCAGTCGGCGACGAGCTCGCGCTCGCCCTGGACGACATGGAAAGCCATCGCGGTCTGGCCATCCTTGAAGGTGGTGAATTCCTGCGCGCGAGCGCTGGGGAGCGTCGAATTGCGCGGAATGACCTTCTCGACCAGCCCTCCCATGGTCTCCAGACCGAGCGAAAGAGGAATGACATCGAGCAGCAACCAGTCGTCCTCCGCCGCACGGTTGCCGGCAAGTACGTTCGCCTGCATCGCGGCGCCCAGCGCGACAACCTTGTCGGGGTCCAGATTGGTGAGCGGCTCCTGGCCGAAGTAGCGCGCCACGGCACGCTGGATGTGGGGCATGCGGGTGGCGCCGCCGACCATGACCACGCCCTTGACTTCGTCCGGAGCGAGCCCCGCGTCACGCAAGGCCTTGCGCACCGGGCCCAAGGTCTTCTGCACGAGGGGCTGGGTCATTTCCGCGAACTCGTCGCGGCTGACGACAAGATCCACCTCCTCGCCCGAGGCCAGCCTGACGTGGACGGGTGCCTGCTCGCAGGCGGTGAGAAGCTCCTTCGCCTCGCGCGCCTTCATCTGCAGACGACGTGCATCCTCGAGCGAAGGCGGCGAGATGCGCGCCTTGTCGAGAATCCAGCAGAACAGTCGGTGGTCGAAGTCATCGCCGCCCAGGGCCGCATCGCCATTGGTCGACAACACCTCGAAGACGCCGCGCGAGAGCTTGAGGATGGACAGGTCGAATGTGCCGCCGCCGAGGTCATAGACCGCATAGACGCCCTCGGCAGCATTGTCCAGGCCATATGCGACTGCCGCGGCGGTGGGCTCGTTGAGCAGGCGCAACACGTCGATCCCGGCCAGGCGCGCAGCATCCTTGGTCGCCTGGCGCTGTGCATCGTCGAAATAGGCCGGCACCGTGATGACCGCCCCTACGAGCGGCCCGCCAAGGCTGGCCTCAGCACGCTCGCGCAACCGACGCAGGATCTCGGCCGAAACCTCGACCGGGCTCTTGACGCCTTGCACGGTCCTCAGGCGCACCATGCCGGGGCTGTCCTCGAAGTCGTAAGGCATGGCTTCGATGTGTGCAACATCCTTGAGACCACGACCCATGAAGCGCTTGACCGAGACGATCGTGTTACGAGGATCGACCGCCTGGGCTTCGAGCGCAGCCCGGCCGACCTCAAGACTGCCGTCGCTGCGGTAACGGACCGCCGAAGGCAGCATCGTCCGCCCACTCTCATCGGGCAGGCACACGGCAATCCCGTTACGGACGGTCGCAACGAGCGAATTGGTGGTACCGAGGTCGATGCCTACCGCGAGCCGGTGCTTGTGCGGCTCGGGAGACATGCCGGGTTCAGCGATCTGCAACAGGGCCATCAGCTAGTTTCCGTGCGTTCTTTTCAGTTCTCGAGGGCGATCAGCGCCTCGTCGATTTCTTGCTGGAGCTTGTCGATGAACATGAGCCGGCGCACGGTGTCGGCCGCTCCTTCGAAGTCGTGATCGTCGTCGAGTTGTTGGGCGAGTTGCGCGCGCACTTCGCGCGCATGGGCGAGCAGGCGCCGATGCAAGTCCTCGAGTTCGCTGATCTCGGCGGCCGCCCGCGCCTCCTCCACCGCCTCGCGCCACTCCATCTGCTCCATCAGGAACGCCGGCGACATGGCGGTATTGGTCTCGAGCGCCGTATCGACGCCAGCCAGCTCAAGCAGGTACTGAGCGCGTGCGAGCGGCTTGCGCAAAGTGCGGAAGCCCTCGTTCACCCGCGTCGCCCACTGCATGGACAGCCGTTTCTCGAGATCGGACAGGTGGGCGTGGCGATCAGGGTGCACCTGAGCCTGCAGGCCATGCCACGCCTGCTCGAGCGCGGTTTCGTCGAGCTTGAAACGGCGCGGCAGGCCGAACAGGGCGAAAAAGTCCTGCGTAAGGTCGATGCTCATCGTGTGCGGCTCAGACGTTGAAGCTCTCGCCGCAGCCGCACTGGTCCTTGACGTTCGGGTTGTTGAACTTGAAGCCTTCGTTGAGCCCTTCCTTCACGAAGTCCAGTTCGGTGCCTTCAAGATAGGCCAGGCTCTTGGGGTCGACCACAACCTTGACGCCATGGCTCTCGAAGACGAGGTCCTCGTCCTCGGTACCGTCGACAAACTCAAGCTTGTAGGCCATGCCCGAGCAGCCGGAGGTCTTCACGCCGAGCCGGATGCCGACACCCTTGCCACGCTTGGCAATGAAGTTCGACACGTGACGAGCAGCGGATTCTGACAGCGTTACGCCCATGGTTCCTCCTGTGTTCGTAAACAAGCTCAGGCTTCGTGCTTCTTCTTGTAGTCGGCAACCGCCGCCTTGATCGCATCCTCAGCGAGGATGGAGCAATGGATCTTGACCGGCGGCAGGGCGAGCTCTTCGGCAATCTCGGTGTTCTTGATCTCGAGCGCCTGGTCCAGCGTCTTGCCCTTGACCCACTCGGTCACCAGCGAACTCGACGCAATTGCCGAGCCGCAGCCGTATGTCTTGAACTTGGCGTCCTCGATGACGCCGTCCTTGCCGACCTTGATCTGCAGCTTCATCACGTCGCCACAGGCCGGCGCGCCCACCATGCCGGTGGCCACGCCCTCCTCGTCCTTGCCGAAGGAGCCGACATTGCGGGGGTTTTCGTAGTGGTCGAGGACCTTTTCACTGTAGGCCATGTTCTTTCTCCGTCAGGGGATATCTACTTTATTCCGACCGCGGCCATCTGCCGCGGCGCTTTCGAGTTTCAGCTTCGTTCGAGCCGTGTTCGCAGCGATCTCAGTGCGCGGCCCACTGCACGGTGTCGAGGTCAACGCCATCCTTGTACATCTCCCACAGCGGCGACAGCTCGCGCAGCTTGCCGATCTTGCGACGCAGCAGGTCGATGGTGTAGTCCACTTCTTCTTCCGTGGTGAAGCGCCCGATCGAGAAACGAATGGAACTGTGGGCAAGCTCGTCATTGCGCCCCAATGCGCGCAGCACGTAGGAGGGCTCCAGGCTCGCCGAGGTGCAGGCCGAACCCGAGGACACGGCGATCTCCTTGATGGCCATGATCAGCGACTCGCCCTCGACGTAGGCGAAGGAAATATTGAGGTTGTGCGGAACGCGCTGCTCGAGGTCGCCGTTGACATAGGTTGCCTCGATGTCTGTGAGCCCGGCCAGCAACTTGTCGCGCAAGCGGCGGATGCGCTCGTTCTCCACACCCATCTCCTCGCGCGCAAGACGGAAGGCTTCGCCCATGCCGACGATCTGATGCGTGGCCAGGGTACCCGAGCGCAGGCCGCGCTCATGGCCGCCGCCGTGCATCTGCGCCTCCAGGCGCACACGCGGCTTGCGCCGCACATACAGCGCGCCAATGCCCTTGGGACCGTAAGTCTTGTGGGCACTGAAGCTCATCAAGTCCACCTTGAGCGCAGCAAGGTCGATCCCGATCTTGCCCGTCGCCTGCGCCGCGTCCACATGGAAGACGATACCCTTCTCGCGGCACAGCTCACCGATCTCCGCGATCGGCTGGATGACACCGACCTCGTTGTTCACAAACATCACCGAGATCAGAATGGTGTCGGGACGAATCGCAGCCTTGAGGGCCTCCAGATCGACAAGGCCATTCTCCTGCACGTCGAGATAAGTCGCCTCGAAGCCTTCGCGCTCGAGTTCGCGCACGGTGTCGAGCACTGCCTTGTGTTCGGTCTTGAGGGTGATGACGTGCTTGCCCTTGCCCTTGTAGAAGTGCGCAGCACCCTTGATGGCCAGGTTGTTCGACTCCGTCGCACCCGAGGTCCAGATGATCTCCTTGGGGTCGGCATTGACCAGCGCGGCGACCTGCTCGCGCGCCGTCTCGACGGCCTCCTCCGCAGCCCAGCCGTAGGCGTGGGAGCGGCTGGCCGGGTTGCCGAAGTGCTCGGTAAGCCAGGGAATCATCTTTTCCGCCACTCGGGGATCCACCGGGGTCGTGGCCGAGTAGTCGAGGTAGATCGGGAACTTCATTCAGTCTCTCCGCAGAGTCGTTGTTCGAGTATTGGGTGTCGTGCCGGGCAGTCGCGGTCAGGCTGCAACCGAGGCCAGATTCCTGAGATTGTCGGTCACACCTGCAAGCGCGGCCAGGAATGCGCGCACCTGCTCCGCCGTCGTGTCGCGACCGAGGCTGATGCGCACCGCCGCTCGCGCCAGGCCGCGCTCCACACCCATCGCCAACAGTGTGTGAGAGGGCTCGGGATTGGCGCTTGAGCAGGCCGAACCGCTTGCGCAGGCAAAGCCCGCACGATCGAGCTTGGCAACCAGGGTTTCGCCGTCGATCTGACCGATGGCAAAGAAAACGGTATTCGGCAGCCTCGGGGCCTGAGCCGAGAAGATCGATGCACCGCACTGCAGCAGCCCACGCTCGAGTTCTTCACGCAGCGCGCCAAGCCGCTGCGCTTCTTGCGCCTGGGCCGCCCGCGCACGCTCACAGGCCACTCCGAAGCCCACGATCGCGGCCACGTTTTCGGTGCCCGAGCGCAATCCGCGCTCCTGGCCGCCGCCTGCGATCAGGGGCGTGAGCTCGACCCGCTTGTCGACGATCAAGGCTCCCGCCCCGAGCGGGCCGCCGATCTTGTGCGCCGACAGGCTCAGCGCATGCACGCCGAGCGTGCGGAAATCGACTTCAAGCTTGCCCACGGCCTGTACCGCATCGGTATGAACCCATGCGCCCACCGTGCGGGCCTGCGCAGCAATGCGTGCAAGGTCCTGCACGACGCCGGTCTCGTTGTTGGCCATCATCACCGAGACAAGGCGCGGCCGCTCTGCCAGCACTGCTTGCCAGGAGGCTTCATCGACCAGCCCCTGCGCATCCACGCCGATCTCGCGCAGCGCCCATCCACCACGCTGCAACTGGCGAGCTGGCTCGCGTACGCAAGGGTGCTCGATGGCACTGATCGCAAGCAGCGCCGGCTTGAACACCCCCGCCGCGCCCTTGAGGAAGAGGTTGTTGGCTTCCGAGCCACCGCTGGTAAAGACCACCTCGGTAGCATGCGCACCGACCGCCGATGCCACGCGCACCCGCGCTTCATCTATCGCGGCGCGCGCTTGGCGGCCGTACTCATGCCGGCTCGATGCATTGCCGAAGCGCGCCTGCTCACCCACACCCAGCCAGGGCAGCATCGCCTCGCGCACGACCTCGTCGAGCGGCGTGGTGGCGTTCCAGTCGAGATAGACCGGTGCGAAACTCATCGACGAACTCTCAGGCAACCGCGCTTGCATGCAGCGCAAGCGTAGCGCGACGGCGGATGTTCTTGAGCACTGCCATGTCGGCATCAGGGCGCACCTGACGATTCACCAAGGCCTCGAGCGTGACCGAGTCGAGATAGGCGTACATGCGCTTATTGAGGTTGGCCCACAGGTCGTGCGTCATGCAGCGATGCGCATCATGGCAATTTTCCTTGCCGCCACACTGGGTGGCATCGAGCGGCTCGTCCACGGCGATGATGATGTCGGCCACGGTAATGGCGTCCATCTCGCGCGCAAGCCGGTAGCCGCCACCGGGGCCGCGGACGCTACTGACGATCTGATGCCGGCGCAGCTTGCCGAACAACTGTTCGAGGTAGGAAAGCGAGATGTGCTGACGCTCTGCGATTCCGGCGAGCGTAACCGGCCCCTCGGCCTGGCGCGAGGCCAGATCGATCATCGCCGTCACGGCGAAACGTCCCTTGGTCGTCAATCTCATGTCGGCTCCTGGATGTCCAACGGCCCCGCTGCGACTGCATGAATGCCGCGCACTGCGAATACCTTAACGTTTCGGTCGACTATACGTATCCCGACAAAAACGGTCAACTACTCGCCAGCCAGGCTACGAGGCCTTGTACGCTCAGTCCACCATCCTCGACAAACGGCTCGCGTCGAAGTCATCGGCCCGCTCGACCGCTTCGTCAAGTTTCACCCCGGCCGCCTCCAGCCTGGCGATGATGGCCTGCAGGCGCCTGTCGGTCTCCACCGAGTGATCCAGCAACCCGTGCAGCGCCTTGGACACTGGATCATCCATGTCGCGCGTCACGCCGTAGGCACTGAAACCCATCTGCTCGGCCTTGTTCTCGCGCGCGGCATCACGCTCGGGATCGATCAGGCGCGCAGGATTGCCCACTGCCGTCACGCCCGCCGGAACGGGCTTGACGACTACTGCGTTGGAGCCGACCTTGGCACCATCACCCACGGTAAAACCGCCAAGCACTTTTGCACCGGCGCCGATCACGACGCCCTTGCCAAGCGTCGGGTGACGCTTGGCGCCGCGGTAGAGCGAGGTTCCGCCCAAGGTCACGCCCTGGTAGATCGTGCAGTCGTCACCGATCTCCGCCGTCTCGCCGATCACCACACCCATGCCGTGATCAATGAAGACGCGACGCCCGATCACGGCCCCGGGATGAATCTCGATACCGGTCAGAAATCGCCCGATGTGGCTGATGAAGCGCCCCAGCCAATGCCATTCCCGCGTCCACGCGGCGTGCGCAAGGCGATGGAACATCAACGCATGGATGCCCGGATAACACGTAAGCACCTCCAAGGTCGAACGCGCGGCGGGGTCGCGCTCACGGACACTGGCGAGGTCTTCACGCAGGCGGCTGAACATTTTCGAGAAACACTCCGGATAGGATTGCGGCCGGGAAGGCACGGAACCAATTCCCGACTATTTTAATCGACTTTAGGCGATGAATTCAAAGCCCGGTCATCCGGGGCGAGTTGCGACGCCTGGACAGGCGCACGCGACTGAGCCCAAGCCTAGCCACGTCGCCGGGGTTGCTCGAAGGTCGTCAGCATCCCGCGCAGGATGGCCACCTCTTCACGCTCGAGACGGACGCGATTGAACAGGCGGCGGATGCGCGGCAGCAGGCGCTTGGGGTTGGCCGGGTCATGAAAGCCGCTTGCCGTCACCGCGCGCTCGAGGTGGGCCATGAAGCCCTCGAAATCGGCGTGGGTTGCGGGCTCGCCAAAGGTGTCGGGCTCAAGCACGGTCTCGGCACCGATCGCCGCCATTCTCAACTCATACGCCAGCACCTGTACCGCGGCCCCCAGGTTCAACGAAGAGAAGTCGGGATTGGTGGGAATGGTCACCGGCAGGCTGCACAACCCCACCTCCTCGTTGGTCAGGCCACTGGTCTCGTTCCCAAAGACGAGCGCCACCGGTCCGTCGGCGCAGCGCCCGACGATTTCAAGCGCCGCGTCGCGAGCCTGCATGCGCGGCAAGGACAGCTCCCGCCGACGCGCGGTGAGCGCTGCCGAGAAGACGGTGTCGGCAAGTGCGTCCTGCAAGCAGTCCACTACCCGCGCCGTCGCCAGGATGTCGCCGGCGCCGGATGCGCGCGCGCTGGCGACCTCGTCGGGAAAGGACTCCGGCGCCACCAGCCACAACTCGTGCAAGCCCATCACTTTCATCGCACGGGCGGCGGCACCGATGTTTCCGGGGTGCGTGGTGCGCGACAACACGATACGGATGCGGTCAAGCGCAAGTGGGCGATTCATATTAAAATTCTGTGTTTTCCGAGTTCTGCCGGTCAGCCCGACTGACGCGGCGCGCGCCAGACGCGCTACCGCACTGAAGGCCCCGCATTCTTTAACCGAGACCGCTTCGCATGCATCCCACCCTGAACATCGCCGTCAAGGCTGCCCGTCGCGCAGCGACCGTCATCAATCGCGCCTCGACCCAGCTCGAACTGCTGGCAGTGCAGTCCAAGTCGCCGAACGACTTCGTTACCGAGGTCGACCACGCTGCCGAAAAAGCCATCATCGAGGTGCTGCGCGACGCCTTTCCAGGGCACGGGATTCTAGCAGAGGAGTCGGGTGAGTCCGGCCCCCTCAATGGTCAGGAGAGCGAGTTCAACTGGATCATCGATCCGCTCGACGGCACGACCAACTTCATCCATGGCTTCCCGCAATACGCGGTGTCGATCGCACAGACAAAAAACGGCGTGCTCGAACACGCAGTGATCTACGACCCGAACACCAACGAGATGTTCACTGCCTCGCGCGGCAGCGGCGCCTTCCTCAACGATCGCCGCATTCGCGTGTCGCGACGTGCGCGCCTCAATGAAGCACTCATCGGCACGGGCTTCCCGTTCCGCAAGTTCGACCAGATCGACGCCTACCTGGCGATGTTCAAGGAGCTTACCCAGAAGACAGCGGGTATCCGCCGCCCGGGCGCAGCTGCGCTCGACCTCGCCTATGTCGCCGCCGGACGTCTGGACGGCTTCTGGGAGATGGGCCTGTCGCCGTGGGACATGGCAGCCGGCGCGCTGATCATCCAGGAAGCTGGCGGCCTGGTCTCGGACCTCTCGGGCGAAGGCAACTTCCTCACCACCGGCAACGTCGTCGCCGGCACACCGAAGATCTTCGGCCAGCTGCTGCCGATCATCCAGGCCTACCGACCGGCCAGCATGCAGGCCTGAGGTTTCGCTAAGCCCCGGGGATGCGCAAGGTGAGCGTATCCCCGCGCTGGGTGAATTCGAGGTGGCGCAACACCGACATTCCGAGCAGGATCTCTGCTCCCTGCATCCCGGGGTTTAGATGGCCGCTCACGTTACGTACCTCGAAGGGCCCGAGCGCCAGGGTGTCGATGCGGGTCTGGTGCACCGTGACGTTGCCATTGGCGGTAATCACCGAGCCCGCTGCGCCGGGCCGCAGCCCGAGCTGGGGGCCAAGATGGGCGGGCACCGATACCTGGGTCGCACCGGTATCGAGCAGAAAAACCACCGGCTGGCCGTTGATCTCGCCCGGCGCCAGGTAGTGGCCGAAGCGGTTGCGCTTGAGCACCAGCTCTTGCGCCCCCTGAGTGACGACCAGGTTGCGGTTTGGATTGTCGCGGCGCTCAAGCACCGAATCGAAACTCACCCAGCCCAGCGCCAGAAAGGCGAGCGTGGCCAGCACGCCAAGCTTGCGGCCAAGGCTGCGGGTTTCCTGATCGCGGTCGTTCATGGCTGTCTCCCCTGGGGGCGGTATTCGATCTGTCCGGGGCGATAATCTCTCCCTCACTCACGACAATACAGCGCGCAAGAGGTTTCTGTTGGCAGCACGCACTCCCATCGATTCGACCACCCACGCGGGCGCAGCATTGAGCGAAGCCGAAATCGCCGCCCACACGCCCATGATGCAGCAGTATCTGCGCATCAAGGCCCAGCACCCGCGCACCCTGCTCTTCTACCGCATGGGCGACTTCTACGAGCTCTTCTTCGAAGATGCCGAGAAGGCAGCACGGCTGCTCGACATCACCCTCACCACACGCGGGCAGTCCAGCGGCAAGCCGATCCGCATGGCGGGCGTGCCCTTTCATGCCGTCGAGCAGTACCTCGCCCGCCTGGTCAAGCTGGGCGAGTCGGTGGTGATTGCCGAGCAGGTCGGCGAGCCGGGCACGACCAAGGGGCCGATGGAGCGTGCGGTGAGCCGCATCGTCACGCCGGGAACGCTGACAGACGCCGCCTTGCTCGACGACCGCCGCGACGCCCTGCTGCTGGCGGCGAACATGCATCGCGGCGTGCTCGGCCTGGCCTGGCTCAACCTCGCCAATGGCGATTTTCGCCTCATGCAATGCCCGTCGGACGCGCTGCAGGCGCAGTTCGAGCGCCTGCGCCCGGCCGAGGTCCTGGTGCCGGACGGGCTCGCCCTGCCGCTCCTGGACAACCTGGCACCGGCGCTGCGCAGGCTCGCCGACTGGCAGTTCGACGCCGACACCGGGACACGTCTGCTCACCGGCCATTTCGGTACGCGCGATCTCGTCGGCTTCGGCGTCGAAGACCTGCCGGTGGCGCTCGGCGCCGCATCTGCGCTCTACGACTACGCCCAGGCCACTCAGCGCCAGACCCTGGCCCACGTCACCGGTCTCACGGTCGAGCGCGAGTCCGAATACCTGCGCCTGGACGCCGCCACCCGGCGCAACCTGGAACTGACCGAGACCCTACGCGGCGAGGCGGCCCCCACACTGCTCTCGCTGCTCGATACCTGCATCACCAGCATGGGTTCGCGCTGGCTGCGCCACGCCCTGCACCACCCGCTGCGTGAGCGCAGCGTGCCGACGGCGCGCCACGCGGCCGTGGCCGAACTCATCGGCGAGGCCGCCGCCTACGGCATCGACAGCCGTGACGGGCGGCGGGCGGCCAACGTGCGCGGCGCGCTGCGCGGCGTCGCGGACGTCGACCGCATCACCGCCCGCATCGCCTTGCGCAGCGCGCGCCCGCGCGACCTCTCGGCGCTGCGCGACAGTCTCGCGCGCCTGCCCGAACTGGACAGCGCGCTGCACGCTTGCGAAGCAGCGCTGCTGCTCGAAATCCGCGCTGCGCTCGACATCGCCCCCGAGCCGCTCGCCCTGTTGCGCCAGGCCATCGCCGATGAGCCTGCAGCCATGGTGCGTGACGGCGGCGTGATCGCGTCCGGCTACGATGCCGAGCTCGACGAGTTGCGCGCCATCCAGACCAACTGCGGCGAGTTCCTGCTCGCGCTCGAAACGCGGGAGCGCGAGCGCACCGGCATCAGCGGTCTAAAGGTCGAGTTCAACAGGGTGCATGGCTTCTACATCGAGGTCAGCCGCGCCAACGCCGACAAGGTGCCGGACGACTATCGCCGTCGCCAGACGCTGAAGAACGCCGAGCGCTACATCACCCCCGAGCTGAAGGCCTTCGAGGACAAGGCCCTGTCGGCGCAGGAGCGCGCGCTGGCGCGCGAAAAACTGCTCTACGACACCATCCTCGACGCCCTGGCCGCGCACATCCCCAGCCTGCAGCGCATCGCCCGCGCACTTGCCACGCTCGATGCGCTCGCGGCCTTCGCCGATGCCGCACTGCGCCATGCCTACGTGCAGCCGAGTTTCGTGGACACGCCGGGGCTCGACATCGTCGGCGGCCGCCATCCGGTGGTCGAGTGCCAGGTGGACGACTTCATCCGCAACGACGCGCGGTTGTCGCCGACGCGACGCATGCTGATGATCACCGGCCCCAACATGGGCGGCAAATCGACCTTCATGCGCCAGGTGGCACTCATAAGCCTGCTCGCCCATGTCGGCAGCTTCGTGCCTGCGCAGTCCGCCACGCTCGGCCCGCTCGACGCCATCTTCACCCGCATCGGCGCCTCGGACGACCTCGCCTCGGGGCGCTCCACCTTCATGGTCGAGATGACCGAGGCCGCCGCCATCCTGCATGGCGCGACGGAACACAGCCTGGTGCTGATGGACGAAATCGGTCGCGGCACCTCCACCTTCGACGGCCTGGCGCTGGCTTTCTCGATCGCCCGCCACCTGCTCGAAAAGAACCGCAGCCTGAGCCTGTTCGCGACCCATTACTTCGAACTCACCCGCCTCAACCTCGATTACCCCGAGTGCGCCAACGTGCACCTGGATGCCGTCGAGCACGGTCACCGTATCGTGTTCCTGCACGCGCTCGAGGAGGGGCCGGCGAGCCAGAGCTACGGGATCGAGGTTGCCGCGCTTGCCGGCATTCCCGCAGCCGTCATCCGCGACGCCAAGCGCAGGCTGCGCATGCTCGAGAACCAAGCCGTAGATAGCGGCCCCCAGGCTGACCTGTTCACTTCGCTACCCGAGCCCGAACAGGACGTACCGATGTCACACCCGGTGCTGAGCGAACTTGCCGATATCGACCCCGACGCGCTGAGCCCGCGCGAGGCACTTGAGCGCCTCTACGCCCTCAAGCGCCTGGCCGCTAGCTGAGGCGCACAGAGGCACACATGAACCCACCTATCGAAGTCTCGGAAGAGGCCGGCGTGCGCTACCTGCACTTCGGCTCGGAATGGGTCCAGGGTGCGATGCGCATCCGCAAGCCCAATGCGCTCGAACTCGCATACACACGCGAAATGATGGCTGGGCTGCTGCTGCGCGACGGTCTCGCCGAGGATGGTGCGATCTGGCCGCGGCGCGTCCTCATCATCGGCCTGGGCGCAGCCTCGCTTGCCAAGTACGTATTTCACACCTTGCCCCAGGCGCGCATTCAGGTGGTTGAGATCGCACCGGCCGTGGTCGCCGCTGCGCGCCAGTTCTTCCGTCTGCCGCCCGAAGACATACGCTTTTCGATCCATGTCGGCTGTGGCGCTCAGTATGTGCTCGAGCGCGAGCACAAATGGGACTACGTCCTCGTCGATGGCTTCGACCGCAATGCGCGCGCTGGCGTGCTCGATACCCAGGCGTTCCACGAGGCGGTGCGTTCACGCCTGTCTGAACATGGCTTGATGGCGGTAAACCTGTTCGGCCGCGCCCGCGGCTACAAGGCAGCGCTGGAGCGCATCAACCGCGCATTCGACGCCCGCTGCCTCGCCTTTCCGTCCTGCGACAGCGGCAACGTCGTCGCCTATGGTGCCGCAGGCGAGCCGATCGAGCGCAGCGTGGCCGAACTGCGCGAACGCGCGGGCTGGCTCAAAGCCCGCACCGGACTGGATCTTGGCCCCACGGTTACGCGACTGGAGCAGTCGGGGACGCTGCCGGGAGGGCGCGTCGAACTTTGATTGCTACGGAACCGAGCGTCGCGACCTGGATCAGAACCGCAGATGCCCGCGCTCGGAATAGTCAGAACTCACCCGCGCGCGGTATTCTTCGGGTGTGAACGGGGCTCGCAGCGAGCCCGCAAGATGGAGTCAGCATCAACATGAGCACCTTTCTGATCACCCTGATCGTCGTCGCCATCGTCATCGCCGCAATGGCGATCGGCGTCATGTTCGGACGCAAGCCGATCGCCGGCAGCTGTGGCGGCATCGGCTCACTCGGACTGGATTGCGAGTTCGGCTGCAAGAAGCCGTGCTCCAAGCGCCAGGCCCGCATGGAGGCCGCCAAGGCCGAACAACAACATTAAAACCCGGGAGACACCATGCTCAGTTCCCTGCTCGTCAAGGATTACATGATCGGCGATCACCTCGCCTTCGGCGCCCACACCGACCTGTTGAAAGCGGTCCATACCTTGCTCGAGCACCGCTTGAGCGGCGCTCCGGTGGTTGACGAGAACAACCGTCTGATCGGTTTTCTTTCCGAAAAGGACTGCCTCAAGGCGGCGCTCGACGCTTCCTACTTCCGCCGCGAAGCAGGCACGGTGCAGGAGTTCATGAGCAAGGACGTCGTTGCCATCTCGAGCGACGCAAGCGTGATCGACGCCATCGAGATGTTCCTTGGCGAACCCTGCCGCTGCCTACCCGTGGTCGAGGGTTCGCGCCTGATCGGCCAGATTTCCCGTAGCGACATCCTCAAGGGACTGGAGCAACTGCGCCGCGACGGTCACTGAGACTCCGCGGGCCGGGCTCAGCCCGGCGCAGGGGGCTCCTGTGCAGGCGGCAACCACAGGCAGAGCCCCTTGTTTGCCTTGGCGATGTCGGCCAGCATCGCCTCATGCGCGCCAAGCTCAGCGGCATCGGCGCGCACGACGACGATGCTGGCGCGCTCGCGCAGAGCCGCGCCGTCGTCGGCAGCGCCCGGGAGTGGCTCGTCGTCGAGGCCTATCATCAGACTCTCCTGACCACGCGTCATCGCCAGGTAGACTTCTGCCAGCAGCTCCGCGTCCAGCAAGGCGCCGTGCAATTCGCGATGGCCGTTGTCGATTTCGTAGCGGTCGCACAAGGCATCCAGCGACGCCTTCTTTCCTGGATTCTGCTCCTTGGCCATGCGCAGGGTGTCGATCACCCCAGCGCACAGGGTGTCGAGCCGGCCGCGCCCAAGCAACTGCAGTTCGTTGTCGAGAAAGCCGACGTCGAAGCTCGCGTTGTGGATCACCAGTTCAGCGTCGCGCACGAAGGCCTCGAAGTCATCGACGATCTCGGCAAAGCGCGGCTTGTCGGCGAGAAACTCTTCGGTAATGCCGTGTACCGCGACGGCCTCGGCATCGATGCTGCGGCCGGGATTGATATACACATGGAAATGGCGACCGGTCAGGCTGCGGTTGAGCAGCTCGACGCAGCCGATCTCGATTACCCGGTCACCGTTGCGCCAATCCAGGCCGGTGGTTTCGGTATCGAGCATGATCTGTCGCATCTTTGATTCCTGGCGGCCTGCGGCCGCGTCATGAGTTGTCGATGAAGGGGGGCGTCAGCCGTGCACGGCCCCGCCCGCCTTGCGCACGGCATCCACGCCTTGGCGCGCCAGCGCATCGGCGCGTTCGTTCTCCGGGTGGCCGGAGTGTCCGCGCACCCAGAGCCACTTCACCTGATGGCGGGCAGCGGCCTCGTCAAGCGCCCGCCAGAGGTCCGCATTCTTGACCGGTTCCTTCGATGCCGTCTTCCAGCCGCGCGCCTTCCAGCCGTGGATCCACTCGGAGATGCCCTTCTGCACATACTGGCTGTCTGTATGCACGCGGGCCGATACCGGGCGCTTGAGCGCCTCGAGCGCCCGGATCACTGCGAGTAGTTCCATCCGGTTATTGGTGGTGGCGGGCTCGCCGCCCCACAGTTCCTTCTCATGCGCGCCAGCGCGCAGGATTGCGCCCCAGCCGCCTGGCCCCGGATTGCCGCTGCAGGCCCCGTCCGTGTAGATATCCACTTCTTCCATTACTGCGTTGTCCTCGCTCCGGCATCGCGCTGAGCGACCGGAGACAATCGTTTAGAAGCCGACTTGCGCTCGCGCCAGTGAGGCGTGATCAGGCGCATTCCCTGCACCCGCTTCACCCCGTGCAATAGATAGGCGGCGCCCAGCACCGGCCACCACCGCGCCCCCGCCCGGTCCAGGAACTGCCAGCGCTGCAGCCAGCGCTCGCTGCTCACCGGCGGCGCGTGGCAACCGAAACGGCTGCCCTGCACCTCGAAACCGAGCAGACTCATCCAGTCACGGATCCGCATTACCGTGCGGTACTGCCCGCACCAGGGCGGTTTCGACCCACGTCCTGCGAGCAGGCGGCGCACACCCCACAGGCTCAACGGACTCAGGCCGCTAATCACCACGCTGCCTTCGGCGACAAGCACACGCTCGACCTCGCGCAGAACCCGATGCGGGTGAGCAGAGAATTCGAGCACGTGCGGCAACAGCACAAGATCCACGCTTGCCGACGCGAATGGCAGTTCGAATTCGTTTGCCATCGCATCGCCGCCGGGGGCACGTGCACAGGTAAAACGATGCGGCATGCGATTGGCCCGCAGCAGGTCAAAACCGGGCAGGCCGATCTGGACAGCGTTGTAGCCGAAGATGTCCGCGACCATGCTGTCCAGGACGTCCTGCTCCCAAGTCAGAAGGTAGTGCCCCTGGGGGGTGTGCAGCCAATCCTTGAGGTCGAGCATTGACATCGCCACTCAGGTCCTCAAAATTCGGGGGATGAACATTATCCCTCTTCCAGCCTTTCGCGATAACTACATCTGGTTGTTGCACGACGAACGGTACGCCGTAGTGGTCGACCCTGGCGATGCCCAACCGGTCGTGGAGGCGCTCGAGCGACTGCAGCTATCGCTGTCCGCGATCCTGATCACCCACCACCACCCCGATCACATCGGAGGCCTGGCCGCATTGCTCAGCCGTTGGCCGGTACCGACGTATGGTCCGGCGAACGAGGCGATCGACGGCGTGAGCCATCCAGTAAGCGAAGGCGACATTGTCCGCCTTGCACAGCCGGGCATCAGCCTTCGCGTCATGGAGGTCCCGGCCCACACGGCCGGACACATCGCATTCCTGGCCGATCAGGCCTCGCCCGGGCTGCTGTTCTGTGGCGATACGCTATTCTCAGCGGGCTGTGGCCGGCTGTTCGAAGGTTCGCCGGCGCAGCTTGCCGAAGCGCTGGCCCGCTTTGCCGCCCTCCCCGCAGACACTCGTGTCTATTGCACGCACGAATACACTTTGTCCAACCTCGCCTTTGCGCGTGCGGCAGAGCCTTCCAACCCGGCCAGGGACGCCTACCAGCAACGCTGCGAGACGCTCAGGGCGCGTGGCGAACCCACGCTGCCATCGACCATCGGCCTCGAGCGCGACATCAACCCCTTCCTGCGCCCTCATATCGCCGGGGTCATCGATGCCGTGACTGCGCAGAGCGGGCAACGGCCGGTGGACAGCACCGCCTGCCTGGCGGCACTGCGGGCATGGAAGGACAATTTCTGAGCCGCAGGCCACGCCCATGCCCCGTTCCCCTCGCCTGTGCCCTGCAGCCCCCGGCGCGCAAACCCGCCGCATCCTGATGGCCACCGTGCTTGCGGCCTTCTGCCAAGCCCCCCTGGCACAGCAGCACCCGCCCACGGATGCGCCGGTTCAGGCCATTCCCGCTGCCCAGGACGATGCTGCGGCTCAGATCGAGGACGAGATCGTGGTCGAGCGCGTGCTGACGCTCGACCTCACCCGCGACGCCAATGACATCTGGGACAGGATCAGGCGCGGCTTCGGCATGCCGGACCTGGACAGCCCTCGGGTGATGGACCAGCAAGCCTTCTACCTGAACCGACCGGGCTTTCTCAAGCAGGTCTTCGGCCGCGGCGGGCGCTATCTGTACTACATCGTCGACGAGCTCGAGCGCCGCGGCATGCCGACCGAGATCGCCCTGCTGCCTATGGTCGAGAGCAGCTTCAACCCGATGGCCTACTCATCGGCCCACGCCTCCGGCCTGTGGCAGTTCATTCCCTCCACGGGGCGTTACTTCAACCTCACCCAGGATCAATGGGTCGATGAGCGCCGCGACGTGATCGCATCGACCAACGCCGCGCTCGACTACCTTCAACGCATCTACGAGATGCACGGCGACTGGCACCTCGCCCTGGCCTCGTACAACTGGGGGGAAGGCTCTGTACAACGCGCACTCAAGCGCAACGCCGAAGACGGTCTTCCCCTCGAGTACACCCACCTGCGCATGCCTGAGGAAACGCGCAACTACATCCCGAAGCTGCAGGCGATCAAGAACATCGTCAACGAGCCCGAGCTGTTCCATTTCGAGCTGCCTTACGTTGCCAACGAGCTCCACTTCGTCACCGTCGACGCCCCCGTCGGTGTGGACCTGGCTACCGCCGCCCGCCTCTCCGACATGCCACTGGACGAGTTCCTGGCCCTGAACCCCGGTTTCAATCGCCCGGCGATCACCACGCCGGGGCAGACCTTCATCGTCCCCACCGACCGTGCAGAACGCCTAGAGGAAGGCCTGGCCGAACTCGAACGCAGCGGCAAGGGCTGGCGCATGCACACCGTGCGCGCGGGGGAGTCGATCGATGCGCTCGCACGCCAGCATGGCCTCACGCCAGCCCAGCTGCGACGCCTCAACGGCCTTGCCGCCGGTGCCACCCCACGTCCGGGTCATGCCCTTCTCGTACCCGACGGGGTGGAGCCCGAGGGCGCACTCGAGGTCAGCGCGCTGCTGCCTTTTGCCAATGCCGCCCCCAGCCGCCAGGGCTTGAAGCTCAAACCTGCCGGTGCAGGTCAGCCACAACTCAAGTCCACTTCGAACCGCCCGCGCGCCAGCACCACCCCCCGCTCCGGCAGCCGCACGCGCTGATCAGGCGCCGAAGCGGGGCCAATGGCAGCGCACGCGGTGGCCCTGCGACATCTCGGTCACCTGGGGATAGCTCAGCCGGCAGACATCGGTGGCATGTGCGCAGCGCGGGTGGAAATGACAGCCTGCCGGCGGCGCAAGCGGGGATGGCAGGTCGAGCGCTGCCGTTGCAGTGTCAGCGCCGCTGTCTTCCGCGCTTTCGGCATCGATGCGTGGAACCGCGGCCATCAGGCTGCGGGTGTAAGGATGGGTGGGCGCCGACAGCACGCGTTCGACCGGTCCCTCCTCGACGATACGACCGAGGTACATCACCGCCACCTCGTCGGCGAGGTACTCCACCACCGCCAGGTTATGAGTGATGAAAAGATAGGCCAGGCCGTGCTCACGCTGCAGCTCACGCATCAGGTTCAGCAACTGTGCCTGCACCGATACATCGAGCGCGCTGGTCGGCTCATCGCAGATCAGCACCCTGGGCGCCACCGCCAGCGCACGTGCCACCGCAATGCGCTGGCGCTGGCCGCCGGAAAACTCGTGCGGGTAGCGCCAGCGCATGTCGGGATCCAGGCCAACGCGTTCGAGCAGGCCATCCACCTGTTTCCGGCGCTGGCGCGGGTCGCCACCGAGCGCGAGCGCATTCATGCCTTCCTCGATGATGTCACCGACCCGCATGCGCGGATTGAGAGAGGCAAAGGGGTCCTGGAATACCATCTGCACTGCGCGGCGCAAAGGGTGCAAGGCCTGCTCCGGCAAGGCGGTAATGTTCTCGCCATCGAGCAGGAACTCGCCGGCCGTGGCCTCGACCAGCCGCAGGGCGGCCTTGCCGACGGTCGTCTTGCCACAGCCAGACTCGCCGACGAGGGCAAGCGTACGGCCGGCATACAGGCGCAAGCTCAGACCATCGACGGCCTTCAGTTCGGCGACCTTGCGCTTGAGCACACCCTTGCGCACGGGGAAATGGACCGAGAGATCGCGAATCTCCAGCACCGGCTGCCGGCTGCGCGCGCCCTCGGCGACCGCGGTCAACGCCTGTGCGGGCACGAACGGCCGCGGCACGCTGACGCCCTCGTACAGGTGGCAGCGCACCGCCTGCTCGCCGAGCCTGTGCCAACCCGGCGCCTCCTCGTCGCAGCGATCGAAGGCCATCGGGCAACGCTCGGCGAAGCGGCAGCCCTGGAACACCCTGTCCAGCCCGGGCACGCTGCCCTCGGGCGCCTCCAGTGCGGCCCCGCGGCGGTCGGCGCCCGGCAAGGCGGCAAACAACTTGCGCGAATACGGATGCAGCGGCGCAGCAAAGAAGTCCGTGCGCGCGCCGGTCTCGACAATCTCGCCCGCGTACATCACCCCCACCGTGTGGGCCACACGTGCGACCACACCCAGGTCATGAGTGATGAGCAGCATGCCCATGCCGCGCGCACGCTGGATCGCGACCAGCAGATCGAGCACCTGGGCCTGGATGGTGACATCCAGCGCCGTCGTCGGCTCGTCGGCAATCAGCAGCTGAGGTCGGCCGGCAAGCGCGATGGCGATCATCACGCGCTGCTTCATGCCGCCCGAAAACTGGAAGGGGAAATCGCGGAGGCGGCGTGCAGGATCAGGGATGCCGACTGCCTCGAGCAGCCCGCAAGCCTCGTCCGCCAAAACCACACCCGGCGGGCAGTGACGGGCGAGCGCCTCCATGATCTGTGCGCCGACGGTCATCACCGGGTTGAGGCTCGTCGACGGTTCCTGGAAGATCATGCCGATGCGCCCGCCGCGCACTCGCCGCATCGCGGCCTCGGGCAAGGCCAGCACGTCCTCGCCTGCGAGATGTACGCTGCCGCCGCAGATCTGCCCGGTGTCCGGCAACAGGCGCGCCAGCGCCAGTGCGGTCATCGACTTGCCGCAACCCGACTCGCCCAGCAGGGCGAAAGTCTGACCCTGGCGGATGGAAAAGCTCACCCCATCGACGGGGCGGATCTCGTCGTCGCCGCGCGCGATCGCCACGCGCAGGTCCGTCACCTCGAGCAGGGGCGCGCCGTGGCTGGCGCACGCGCCTGCGACGGCGGCGCTGGATACGGAAAGGCTCATGCAGACCTTACGGACAGTTCACGAAACAAGGGCCGCTGATGCGGCCCTCTGATCACGATCCTCAGTGGTGATGACCACCGGCCCCATGCACGTGACCGTGGCTGATCTCCTCCGCGCTTGCGGCGCGGACTTCGGCCACCGTGACGTCGAACACGAGCGCAACCCCAGCGAGCGGATGGTTGCCATCGACCACCACCTTGCCGTCGGCGATGTCGGTGATGCGATAGACGAGGTCCTCCTCGCCATCCTCGGACACACGCTCGAAGCTCATGCCGATCTCGATGTTATCGGGGAACAGCTTGGCATCCTCGACCAGGATCAGCTCTTCGTCGTAGTCGCCGAAAGCGTCTTCCGGCTGCAGTTTGACCTGCAGCTTTTCGCCAACCTTCTTGCCGTGCAGGGCCTCTTCGAGCACCGGGAAGATGCCGTCGTAGCCGCCATGCAGATAGACCAGCGGGTGCTGGCCATCGTCGATGACGGCGCCGTCCGGGTCGCGCACGGTGTACTGCAGCGTCACGACGCTGTTCTTGACGATCTCATTTTGCATTGCGGGATTCCAGTTCCTTGACCAATTCAAAAACCGCGGCGGCATGGCCGCGAGGCATCACATCGTAGAGTGCGTGGCGGACCCTGCCTGCCTTGTCGATGATGAAGGTCGACCGCCGCACACCCATCTTCCTGACTCCGTCGACTTCCCGCTCCTGCCAGACCTTGTAAAGCCGGCAGGCCTCGGTGTCCGTATCCGACAACAGGCGAATCGACAGGCCTTCCTTGTCGCGGAACTCGGCATGCGTCAGACAATCGTCGGGGCTCACGCCCACCACGATGCAGTCGTAGCGGGCAAACTCGTCCTCATGGTCGCTGAAATCGGCGGCCTGGAGCGTGCAACCCGGCGTGTTGTCACGGGGATAGAAATAGAGCACCACATTCTGCTTGCCGACCTGCGACGCGAGGTCGAAAATTTCCATGTCGGCATCCGGCAGTGAAAACGCGGGGGCGATGTCTCCGCTCTGCAGCATGTGTTCTCCCTGATGTGGAGGGGATTCTAGCCGAGACACCCGGCCAGCACTACCGGCGTGGAGGTTGACTTGCGATTGGTTCAGCACTGAGAGCTCCTCCCTGGCTTGTTGTCGCGCTTCGGGGTGCCGCCTGCCGACACCATGGAGAAGCAATAGCCCAGATCCGGCCCGGGCTCAAGACGCAGCGCATCATTGCATGGGCGCGGGGCCGGCAATCGATCATCTGCCGCACGGCTACAGAGGGGGCCCATGCCCGAATTCACATACCCCGAGAACCCAGCCCCCGAGGCTCCACCGCCACGCCCTCTCGTCGCCTTGCCCGCAACCATGCGGGCCATGGTGCTCGAGCGCAGTGGCGAACCTCTGCGCGCTCGGGCGCTCGCTCTGCCCCGACCTGGACACGGGCAGGTTCTGCTGCGGGTCGAAGCCTGCGGAGTCTGCCGCACCGACCTGCACCTGGTCGACGGAGAACTACCCGACCCGCTGCTGCCGATGATCCCCGGACACGAGATCGTCGGACGAGTCGCCGCCCTCGGCACGGGGGTGAGCGGCTTGGCCCCCGGCCAGCGCATCGGCGTACCCTGGCTGGGTTGGACTTGCGGCCGGTGCGATTTCTGCACCAGCGCACGCGAGAACCTGTGCGACGAAGCGCGTTTCACCGGCTATCAGATCCAGGGCGGCTATGCCGAATACACCGTGGCCGACGCCCGCTACTGCTTTGCGCTGGACGATGCGCTTGATGCCGCCGAAGCCGCGCCGCTGCTGTGCGCGGGCCTGATCGGTTACCGCGCGCTGGGCCTGGCCGGCGCAGCGCAGCGCATTGGGCTGTACGGCTTCGGTGCAGCCGCCCACATCATCGCCCAGGTGGCACGCTGGCAGGGCCGCGAGGTGTATGCCTTCACGCGCGTCGGCGACACCGCCAGCCAGGCCTTCGCGCACCATCTCGGCGCGACATGGGCCGGTAGCGCTACCGACAAGCCGCCCCACCCTCTCGATGCAGCGCTGATCTTCGCCCCTGCGGGCGAGCTCGTACCCGCCGCCCTGCGTGCGCTGGCCAAGGGCGGCACGGTGGTGTGCGCGGGCATCCACATGAGCGACATTCCGTCCTTTCCCTACGACATCCTGTGGGGCGAGCGCCGCATCGTGTCGGTAGCCAACCTCACCCGCAGCGATGGCGACGCCTTCCTGGCGCTTGCCCCTCGCGTACCTGTCCATACCGAGATCACCCGTTTTGCGCTCGAAGATGCCAACCTGGCGCTCGAACGGCTCAGGCGTGGCGAGCTTCAGGGCGCAGCCGTGCTCGTGCCCTGAGCGCACATCGCACACCGCAGGATTGATGCGGGTCGGCGCACGGTTGACCGTGATGCTTGCCATTGGCACACAACTGTTTAAAATTACAGCCAGCTCATGGAGGCCGACATGTCTGCCCGCAACGAAACCCTTACCGCACGCCAGCAGGAAATCCTCGACTTCATCCGCAGCACCGTCGAGTCCGAAGGCCGCCCGCCCACCCGCGCCGAAGTCTGCACCGCGTTCGGCTTTCGCTCGCCCAACGCGGCCGAAACCCACCTGCGCGCACTGGCCGCCAAAGGCGCAATCCTGCTCGAGGAAGGCCGCGCCCGCGGCATCCGCCTGGCCGAAGCACTCGGCCTGCCACTGGTCGGACGAGTGGCTGCAGGCAGCCCCATCCTTGCCGCCGAGCATGTCGAGGCCCGCTATCAGCTCGACGCCTCCCTGTTCTCGCCCAAGGCCGACTACCTGCTGAGGGTGCGTGGCATGAGCATGCGTGATGCCGGCATCCTCGACGGCGACCTGATCGCCGTTCACCGCAGCAGCGAGGCCCGCAACGGACAGATCGTCGTTGCCCGCGTCGAGGATGACGTCACCGTCAAGACCCTGCAGCGCAAGGGCGCAGTGGTCGAGCTGCTGCCCGCCAACCCGGATTACACACCCATCGTGGTGGACACCCGGCGCGACGAACTCGTCATCGAAGGGGTCATGGTCGGCCTGATCCGCAAGGATCACTGAGCCCCCGTCACCCAGCGGCTTTAGTCTCATCGTGCCGTCCTGCCCGCATCGCTCCCAATGGCTGCACCCCTGCGCCACGCCCCCTCTGCTGCGCCGCTGGCGGCCCTACTCGACGCCCTGCCCGCCGGCAGCGTCTGGCAGGCCAGCCGGATTGCCGACCATGCAGACACCTGCCATCCGAGCGGTTTCGCCGCGCTCGATCGTGAACTGCCCGGGGGTGGCTGGCCGGCTGGTGCGCTGATCGAACTGCTGCTCGACCAGCCCGGCGTGGGCGAGTTATCCCTGCTGCTGCCGCTGCTCGGCGGCGCCCCTGCCGAGCGCTGGATCACCCTGGTCTCCCCGCCCTTGCTACCCTATGCACCCGCCCTCGCCGACGCTGGCGTCGCCCTCTCGCGGCTGTTGCTGGTTCGCCCGCCACAAGCCAGAGATGCCGTATGGGCTGCACGCCAGGCAGCAGCCTCCGGCAGCTGTGCAGCCGTGCTCGCCTGGCTGCACATGCCGGACAACACGGCGCTGCGCCGACTGCAACTGGCGGCCGAGGCAGGCGCCACACCCTTGTTCCTGTTCCGTCCCCTCGCTGCCGCCCGCCAGTCCTCGCCTGCGGCGCTGCGCCTGTGCCTGACACCCGCGGCCGGCCAGCTCCGGGTCGATATCCTCAAGCGTCGCGGCCCGCCCTTGGCACGCCCGCTCCTGCTGCCGATCCGCTGACGGGCTCCGCCTTTCGCCATGCTCTGGCTCGCCATCCTGCTGCCCGACCTGCCGCTCCAGGTCTTCACCCGTGGCCTGCGCGACGTACCGGCCATCGCCATCACCGCCGACAAGCCTGGCGCGCCGCTGATCGCCGCCAGCGCATCCGCGCAGGCTGCCGGCATCCGTCCCGGGCAGCACGCAACAAGCGCAAGCGCACTGTTGCCCGAGCTCCGCCTGCATGCACGCATGCCACGACGCGAAGCCGAGGCGCTGAACGAGATCGCAAGCTGGGCAGGACGTTTCACCCCACGCGTAAGCCTGTCCTCTCCGGATGCGGTACTACTCGAGATCGCCAGCTGCCTGCGCTTGTTCGGCAGCGCTCATGACATCACCACCCAGGTTGCCAGCGGCCTCGCCGCACTTGGCTTTCATGCACGCATCGGCCTTGCTCCCACCCCCCTGGCCGCGCGCTGGTTCGCCCGCTGTGGGCACCCCGCTGGTGAGGACTGGCTGCAGGCCATCGACCAGCTGCCACTGTCCGTTCTCGAGGACGAAGCCGCTTGCGACGCCGACACCCGGGCCCTGCTCGCCGGCCTTGGCCTGCACAGCCTCGGCGAGGCCCGCGACCTGCCTGCAGCCGGGCTGGCGCGCCGCGGCGCCCAGGCAGTGCGCCACTGTCTGGCGCGCGCACGCGGCGAGATGCCCGACCCGCGTCCCTGGTTCGAAGCGGCAGATACGTTCAGCCACGGTCTCGAGTTGCCGGCACCCACCCATCACAGCGAGGCCTTGCTGTTCGCCGCCCGCCGACTGCTTGCCAGCCTGGAAGGCTGGCTGCAGGCGCGACACGCCGCCATCGACCATTGCCAGCTGATCCTCGAGCATGCACATCGCCCCCACAGCAGGCTCGAACTGGTGCTCGGCCAGCCCTGCAGGGATACCGCTGGCCTGCTGGCGATCCTGCGTGAGCAACTGGCCCGCCTGGTACTCGAGGCGGACGTCGGCGCCCTCAGGCTGATTGCCGATCGTCCGCTGGCCGCCATTGCGCGCACAGGTGTGCTGTTCGATGACGTCGGCACCCTGCGCGCGCAGGCCGTCCTGCTGCTCGACCGCCTGCGCGCCCGTCTCGGCCAGTCCAGCGTCCACCTGCTTGCCTCCCAGCCCGACCACCGTCCGGAGTCGGCCTGGCGCCAGGGCGATGCAAGCTGCGCCGGCAGTCCCGCACAATACACCTGCAGCGCACACGCGCCCCCGCTCGCACGCGAACACAAGGGGCTGCACGTCCGTCCGCTGTGGCTGCTGCCGGAGCCAAGGCCCATCGAGCGCGCAGACTACGTCCTGCTGAGCGAGGCCGAGCGCATCGAGTGCGGCTGGTGGGACGACCATCCGGTGCACCGCGACTACTACCTCGCAAACAACACGGGCCAAGCCCTGTGCTGGATTTTCCAGGCGCTCGACCCGCCCGGGCGCTGGTTCCTGCATGGTTATTTCGCCTGAGCAACGCGACAACGGGCAATGTCATGCAGGAGATGGCAAGTGGCGGGGACGGGCGTAGTACACTTTGCGCCCTGCCCCTTTTTACCCTCCCCCCAGTATCTTCTGTGCTTCAGACTGCAATCCAGGATCCTGCAAGCACAAACCGACAACCGACGATGCCCCAGCCCCAACAGCCGAGCCCTACCCCGACCGTCCCCTCCTCTTCACGAGCCACCGATCATGCGCAGGATGCTGTGCTGGCAGGCGATCGCAGCCGCAGACGTGCGCTGTTCTGCCTGCTCCTTTGTCTGGTCGCTCTGCCCGCATCGTGGCTGATCTTCTCCGAGCTCGATCGCTTGTGGCCCGAAATCGCCACACTCGAAGGGCCCACCTTCATGGCTGCGACCACCCTGCTCGGCGCTGCCATGGCCCTCGGACCGCTCGCTGCCGCCATCGGCTTCCTGCTTGCCGTCTGGTTCGGCGTCGATAGCGTCTACCAGCCGCGTCGCCATCCCTCGCCCGCACTCGACCGCTTCATCGTCGGCGCCGGGTTGTTCGTGTGGTTCGCTCCCGCCGCCACTGCAGCGGCGATGGCCATCCAGGCCGTGCTGCGTGGCCGCATCCACTTCGTCCGCCCACCACGCGACTACCTGCTTGCCACCGATCCGATCGCATTCTGGCAAGGCGTCGGTTTCTGGCTGATCATGGGCGCCTTGTTCGCGTTTCTCGCCTGGCGCTACTGGCGTCCGCGCCTGTTCCCCAACGCGGCGTCCGAAGATTGACCGTAGCCGGCGCCACGTCCGAAGCCCCTTCGGCGCAGCCTTCGCCGGTTGCCCCGAGCGTACCGGGGGCGCTCGCCATCGGCAGACAGCTGCTGCACCACGCCTGGCCCGTGCTGGTCGCGCAACTGCTGTCGATGAGCATGATGGTGGCCGACACCCTCATCGCCGGCCACTACAGCACCAAGGACCTGGCCGCCGTCGCAGTCGGTAGCGGGCTATACATCTCGGTGGTGATGCTGCTGGTCGGCATCCTGCAATCGGTGGCGCCCACGGTCGCACACCATGTCGGCGCCGACCGTCATGACGAGATCGGTCCCGCCCTGCACCAGGGCTTCTGGCTGGCCCTGATGCTGGCCGTACCCGGAACCTTGCTACTCGCCCACCCCGAGGCGTTGCTCGCGCGCGTGGGCGTACCTGCGGACGTTGCCGCCACGGCGAGCAGCTACATGCTGGCTACCGCCTTCGGACTGCCTGCGGTGCTGCTGCACCGCACCTTCTACGCCTTCATCAACGCCCTCGGCCGGCCACGTGTGTTGATGGCGATCAGCTTCATCGCCACCAGCACGCACATCCCGCTGGCGTGGTTCCTCACCCATGGCCTCGGGCCACTGCCCGCACTCGGCGCCCTGGGCTGCGGCATCTCGACCGCACTCGTAAGCTGGCTCGGCTTCGCCTGCGCACTCGCCTACCTGTGGCGAACGCCGATTTACCGGCGCTACCGCATCTTCGAGCGCTGGCAACCGCCACGTGCACGCGCAATCGGCAGCCTGCTCAGGCTGGGCGTACCGATGGGGCTGTCGACCTTCATCGAGATCACCTCATTCACCCTGATCGCGCTCTTCGTCGCCCGCATCGGCGCCGATGCAGTGGCGGGCCACCGCGTCGTCGCCAACCTCGCCGCCCTCGTCTATATGCTTCCGCTGGCGATGTCGATCGCCACCCTGGTGCTGGTGGGCCAGGCAGCCGGTGCGCGCGACTGGGCGCGCGCACGTGCCACGGTGAGAGTCAGCCTGTGGCTCACCTGCGCATTTGCAGTCACCATCGGTATTGCGCTGTGGCTGGTGCGCGAGCCGGTGATTGCCCTCTCCACCAGCGATCCGGCGGTGCGCGCGGTTGCGCTCGGGCTCATCTTCTACATCTGCATCTACCAGCTCAGCGATGCCATTCAGACCGTCGCCGCCCACGCACTGCGCGGCTTCAAGATCACCCTTCTGCCGATGCTGCTGCACACCGTGTGCTTCTGGGGCATCGGCCTGGCAGGCGGCTACTGGCTGACCTACCACGTCGGCGCACGCACCGAGCAGCCCTCGGTAGCCGGGTTCTGGGAAGCCAGCGTGGCGGCGACGATCCTGGCCTCCGTCCTGTTCGGCCTGCTGCTGCGCAGCGTGCTGCGCCGCCATCGCGAACTCGACCCCGGGCGCTGAGCACCCGCGGCGCCAGCCCCCAGTCGGCCGCGCTCAGCGCCCCAGCCAGCCCTTGCGCAAGCGCCGTGCGCGCTCGCCACTGCGCGGTGCGAACCTGAGCACGTACCTGTCTACTGCCGGCGGGTCGAGCTCCACGCTGAAGCGCATCAGCTCATCACGACGGAAGGCGTGCAACTCCACCCGATCGCCGACCTGCCTGCGCTTGAGTTGCGCTTCCAGACCCTTGGGGCTCAGCCTGAGACCATCGAGCGCGATCAGCACGTCGCCCGCCGACAGGCCGGCACGCTGGGCCGGGCCGCCATCGAACACATTGGCGACGCGCACCTCGCCCTCACCCGCGGCCAGCTTGATGCCCAGGCCGGGGGCCTGGATGCTGGCCTCTGCGTCCAGGTCCACCCCGAACCCCTTGAGCAGGCGTTGCAACGGCAGATCCTCCGTACCCTCGGCCGTATGCTCAAGCCAGCGCGCCAGGCGCGCACCCAGGCCGGCACCGCCCACCTCGCGCACGGCCTGGTAAATACCGTCCTCGGCGACACCGATACCGGTCTGGCCATGCTCGACCCACAGGCGGCGCATCACATCGTCCAGGCTGCGTTCGCCCGCACTGCCGGCGCGCAGCTGCAGATCAAGCGCGAGCGCGATCAGGGCGCCCTTGGTGTAGTAGCTGACGATGGCGTTGGGCGCGTTCTCGTCCTGGCGGTAGTACTTGGTCCACGCATCGAATGATGATTCGGCCACGCTCTGCTTGAGCCGACCGCTGCCGCGCATCACGTTCGACACCGTCTTGCCCAGCAAACCGAGGTAGTCCTCCGGATCGATCACGCCGCTGCGCACGAGCGCAAGGTCGTCGTAGTAGGACGTGAAGCCTTCGAACACCCACAGCAGCCTGGTGTGGTTCTCGCGCGACAGATCATAGGGGGCAAAGGCGGCGGGCTTGATGCGTTTGACGTTCCAGGTGTGGAAGTACTCGTGGCTGCACAGGCCGAGAAAGGACTTGTAGCCATCGGGCAGGCCCTGCATCCCTTTCCAAGGTAGATCCTCGCGCGCACACAGCAGCGCCGTCGAGGCACGATGTTCGAGGCCACCGTAGCCATCGCCGACCACCATGGTCAGGAAGGCGTAGTAATCCACTGGCGCCGGGCGACCGAACAGATCGATCTGCCAGGTGCAGATGCGTGCCAGGTCGGCGCACAGGCGTTCGAGGTCGCAATCGTGGCGTCCGGTCAGCGCAATGTCGTGGGCGACACCCCCGGCCTCGAAGCGGGCCAGGCTGAAGCAACCCATTTCCACCGGGTGGTCGATGAGTTCGTCGTAGTCGGCGGCAAGGTAGCGTCCGAAGCGGCCGCTGCCCTCTCCGCCTGGGCGTCCATCTGCGGGCGGCAGGCTGGTGATCACCCGCCAGTCGGCGAATTCGGCGCCTTCCGGGCGCTCGATGGTGACTTCGCAGGGCATGTCGGTGCGCCCCTCGACGGCTAGGAACACGCTGGTGCCATTGAAGAAACCATGCGTACGGTCGAGATGGGCGGAACGTACCGACAGATCCCAGGCATAGACCTCGTAGTGCAGCACCAACGGCTCACCGGCGACCGGGTGCGACACGCGCCAGCTGTGCTTGTCGAGCTTCTCGACCGGGCACGGTCGCCCGGCGCTCTCGGCACGCAGACGCACGATATTGCGCGCGAAGTCGCGGATCATGTAGCTGCCCGGAATCCACGCCGGCAGGCGGAACACCTGCCCGCTCGGGTCGGGGTCGGCCACTGTGCAGCTCACCGCAAACAGATGGGCGCCGGGGTTTGACGGGCAAATGCGGTAGGCGACCGCAGGATGAGGGGTTGGCATGCGCGTGGTGCTCCGCAGGCGAAGAAGTGGGAGGCAGAAAAATGCGAGCGTTGCGAAGCATACCCCCGCCCGGTCCTGCGGCTCCACTCGCGATGGCGCGCCCAGCGCCGGCAGGAAGCCCTTCGCTGGCGCATGCGATCGATACAGGGCGGTGAACGACAAAGCCGGCGCGAAGGGCGCCGGCTTTGTCGTGGTGTGCTGGTGGGCGGTACTGGGATCGAACCAGTGACCCCTGCCGTGTGAAGGCAGGATTCTCAGTAAAATACAGTAAGTTCAAGTCTTCAACCCATTGTTTTGCCGCACTTTTTATAAGTTGAAGTAAGCCGTAGTTCATGGTAGTTTTCCGTACAATTTCCGTACGTAGAAACTCCTCATGACGAACGACATAACCACCGTGGGCGGCCGCAAGCGCCTCGACCCCCGCCGCGAACCCTATTGGCATCGAATCAATACCGGGAACTTTCTCGGCTTTCGCAAACTGGACGACGGCACTGGCACATGGATCGCCCGCCATCGCGACGACGCCGGCAAGCAGAACTATCGCGCCCTGGGAGACTTCCAGCGGTTCGACGAGGCCGAGAAGAAAGCACGCGAATGGTTTGCTCAGTGTGAAGGCGGATCGCCCGAGGTGGTCACGGTCGCCGAAGCCTGCCGGCGCTACGTAAAGGACCGTCTGAAGGAGAAAGGGAAGGCGACCGCGACAGACGCAGAGGGGCGTTTCCGCCGCACCGTTTATGAGGCACCCATTGGCAAGCTCGAACTACACTCGCTTCGTGCTGCGCATCTAACGGATTGGCGCAATGGACTGGTGGACATTGATGAGGAAGACGACGACCCGGATGCCGAGCGTAAAGCGAAGGATTCTGCGAACAGGACCCTCGCCTCACTCAAGGCCGCACTCAACCTAGCCTATCGCATGGGTCTCGTTTCTTCCACCGCCCAGTGGGATCGCGTGGAGAGCTTTCAGAGGGTGGGAAGACGCCGCGAACGCTTCCTGAACTTGGCTGAACGCAACAAGTTGATCAAGGCTGCCTCGCCTGCTCTTGAGCTCCTTCTGCGTGCAGTCGTGGAGACTGCCGCACGTCCAGGTGAGCTTGCAAGTGCGACAGTGGGAGATCTCGACCCGGCCGGCCTCCTTTCCGTGAACGGCAAGACCGGACGGCGCATCATCCCTCTTTCGCCAAAAGCACTCGCTCTCCTTAAGTCTTGCGCAGACGGTCGGCCGATGGATGCGCAGCTGCTGACTCGCCCAGACGGGAACCCCTGGACACGATTCGACTGGCGCGATGAAATGGGAAAAGCCCGCAAGATCGCCGGTCTGCCGGATGACGTGGTGCTCTACAACCTGCGCCACGTTGCCATCAGCGAAATGCTCATCGGCGGCATTGACGTGCTGAGCGTCGCCAGGGTTGCTGGCACCTCGGTGGCGATGATCCAGCGTCACTATGGACACCTTATCAAGGATGAAATCGTCGCCAAGCTGGCGCAAGTCAAGATGCTCTAGCAACGATCTCTGGCACCTCCCCTTGAAAGGCGGAGGTCGCTTGACAGACACAAGCCACGAAACCACAACAACCCCACTGCAATGGACCGCGCTCCTCATTTGAGAAAACTCATTTCACGAGTCAGCGTCACCAATCGAGGCCCTCTGTAAAGTTCGCTCCAACCCGATTGACTACGAGCTTCGGTCCTTGGCTACGGATCCAAGAGCGATTGCCTCAATCGTGATGAGCAGAATATCTAACAAGAGGAATCATCGATCATGACTAATGCGACTTGGAACCAACTGGCTATGAGTGTTGCGGATTTTTGCATGTCTCATTCCATCACCAAGCCTACTTTCTACGAGATGATCAAACGCGGCCTGGGCCCGAAAATCATGAAGGTTGGGGCTCGGACGCTCATCTCTACGGAGGCGGCAGCTGAGTGGCGGCGGAAAATGGAAGAAGGGGCCGAGCTCATGAAACCCCGGAACTCGCACTCGCGGGCGCGCTATTCTTAAAAAATAGCTTATTGAGTTTTTTCCGCAGGCTGCTTTAAGAAAGCCACCTTCTTAACTCCTACGGGAAATAATAGGAACCGGCAGCAATCGAAGTAAGCAGCACGCACGAAAAAGCTCGCGTAATTACATGCGAGCTTTTTTATTTCAACGGGCGTCACCATAGAGTAACGCGATTGCCGCCATTGGCACTACTTGCGCGACGTCGTGATTAAAACGGCCTGGCTACTCTAACGACGATCTAACCAGCAAGCGAAGTAAAGGCTTCTACCAGCTTTTCGAACCCGGATCTCTCCAGCCTTTTCACCATTATCATGTGCAGACTTCAAAACCGCTTAACGTCAAGTTGAGGTTAAGCGGTCCATGAGCAAATGAGCACACTCAGGCCACGAGGAGATCCGAAGCCTCGTCAAAGGTCATTTTTCCATCATTGACAGCTTTGGCGAAGCTCTCAAACTCTGCGACCAAATTTCTCATTCGGCGTGTCGCTCGTTTGTTCTCTGAAACACGGACCCACCGTTTTGCTCGAGTTGCATTTGCTGGAATCATTGGCCTGCCCATGCTGTCAAGATCCACCATCAGCAAGTAGACTCGAGTCGGCCACACCCACATTCCACCGCCGGAGCCTGACCTTACCACCACTACTGCACGTTCACCTGATTTCATAGCTGCACTCATAGATCACCTATTTGGAAGGAATGGATCTACGCAGCAGCCTTCATCCGTATCAAGCGTACAAAGGCGGGGTTGTACCCACATTTAGTTCCCCCAGCTTCGATGGCGGTCGATCTGTTTCTCGACTGCGTAGGCTATCGATCCGTTAAGCCTTCACTAAGCTGTTAACTCATCGGCGCGCTGCTTGCACCCGGTGAGCCGCGTTGCTTTAAAAACTCAGCACTTCTTGCGACAGGGGTTAATAAAAAAATATTTGAGAACAGCTTACTATTTTTAAATCCATTCGTCAATTGTTTTTAAACCTAAGTTGACGCTATTTTATAACTTTACGGCACCGTATGGTTCCTCTCGTCTAGGCTTTTTTAAATCGGCTACGCCGACGGAACTCAGTCTGCTATGATTGTCAGCCCTAAACCTCAAAGAGTATGAAGCATGCTTCCCGACGAAGAGCTCAAGCAACTCGAAAAAGAGCGCGAGGAGATTGAGCGGCAGCGTAGGGAGCTTGAAGCGAAGATCCAGAGCCGGAAGCAAGAACTTAAGGCTGAGGCCATCAAGCAAGTCCTCACCCTTGTGAAGACCTTTGACCTGACACTGGAAGATTGCGGCTTCCGGTGCCCTTCACTTGAAGAGCGGGAACGGGCACGACCACCGATTAAGTTCGTGTCGCCTGACGGCCAGGTCAAATGGAGCGGCCGTGGGGTCGCACCCAAGTTCTTTCGGGACGCCCTAGACAGAGGCGAAGACCTGAGCATCTACTTGATAGAGAACCTAACGAAGGATTCCTCGAACTGAACTCAGACCCGGTTTCCAGCTCATCTTTTCGATTACAAGAAGGTCGGCGCGAAAACCCCGGCAAGCCAGATCCAACGGGCGCCCTCAGGCCCGGGCTGAGGACGGCTCGATCAGCCCCGCCCCCTCACTCCTCACGTTTCCCACCGCCTTCCCCACGGGATACACCGCGAGCGCCGCCTCGGGACACGGCCTCACCAGCGCCTGCACCTCGTCGGCCGCAGTCACCCCGTTCAACCACGCCCAGTAATCCCCCGGCGCCAGGATCACCGGCATGCGGTCGTGCAGCGGTCGCATCGCCGCGTTGGCCTCGGTGGTGACGATGGTGAACGTGTCGAGCGCCTCGCCGTCGGCCGGTCGCGTCCAGCGCTCCCACAGCCCGGCGAGCGCGAAGAACTCGCCCCCGACCGGGTGGATGTAGAATGGCTGCTTGCCGCCGCCCTCCTGGTCACTGAGTTGCTGCCACTCGTAGAAGCCGTTCGCCGGCACGATGCAGCGCCGGCGGCGGAACGCCGCCCGGAACGAGGGCTTCTCGGCGACCGACTCGCCGCGCGCGTTGATCAACCTGGTGGCGATCGCCTCATCCTTGGCCCACGAGGGCACGAGGCCCCAGCGCAGGCGGTGAATCACCCGTTCGCCGTTCGACCGCTGGCGCACCACCGGCAGCCACTGCATCGGCGCCGCGTTCCAGCGCGGCTCGAAGTCGAAGCCTTCGGGCACCGCGTCGAAGGCCTCGCGCAGGCGCGAGACCGGACCGTAGAGGGCGTAACGACCGCACATGCGCGCCCCCTCCCCGACTGCCTCAGTGCAGGGTGCCGGAAGGCGCGCCCTCGCCTTCCTTCACCGGCAGCAGATCCGTGAACCGCCCCTGCACCTCGGT
>ERZ761607.286-NODE-286-length-100057-cov-8.510960_pt1 | contig 100057 bp, 56 predicted proteins | sample MGYA00511164_ERZ761607 | MGnify/ENA primary metagenome ERZ761607 (study PRJEB28899, sample SAMN02445080) | bioreactor sludge metagenome | biome: EBPR sludge | place: Australia: Brisbane, Thorneside Wastewater Treatment Plant | collected 2011-06-22 ...
CCCCTCAGCCCGTCGAAACATATTGACTCATTTCCCGGATTTTGCTGGACAAATCGCCGCCCCTGATCTAATTCTATTGTTGTCCGGCACTTGGAAACTGACCGGTTTAACACCTCTTTTTTGAGCAGGTGAGGGAAAATGCTTCGTGCCCTTCGGCAGCAACGCGCCAGTCGAAATCTAACACGTTTGCCAACCGCGTTCGACGGCGTGCAGCCGTTGGAGCAGCGCGTTCTATTCTCGGCCCAACTCGATCCGGGCTTCGGCGAGGCACCCGGCGATGCCAACGCGATCGCATTCGACCGCACCAATGCGTTGCACCGCGTTTGGCGAGACACCGCCACGGGGCAACTCATGCATGCGGTGCGACAGGCCGACCTCAAGTCGTGGTCGAACCCGGTTGTGGTTGACCCGCGCGCCATCGGCGGAGAGATCTCGCTCGCAATCGACCCAACTGGCCGTCCCGCGGTCGCATATTCCGATGCCGCACTGCAGGATCTGCTCGTTGCCCGATACGACGGCAAGGCTTGGCAGATTGCCGGCGTCGATAAGCTCGGCGATGTCGGCGATCATCCAGCGCTCGCTTTCAGTGCCGCGGGCAAGCCCTATGTGACATATCACGACGCCACCAACGACGATCTCAAACTTGCCTGGACCAACTCCAGCGGAAAATGGGTGACGCATCGCCTCGATTCAGCGGGCGATGTCGGCGCTTTCTCCAGCATTCAACTCGACCCAGCCACCGGGCTGATTCGCGTGGCGTATGCAGATAACACAAACAACTCGCTCAAGTTTGCCAACCAAGCCGCAGGCGGCAAGTTTGCCATTAGCACAATTGATGCCGGCACCCTGAGCGGCGTGCGGTGGATTTCAATGGCGATCGACGCGCCGCGGAATGTCATCGGAATCTCATATTACGACGTGGCTGCTCGCGATCTGAAGTTTGCGGAGTTTCGGTCGGACTGGGTGACCCGTCGCGTGGGCACGCAGGGCAACCAGGGCGAATTTTCGGCGCTGCACTACAGAAATGGCTCGCCGTCGGTCTCCTGGTTCAACCGCTCGCTGGGCACGGTGAACTCCGCGACGCTCGACAAGAATGCCTGGATCACGCGGCTCATCGGCTGGTCGGCCGGGCAGGTATCGGCGGCGGTGGATCGCTCGGGCAACACCGCGGTCTCCATGTTGAGCATGGATGGCAAGCGCGTCATGACCCCGGGCGACACAACTCAACGCTCGCCCACCTCGAACGATCCAAACGATTATCTGGTCGAATGGAAGACCATCGGCGGTTCGACCCGTGTCGGTGCTAATCGTCAGATCGGCTGGAACATCAAAGCCGAGGGTTGGGGGGGGTTTGTCCGCAAGGAGATAACCCCCGTGCGGTCGCTAGGAATGAAGCGATTGTTTTTGCACAACCCATTCGGCACACTCCCGAATCAGGTGATGCAGTTCGATCAGTATCTGGAGGCAAAGGCATCCGGCCTGACCTGGCTCACCAACGGCTTTGTAGAAGCGTTCAGGCCGCTGACCGATTCGGGCATGGAGGTCATTGGCTACCTCGGGTCGCTGCCGCACGATGCGGAGTTCACCCGAATTAATAAGTATGAAGATTACGTCGACCGCGTGCGCCAGTCGATCCAGCCGCTGGTGGATGCTGGTATGTCGATTGCGTTTGACTACGTTGTCAGCGCCAAATACGACGATTGGGCATTTCAAGTCGTGCAATCGCTGCGAGACAGCGGCGTGAAGGTGTATGCCGAGAGCCGCGCACCCGCAGCGGCAACTTTCTGGCACTCGCACGCCACAATTCATGTCGAAAGCATCTTCCAGGAGTTTGATCCGGCCCAGAATGCAACCCAGGCGTGGGCTGTGAGAACGGAAAACTTGCGTGGCGAAGTGTTGCGATGGGTGGGCGACCCAACCGATGGTTCTTCCCGACAGGTATGGCAAACCAAGACGGCGCGCAAGATTCTCGCCGACGGCCATTCGGCGATGATTGGCTATAACATGCTCCGTAATGACGGATGGACCCCGCAGCGACTCTTTGACGCCGCCCGCGCGCAGGCGGCACAGAATCCGCCCCCACCCGTCCCGCAGCCCATCTCAGGAGAAGTTATCATTCCAGAGGGAACAGTGCGGGTGGGGACTAAGGTCTTGACCTGACGCCAATCAACCAGCCTCGAAAAATCCCCCCGCAGGAAGCATTGTAAGATGCCGCGTCGAGCAACGGCGGACTGGCGATCTGCGCCGGCTGAGGTTACTTCTCTCCATCACCCATGATCGACTCAAGCACTTTTGCGGTTTTGGCCTCTGCGGGCGGCGGCTCGGGGCAGTTGATTGAGGTGGTGCTCGGGCTGCTTCTTCTGGTTGCAGGCATTGCCATGGTCGCAGAAAAACTGCGGCTGCCGTACCCGATTCTTCTCGTGGTTTCGGGAATGGTGATTGGCCTGGTGCCCGGACTACCGCCGGTTCAACTCGCCCCGGAATATGTCTTCCTGCTGTTTCTGCCCCCGCTGTTGTATTACTCGGGAAGTCATACGACGTGGCGCGATTTCCGCCAGAATCTTCGCCCAATCCTCATGCTGGCCTTCGGCCTGGTGCTGTTTACGACGGCGGTGGTGGCAATCCTGATGCGCGCGCTGATTCCAGAGATGCCCTGGCCAGCAGCGATCGCACTCGGGGCGATTGTCAGCCCGCCGGACGCAATCGCCGCCGCTGCAATTGCACAGCGCCTGGCGGCGCCGAAGCGGATTGTCATCATTCTGGAGGGCGAATCGCTAATCAACGATGCCAGTGCGCTGGTGCTCTACAAGCTGGCCATCGCCGCGGCGATGTCGGGTATGCTTCAAGGTGAGATCATCCACGCCACATGGAAGCTCCCTCTGGTCGGCATCGGCGGGGTGCTGATTGGCCTGCTGGCGGCGTGGGCGACGCTTCATGTTCGCCGCAGGGTCCACCTGGTCAGCGTTGAGGGAACGATTGCTCTGCTCACGCCGTTCGTGGCATACCTGCCCGCCGAATGGCTCGGCTGCAGCGGCGTGCTGGCGGCGGTGTCGGCGGGGGTTTACATGTCGCGGCAAACCCCACGCTATCTCACCGGCCGAAGCCGTCTGCGCGACGCGGCGGTGTGGGAAACGCTTGTCTTCCTCATGAACGGACTCATCTTCGTGCTGATCGGCCTGCAACTGCCCGATGTCGTCTCAGCCCTCTCCGAAGTGTCGGTGGCCACGCTCATATGGTGGTCGGTGGCACTGAGCGGCGTGGTGATCATCGTCCGACTGCTCTGGGTCTTCCCGATGGCATGGATTCCGCGCATCGTTTCAGCCAAAGTGCGCAACTCAGAACCTCCCCCGCCGGCAAGCTGGCTCACGGTCATCGGCTGGGCAGGTATGCGCGGCATCGTAACCCTCGCCGCGGCGATGGCGCTGCCCAATGATTTTCCTTACCGCAATCACATCATATTTCTGTCATTTGCTGTAATCCTGGCAACACTGGTCTTTCAAGGCCTGACCCTCCCGCCAATGATTCGATTTTTCCGACTCGGCGACGATGGTTCAACCATCCGGGAAGAGCGAGAAGCACGGTGGGAAGCTACACATGCCGCGCTCGCCCGGCTGGAGGCGATGAGCTTCACAAACGAAGTGCCCCCGGAAGTTTCCCGCAGGATTCGCGAGAGCTACGACGAACGTCTGAATGCGTTGACGCGCGTCCGCGAGCTAAACAACGAGAGCAACGAGCACCAGTGTCCGCTGGAAACGCTCGCCCGTGTGCACCACGAAGTTCTGGTGGCTGAGCGGCAAATGGTGACGTTTCTGCGCGATCACAACATTATCGGCGACGAAGTACTGCGCCGGCTGCAGGAGGAAATCGACTTGGAAGAGGCGAAACTGGTCGATTAGCCCACCGGCCCGGCGGTGTTTGCAGTTTGCATAACACCCGAAACCCCAACTTACGGGGCTGTTCTATAATCCTGCCAAGATGCGACCACCCGACGCCGATCGCTTTGCAGATGCGCGAACCAAGCTGCTCGCGCACCTCGCCCGGCGCGGCTGGACGCCGTTCGAGTTTCAGCTCAATGCCTGGAACGCCTACCTCGCCGGGCACAGCGGGCTGGTGCACGCCCCCACTGGAAGCGGCAAAACGCTCGCGGTCTTCGGCGGGCCACTCATCGAGGGCCTTGCGCACAACCTTACCGAGAGACCTAAACCGGCCCGGGCCAAGACGTCGCCATTCACGATTCTCTGGCTCACCCCGCTGCGCGCCCTGGCCAACGATACAACCCACGCCCTGACAGCCGCGGCGCTCGAACTGGGGCTGCCTTGGTCGGTCGAGCTTCGCACCAGCGATACATCGTCATCCATTCGCAAGCGGCAGAAGGAACGATTGCCGACGGTGCTGGTGACAACTCCCGAGTCGCTTTCGCTGCAACTGTCCTACCCCGACAGCCTCGAACGCATGAGCACGCTTCGATGCGTCATCGTCGACGAGTGGCACGAACTGATGAGCACAAAACGCGGCGTACAACTGGAACTAGGGCTATCCCGGCTTCGACGCTTAAACCCGCAACTGCGTGTGTGGGGCTTGTCCGCCACACTCGGAAACCTGCAGGAATCGCTCGACGTACTAATGGGCCATGACAGGGTTGCAACCGCGGGAGAATCGCGGGAAGGAATGATGATCCATGCGAATCTGGCCAAAGACCTTCACATCAGCACGATGCTTCCCGAGTCTGCCGAGCGTTTTCCCTGGGCGGGACATCTCGGCATCCGCATGGTTGATCCGGTGATTGCCGAGTTGGATAAGCCCGGCAGCGCGCTGGTGTTCTGCAACACCCGATCGCACACCGAGCACTGGTTCAAAAGCATTCTGTCACGGCGGCCCGAATGGCTGGGGGAAGTTGCGATTCATCACGGATCCCTCGATCGAAAGATTCGGCTGGAAGTGGAACATTTGCTGCGTGATGGCAAGCTGCGTGCGGTCGTCTGCACGTCGAGCCTCGATCTTGGTGTCGACTTTTCCGCGGTCGATCGCGTGATTCAGATCGGCAGCCCGAAGGGCGTTGGCCGGCTCATGCAGCGGGCCGGGCGCAGCGGGCACAGGCCGGGAGAGGCGAGCGTGGCGGTGTGTGTTCCGACTCATTCTTTTGAGCTTGTGGAGTTTTCCGCCGCCCGACACGGAATCGAGCTGAAACTGATCGAATCCCGCCCGCCGCTGCGAAAACCGCTTGACGTGCTTGTGCAGCATGCGGTCACCATTGCCGCCGGCGGCGGGTTTGACGGGGACGCGCTGTTCGATGAAGTGCGATCGACGCACGCGTTTGCTGAACTCACCCGCGAGGAATGGGGTTGGGTGCTCGATTTTGTCGCCCGCGGGGGGCCGACATTGACGGCATATCCGCGCTTCGCCCGGGTCGTCCTCGACGCCGCATCGGGCCGATGGTCCATCGCATCGGCCCAGTTTGCCCGGCAACATCGACTCGGCATCGGCACGATTGTCTCCGATGGCATGATCAGCCTCATCCAGAGCAACGGCCGCAAGCTCGGTTCGATGGAAGAGTCGTTCATCACGCGGCTGAAACCGGGCGACAAATTCATCTTCGCGGGCCGTAATCTCGAGCTCATCAGCGTGCACCAGATGACCGCCCGCGTGCGCCCGGCAAAGACCCGGAGCGGAGTCATCGCGCAGTGGATGGGCGCGCGGTTTCCGATGAGTACACACCTCGCCGATCGCGTGCGACACCGGCTCGATGAAGCCCGACGCCGAGTCTTTGCCGACGCCGAGATGCGCCGGGTCGCCCCGCTACTGGCGATCCAGTCGCGATGGTCGAGCATTCCGTCGCCCGACGAACTTCTGATCGAATCGATCGCAACGCATGAAGGGGGGCATCACTTTCTCTTTCCGTTTCTCGGCAGACTCGTTCACGAAGGACTCGGCGCGGTTGTCGCTCACCGGATTCACCTGAAGCACGATGTCCCGGTCACTGCGACGCTCACCGATTACGGGATAGAGCTGCATTCGCCGGAGCTAATCACCATTGATGAAGCTGAATGGCGCCGGCTGCTCTCACCCGATGAACTGGTTGAAACCCTGCTGGCCTGTCTTAACGCTGGCGAACTGACCAAGCGGCAGTTTCGCGAGATTGCGCGCGTCGCCGGATTGATCGTTCCCAACCAGCCAGGCCAGCCGCGGTCGAATCGGCAGTTGCAGGCTTCGAGTGAGTTGTTTTACGAAGTTTTCTCCGAGTTTGACCCCGCCAACCTGCTCATCGAACAGGCGCGCCGGGAAGTACTCGAACAGCAACTGGAGATTAATCGCCTTAAGGCCGCGCTGCAGCAGTTTGCGGGCCAGCAGCTTCTGCTAAAATCGCCCCCGCGGCTGACACCGATGGCGTTTCCGCTCTGGGCGCAACGCATCAGCAGCCAGACCGTTCGCGTCGAGAACGCCAGTCAAAGGATTGAACGAATGCTCAAGCGGCTGGAAGCCGCGGCGGTGGATGATGACGACTCTTCAACTTCGCATGATTAAGTTCGGCGGCCACACCCTCGTTCTCGACCCCGACCGCGCCGTGCACTGGCCCGAGCAGCGGGCGCTCATCGTCGCCGATCTGCACTTTGGCAAAGCCGCCATTTTCCGCCAAAATGGCCTGCCCGTCCCAGCGGGGACTACCGCGGGTGATTTGTTCAAACTCACTCAGTTGCTCGACCGCACGCAGGCGAGCCGGCTGCTGATACTCGGCGATTGCTTTCACGGGTATGTAAACGACCCCGCGCCAATGCACGAGCAACTTCACCTCTGGCGTTGTGCAAGACCGAGACTGACGATCGATCTCATCCTTGGAAATCACGACCGCCGGGCCAACTCAATTCCCGATGCGCTCTCGATCACTGTGCACACTGCCCCGCTCGACCTTGATGGCATCACATTCGCCCATGAACCGATCGACGGCGCGGCGCGACCGGTGATCTGCGGGCACATTCACCCGACCGCCTCGCTGCGCGATTTTGACGGCCAAGGTGTGCGCGTCCCCTGCTTCGTGATAGAGCAACGGAGAATGATCTTGCCCGCGTTCGGCCGTTTTACCGGGGGATGCGCCGTCGCACCCAATCATGAGCGACAGCTATACGTCGCTGCCCAAGGCCGGGTAATCCCCGTACCACTCCCGCGGCGCAGTGCGGCTTGGCGGGCGTAGCGCCGCGAACTTCCTCAGAGAAACAACTGAAACTGCCCGCGGAGGACGATTTCGTCGTCGTCATCGCCCCCGGCAATGCCAAGGCCTTTCGCACCAGGCCCCCCGCCGTTGGGCAGGTAGGTGAGGTCGAAGGTCACCTTGGCCCGGTGCGGCGTGCTCGGCTGCACATACCAGTTTACACCCGCCACGACTTCGTGAATGGCCGAATCAGTCCCGGCAACTGGTTCATCAAACTCGATAAACCCATAGCGGCCAAACACCTCAAAATGTTCGTTCACCAGATACGCCGCCTGGACAAGCCCGCCGTAGTCGAAGAACGAGTCATCCTGTGGCTCATTGCGCTGCTCAACGTATCGAAGATTCACCGCTGCAAACAACGCGAGCGCCCCGCTTTCCCACTGACCATCGACCGAAGCCAGCCACTGCTGTCGATTGTCCGCCTCCGTAAAATCCACCCCTGCACCGAACGCGAGCAGATCATTCTTGTTTCCCGCGGCAGTCAGGTCTTTGTAGCTGCTCCAATCGCCGAAACACTTTGCCTCGACCCGGGCGGCAAAACCAAAATTGCCCGACGACGGGTCATCTTCAAAATTCGTGTTACGGCTCTTGGCACCGTCATGCACCATGACCTCGACATACAGCGGATTATCCTTCTTATACAAGCCGTAAATCAAAGACATGCCCTGCACTCGATCAGCCAGCCCGCCCGCAAGATAGAAGTCCACCAATGACGCTTCAACCCCCAGTCGCCGCGGGGGACCGTTGAGCGTTTCGCGGCTCAGCGGGTCAAAGTACTGGCCAAACTTCATAGCAAAATCGTCGGCAAACTTGTAACTGACAAATGCATCCAGCAATCCCAGCCCACCACCCTGCGGACTTTCCCACATGAAGTTGTAGGTCAGATCGGGCGTGAAGGCGTTGCCGCTGACAATGAACTGGGTGCGCTTGATTTCAAATCCGGCCTGCGTGTCGCTATCGGCCGACAGGCCCGATCCCCCGCCCTCCCGATAATCCATCACAAACCGCGGCTGGAAGAGCAGCCCGAGTTTCATCGCATAGTTGCCATCAGCACTCTTGAGCCAAAAGCCATTATCCCACCCCGCTGTGAAGCCCTCGGCGGCGAGCCAGTGCGAGCGCCGGTCGGCGTCGTCGAGCACCTGATCGATCGTGCGGCGCAACTCTTTATCAGATAAACGTGTCTGCTGAGCGGACAACTCCGCAACCCGTAGCCGAAGTTCTTCGATCTGCCGTTCCAGCCGTGCCGTTTCCGGTTCAGCCAGCGCAGAAGATGCGAAAATGCCCAATATACCGCATGTTTTGATGATATTCATGGCGCGTACCTCGTTCCCCATGCGCCATACAGTACCACCGCCATCACAGGATTAAAAGACCTTGTAATCTCTTATTGTGATCGTGGCTTTGTCATGAGGGAGACCACCACAAGCACCACGAAGCCTAGCGGGATCGTGATCAGCCCGGGTTGGCTGAACGGTGCCGGTGCCGCGGCGGGATCAAGACCGTACACCTTCGCAAACGCATCCGCGCTAAGAAGCACCCAGCCGAGCGAAGAAACCAGCCCAACCGCGATCGCCGCTGCGATTCCCTGCTTGGTCGTGCGCTTCCAGAAGAGAAGCATGACCAACGCGGGCAAGTTGGCACTGCCGGCAATATTGAACGCCCAGCCGACAAGGAACGACGCGTTCAGATCCTTAAACAACACGCCCAAAACCATCGCCGCAACGCCAATAAACACCGCCGACACCTTTGCCGCTCTCACTTTACCAGTGTCGCTGAATTTTATGCTGAACACATTCTCCATGAGGTCGTGCGCCACGGCCCCGGTCGCAGCCAAAATCAGCCCGCTGACCGTTCCCAGCACAGTGGTAAACGCGATGGCACTGATGATGGCAAATGGCAGTTCACCAAAACTCCTTGCGAGCAGTGGCGCCGACATATTGCTGTCGGCAGGATTGAGCAACCCGCTGGTGAGCGCGCCCAGCCCCAGATAAAGCGTCAGCACATAGAAGAATCCGATCGCCGCAATCCCCACCACGGTGCTGCGTCGTGCCGCAGCGGCATCTTTCACGGTGTAGTAGCGAATCAGGATATGCGGCAATGATGCCGTTCCGGCAAAAAGCGCAAGCATCAGCGAGATGAAATCGAGCCGGTCGGAGAGCTTTTCTGACCGAATGCCCTTAAACGTCGGCGATCCCCCGGGGAGCATGAGGGACTTCGCCTCGCGCACCTCGGGTGTGTAGGTATCACCGGCTTTCTTCCAGTTGAGGACTGTCACGTCATTGATTCTTTGAAGAAATGCAATCGGCCCCAGCGGGCCGGTGCTATCCACCCCGGGCGGCAAGCCGGCAATTGCGATCACATGGCCCCCGGTGGGCACGTCTTTGGGGTCGACTGCAGTCACCGGGGTCGTGGGGACCTCGGTCATCGTAACGCGAAACCCACGCGCGAGAATGGCAATCGTCAACATCGCGCAAAAGATCACGAGGAGCGATCCCTTGATAAACTGCACCCATGTGGTGCTGACCATCCCCGCGGTGACGACGATGACGGTCACCACCGAACCGACGATCAGCACACCCCAATGGTGATCCAGGCCGAGCAGCGGCTTGATAAGTGCGCCTGCGCCGACCATCTGCGGAATCAGATAAAACAGGCTCACCACAAGCGTGCTGATGGCAGCGGCCAGTTTGATGCCGCGCGAGTTAAACTGGCTGTCGAGTGCGTCGGCAAAGGTGTATTTACCCAACCGCTTGATGGGTTCGGCGATGACCAGCAACGCGACGACCCAGCCCGCGAGGTAGCCGATGGAGTAAAGAAACCCATCGTACCCGTAGAACGCAATCATCCCGCAGATGCCCAGAAAACTCGCCGCCGAGAGATAATCACCCGCAAACGCGACCCCGTTTACAAACCACCCCACCTGCCCATGTGCGGCGAAGTAGCCCGACGCGCTCTTGGCCTTCGAGCCCAGGACGAAACTCAGACCCAGCACCGCCGCAACAAATATGAGAAACACAATCAGCGGGATCATTGCCGGCCACTCTCTTCCGGATCGCGCTTGCAAAGCCATGTGTATGAGAGTGCCAGCACAAACGCGAAGCCGATCAATCCAAACCCGTAAACGACCGCGAGATTTACCCCCAGAAACTGCCTCTCCATTGTCTGCAATGAGAACGCGCAGATGCCGACAAATCCGGCATAGACCGCGCAGTAAAGCATGAAAAGTACCAGACCCAACCGCGCATTCGCCCTCTCGGTAGGGCTGGTGTGCGAGCGCAACGCTGACTCTTCAGACTGTGACAAGACATACTCCCTTCAACATCGCACGTGCAGGCCGTCGCGTTAAGAACGCCGACCGCGGGGGCTCGCGGCGGTCAGTCGGCTTGCTGAACAATGCTCGTGACCCGGACCGACTCATTGCCCCCGCGGTCGACCGCGGATACGCAGACTGCGTTTAGCGGCTGACCGTTGCGCACCGCATCAAACTCGCTGCGGGTGGAATCGCCGCCGGGAAAAATCTCCAGAACCCACTCGCTCCCAAATCGCTTCCAGACGGCCCATCGATAGGGCCGCTCGCGCGAACCCTTCCGAATCGTCAGCGTCGCACGGCCATCCTTTACACCGAGGCGCACGCTCGGCTTGCCCGGGGCCTTTCCATCGATCCAAGGCGTGGAAGGAATCAGCGCCGGTACCGCGTAAAGCTCACTCAACTGTTCCGCCAGACGCTGATTGTTCAAGATCGGCTTCATGCTGAAATGAACGTGACCATCAACGCCCTTCTCACGGGTCAACTTGATCTGATCGACGATCTCATCAGGATTCGGCGCGGGTTGGGTGGACGCCGTTGTCGGCGAATTCTCGCCAGCGGCGCGGGGGGCGAGACGGCTGGTGTACAGTCCCGGCCAGAAGTGACGCTCCTTCTTGTTTTGCGTCTTCCAATAGTCAACCAGGTCGCCAAACGCCTGCCCTTTCTGCGCGATCGGCCAGTACAACTGCGGCGTCCAGTAGTCGAGCCAGCCATTGTGGAGCCACTTCTCGGCATCGGCGTAGAGAATGTCGTACTGGCTAAACTTCACATCAACGCCCGGCGGGGCATATCGTTTGTTCGGTTGGCCGAATGGGCTGATGCCAAACTGCACATGTTTCTTGAGCTTCTTCGCGCCCTTGTAAATGCGCTCTATCAGCACATCGACATTATGCCGCCGCCAGTCATCGCGAGACATCTTTCCGCCGGCCTGCTGATAACGCTCCCAGCTATTGTCGTCTGGAAAATCGCCCTTCTTTCCATCAACTGTAAAGTAGTCGGGGTACGGATAAAAATAATCGTCGATGTGAATGCCGTCGACGTTGTATCGCTTGACCACATCCATAAACACATCAAACGAGAGGTCCTGTGCCGCAGGCTCGGCTGGGTCGAGCCATTGCCAGCCTTTAAATTCTTTCACGATCGACGGATTGGTCTTTGAGATATGGCTCGACGATTGAGGTATGTCTTTCGCGCCGGAGTGTCGCGCGCGGTAGGGATTAAACCATGCATGCAACTCAATTCCCCGCTTATGCGATTCTTCAATCCAGAACGCGAGCGGATCGTAGAACGGTGCCGGCGGCTTTCCCTGTTCGCCGGTGAGGTAGTAACTCCATGGTTCGAGCTTGCTGGCGTACATGGCATCGCAGCCGGGGCGCACCTGGAAGACAACCGCGTTGATGTTGAGACTTGCACATTTGTCGAGTATCGCAATGGCCTCGGCCTGCTGGTCGGCGGTTGATAGCCCGGGTTTGCTCGGCCAATCGATATTCGCGACGGTCGCTACCCAGACGGCTCTAAACTCGCGCGGCACGGGCGGCGGGAGGTCGCCGGTGACCGGCTTGTTCGCGGCGCAACCCACCGCCGTCAAACCTACGACAACGAGCCACGCCATGCTCTGGAGCAAATCTTTCATCGTCATCAATCCTCCGCAAATACGTCTTACTGCTGTCAATTCGTCCTGCAACTTATATAACACAGCGATAATCTATCCAACCTTCATAGCCGAGAGTGCACCATGCGCATCGTGTCTTTGATTTTCGTAACAACCCTCTGCACGACGGTCGCCGCCTACAGCCGGGATCCCTCCACGCGGCCGGATGGCAATGTTGTCGCATCCATGCACGACTTCACGGAGGCTCTGAAGCGCGCCCGCCCAGGCGACACTGTGCAGACCCCCTTCACCGGGCTTGCCACCATTCCGACGCTGCCGCTGACTATCTCGCCGGTTGCCGACGCGCCGCAGCTTCTGCTCGCCGATCAGCCGGAGTACTTTCGCACCGGGGATGGTATCTCGATGCAGGAAACAGTTAAGCCCGGCCTGGTGCGGCTCTATCTTTATCATGTGCCAGAACCAACCGGAAAGCCCAAGATCATCTCCGCGGTGGTGGAGAATCTTGGGGGCGCGCCGATGACGATCCAGTTTCATCGATACGCCTCGCCCAGGCCCAGCGGCGACTATCACAAGGTCGCGACTGCGGCGATGCAGGCCTTTCTCCAAAAACAACCCGCGCCCGACGAGATTCGATTGCGTCAAGTCGCGCCAAATGAGCGATTGGTGATCGACCCGGCAATCGATCAGACGGCTGTGAAGACCGACGTTCTTGTACACGTTTTCCACGAGTTTTCGGTCGATCAGGCGGCCCGTGTGACGGTGTTCCAGCGCGACCCGGGTGCAGAGAGTATCTCGGCGATTGACACGTTGCCAAAGCTGCCGCGCGTGCTCGAAGGCTTTCACGCCAGCGGCGCGGGGCGAGGGCTTTTCCTCACGAGCGAGCAGACGGTGGCCATGAGCGGCGAGCAAGCAATTGACACCGCCGACGGGCCACGCGCGCTGATGATCGCCGACGGCAAAACCGACCCGTGGATCCGTGGGCGCGATTCGATCGATCCTTCCACGCCAGCGGAGAACAAAGGCAACTATGGCGTGATTTATCGAGTCAACCTCCGATATCGAACCAGTGACGGAAGACGCATTGCGCTGCTGATGGCTGGCCACCGCCCGGACAACAAGTGGTGCCGATACACCGCGGCAGTGATCAGTGTGAAGAACGGCGACTCTCCCCCAGAGCTTGTGAGAATGCCGGGTTTCGGCGGGCGATTCGATTCCCTTCCTCAGGCTGTCGTGATTCAGACGTTGCCGGCAATGCCGCCGGGGCAGACAGGGCGGGTCGAGCTCACCTATTCTCCTCCCGGGGCGTGCTGCCTTCCGACCCCGATTTTGATGGTCCCGTACTAGAAATGCTGTAACTAGGTCGTCATTCCGGACGCCACAGCGACAGAATTCTGCAAAAACAGCCGGAAAAAGGTTGACTAGCGGCAATGTCGTGTTAACCTTATATAAGATTGAACCGGCAACGGTTCCACGTCTCTGTGTCTCGTTTCTGTCACGTCTGCAGGTTTAGAAAGAGGAGAGGATTCATGCGTATTCGTAATTCTGCTCTGGCTCTGGCAGCAATTGCCGCAGCAGCCAGCTCGGCGGTGGCGGCGCCTATTGCGCTTGCCCCGATGACCAGTTTCGGCAACGGCAACGTCGGTGCAGCCAACGACGGCTGGCGCGCCCCGAACGAGATCGTTGTCGGCGATTTGGCCGGCACCGCGACCGGAAGCAACTATAACTATCTTGCAGTCGGGTCGCTCGAACGCGGGTTGGCGTACAACCCTGCCACAGGCAACCTGATTCTGGTCAGCCGGAGCGCTTCCGGTAACGGCATCCGCGTCCTGAATGGCACCACCGGGGCCGACGTCGGGGCACTCAACCAAGGCTCGGGAATCATAACCGGCGGTACGTTTGTCACCAGCGCAGTTGGCGTTGGCGATGACGGACAAATCTACGTCGCCAATCTCCAGACCAACGCGAGCACTGGTGCGTTCAAAGTCTATCAGTGGACCGACGAATCGGCCGCTGCGCCAAACACCTATTTCAACAGCACGCTCGCCGGATTCACCGGCACGCCTCGTTTGGGCGATTCGCTTGATGTCACTGGCTCGGGCGCAAGCACGCGCGTCGTCGCTGGTGCCAGCGGATCGATCGGTTATGCCGTGATTGACGGCTCGGGTGGAACCGCAGTCGGCAGCTTTGCTCCCGCCGGCCCGGCAGCGGGCGACTTCCGCCTGGGTGTCACCTTTGCTGGTTCCGCGAGTGAAGTCTGGGGCAAGCAGACCGGCGGCACCGCGGCGGCGGCGCCGCTTCGTCGCACAAGCTTCAGCGGCGCGGCAGGAACCACCGACGGGTTTAGCATCCTCACCGCAGGTGGCGAAGCAGCAATGGACTATGCTGTCGTCGGCGGAATCCCATATCTCGCCGTCCTCAACATGAACACCAACGGCGGAACCGCGCTCTCGACCGTGCAGATGTACAACATGACCGACCCCGCCAACCCGATCCTCGAAACATCTGCTTCGACGATCAACCTCGCTGGCATTTCCCCGTTCGCAACGCTTGCGAGCAACGGCAACGCGACCGGCAGCGTGAAGTTTGGCCAGATCAATCCAGATGGCACCGGCACCCTCTATGCCATGAGCACGAACCAAGGCATTCAGGCGTTTACCTTCGCCATCCCCGAACCCGGCAGCATCGGCCTGCTGGCGCTGGGAGCGATCGGCCTGCTCCGCAGGATTCGTGCTTGATTTGTTTAGTTTCGTTTTCATTACAAGTCATTCACCCCGACCCGCACCACGCGGGTCGGGGTGATGCGATTTAATGGACGCTTGGTGCGTTGTCGCTTCTGCAAGAACGTGTCATTCCAAAGCTCCCTGTCATTCCGGTCCCATTGCCATTCCGATGGCGTGCCACGACCGAGGAACCCACGCGACTACGAAAGCTGGTTCGCCGGAGAGTACGGCGAATCGAGTTTTCAACGTCGCACGAAGCCCCATCGGACGCGCATCGCAAGCGGCCGCGCTCCTGCCGGGATTGCAGAGCCCTCACGTTGGCCAGACCCAATGAAATTGACTCCACACCCGCCATAATTATATAAGTTGCAAATGCGGCGTCGGCCCTCATTTGTCCTCTCGGTGCTGATGCTCTTGCCTCTGCTCTCCTTTCCCGCATGCGACACCGCCGAGGGCCGTTCGGGTCGGGTGCGCGTCGAACTCTGGACCCTCGCACTTCGCCCTCGGTTTGACGAATACATGACTGATCTTGTCGCCCGTTTCGAGCAGCAAAATCCAACGATTGATGTCGTCTGGGTCGATGTCCCCTTCGATGCAATGCAGCGGAAGTTTCTCGCCAGCGCCGCAGCGGGTCGTGCACCTGACGTGGTCAACCTCTCCGACGGCTTCTACGCGCGCTTCGTCTCGCTCGGCGGGCTGATCGACCTTTCGAGCGAGTTCGAGGGCGACCCCACGCAGGTCTATTTCGATGGCGCGCTTCGGGTCGGCAGGATCGATGACAAACTCTACGCACTGCCGTGGTATCTCGCGGCCAACATCGGCTTTCTGAATACCCGGCTGCTCGCCGACGCCGGGATCGATCCTGCTTCGCTGCCGAATGACTGGCCCGGCCTGCGCCGCGCGGCGAAGTCTTACTTCGAGCGGACCGGCAAACACCTGATGGCACCGCAGCTTGGCCACGAGAGCCAATTGCCTCTCTGGATCATCGCCGACAACCTCGCCCCGCTGCGACGAACAGCCGACGGCACGATTGAGTCCAACCTGGATGATCCACGTATCGTGCGGCTCGTGCAGGAGTGGGTTGACCTGTATCGCAGCGGCGCGCTTCCGGCCGAGTCGGCGGTGGGCGATCACGGGAGCATGATCGACCTCTACCAGCGCGGCCGCACTGCGTTCATGGTCACCGGGCCGAACTTTCTGCAGCGCATTCACGATGCCTCGCCCGACGTGTTTGCGAACACGCTCAACCGCCCCAGCCCCGTTGGTGCCGATGGTCAGCATGAAATCTCGACGATGCTGCTCTGTGTCACCGCCCAATCGAAGCACCCGCGGCAAGCCACGCGGCTTGCGCAATTCATCACCAGTGCCGAGAATCAACTGGCGTTTGCGAAGATCGTCAGCATCCTCCCGAGCACACCCGAGAGCCTGCTCGATCCACACTTCAGGCAGACCGCAACCAAGCTCGACCAGTCGCGCGCCATCTCCGCAGCAAGCATGCGCAACGCCACCAGCCACATCCCGGCGCTGGCAGCGTGGCCCGAGCTGACGAGCGTGTTTGAGGAACGCATCAAGTCGGCCTTGCTCGATGGTGCAGACGTTGGTGCCACGCTCAACATGATCGGCCGGGAGTGGAACGGCATCCTGGCCGGAATGCTCGCGCCCGGCCCGTTCGGCAGCGACGATGTTGCTGACGCGGCTCATTCTCGTTCGATCTCCCGTGACGCGCCTCGATGAACCCCAACCCATCGAACACCTCCGCCGACGCGACCCCGCCATCGAAATGGTCGGTCGGCACGATTCATTACACCCGGGGCCGACTGCTCAACGTCTTCTTCTGGCTGCTATGGGGCGACTTCTGCCTCACGCTCATGGACAACTTTGTCATCGGCCAGGTACTCAATCTCCAGCTTGACGCAGCGGGGGTGAGCAAATCGACCATCGGATTTCTGAATGGCACGGTGATGGCGGTGCTGAGCGCGATGCTGGTGTCGGTGATCGGCACGGCCAGCGATCGCCATCGAGGCCGATTGGGTCGGCGCATGCCGTTCCTGCTCTGGTCGACGCCCCCACTGGCGGTCTGCCTGCTGCTCGTGGGTTTCTCGCCGCGACTGGCGGCGTGGCTCGGCGAGTCGCATCCCAGCCTCGCGCAGGTGCTTGCCAGCCTCGCGAGCACAATCCCGGGGGCCGGCGGGTTGCCGCCGGCGACGCACACATTTCTCGCCGTGCTCACCTGCTCGCTGGTGCTCTATAAACTCTTCGATCTCTTCCCACAGTCGGTCTATTACTACCTGTGGGCCGATGTCATTCCGGCCAGGCTTATGGGCACGTTCGCGTGCATGTTTCGCATCGTCGCTGCGGTCGGCATGTTCGTCTTCAATCGGTTCCTGCTCGGCTGGGCGGCGACGCACCCCGAGGCGCTCTACATCGGGGCGGGAGGACTGTATCTGCTGTCGTTTGTCGCGATGTCGCTGCTGGTGAAGGAAGGCGAGTACGCCCCGCCGCCGCCGCGCCCGCCATCGCGGCGATGGACAGCTTCGATCGCGCTCTATTGCCGCGAGTGCTTCACCTCTGGCTTCTACTGGAAGCTGTTTATCACCAACGCCTGCTTCATCATCGCGGTCAAGAGCTTCATCAGCTTCGCACCGATCTTCGGCACGAAGGGAATGAACCTCACCCCCCAACGCTTCGGTGAGCTGATCTCGATTAAAGATCTGGTGACGATCGTTCCGTTCCTCATCCTCGGCCCGCTCGCCGACCGGTATCACCCGCTGCGCGCCGGACTCGTCGCGTACTTTCTTGTGCTCGCTTCGGGAATCGCCAGCTTCTTCCTCATCAAAGGCGAAACGAGCTTCGCCATTTGGATGACCGCCACCTTCACTGCCATCGCGGTGTTTCAGGCGGCGACGGGCGCGATCATGCCGCGCCTGCTGCCGCGCGAGCGCTATGGCCAGTTCAATTCCGCCAACTCGGTTGTGTGGCAGTTGGGCTGGGCGACGGCCGCATGGCTCTGCGGCGCGTTTCTCGATTGGTCCGGAGACATGCGATATCTGTTCGTCTGGTTCTCGGCGTTCAGCCTCGTCGGGTTCATCACAATGGTCTGGCTCTACTTCGATTGGAAACGTCTCGGCGGAGATGAGTCGTATATGCCACCGACTCCTGACTAGACCATGCCCAGTGCATCCACCGGCCATTCTCTTTGCTCGCGGCGCGCCCTCACGCCGTGGGGGTTTCTCGCGCCGGCGCTGGCGGTGCTGGTGCTGTTTTCCATCGCGCCCACGCTCGCTGTTATTTACTACAGCTTTACAAGCTACACTGCCTTTGCAGGGCCGGATTGGGTCGGGTTGGAGAATTATCATCGCCTGATCGCCGGCAGCCGGTTCTGGTTTTGTCTGCAGAACTCGTTTCTCTATCTGCTCGTCACGCCAATCATCATGGCGCTGTCGCTCACGGCGGCGGTCGTGGTGCACTCGACGGCACGCGGGGGGAAACTGCTTCGCCTGCTCTTGTTTCTCCCCGTTGTCACGCCGGCCATCGTCGCCTCGATGAGCTTTCGCGTGCTGTTCAATGAAACCGATGGCGTGATCAACACGGCACTCTCATTGCTCGGTCTTCCTCAGGTTCGCTGGCTCACGCAGTATCCGTGGACACTCATCAGCGCGATGATCGTCACTGCATGGAAGGGCTTCGGCTACTACATGATGGTCTTTCTCGCCGGCCTGATTGCAGTGCCGCGCGAGCTTGAAGAGGCAGCAACCATCGACGGCGCAGGCCGATATCGAACATTCTGGCACGTCGTCCTCCCTTCGCTCAGGCCCATGCTGGCGCTCGTGGCGACGATCAGTTCCATCGGCGCGCTCAAGGTGTTTGACGAGCTTTACATCACGGTGCAGGGCGCACCCATCACGCATCAGACCGCTGTCCCACTGATCTATCGAACGCTCAGCCAAGACGGCGAATACGGCACCGCGGCGGCGCAGGGCGTGCTGCTGTTTGTAATCATCCTCGCGTTCACACTCATACAGCTGCGCGTCCAGCGGGTGCGTGATGCATAGTGCGACCACACACACGACCCCGCGGCATCTTGTCGTGCTGAACGTTCTTGCTGCGTTGCTGCTTGCAATCATTGCAGTTCTGCCGATGGTGTGGCTTGCCGGGGTGGCCGTCTCGGATGCGACTGTCGCCGTTAATCGTCTGCCCACGCCGGCGCAAATGACCACGACCAACTTCTCCGGTGCCTGGCAGGCCGGAGGACTGCTTCGACCCTTCATCAATTCGCTGATCGTCACCTGCATCCACGCGCTGCTCAATGTCTTCCTCGCGGCGGCGGCGGCGTTTCCACTGGCTCGGACGCGCTTCCGCGGGCGCGATACCGTCTTCGTCATCATCCTGGCGACGCTGATGATTCCCGAGCAGGTGATCCTCGTTCCCCTGTTTCGGACCGTCGTTAAGATGAACCTGTATGACACGCTCGCTGGGGTTGTCATTCCGTTTGCGGTCAGCGGGTTTGGCATCTACCTCTGCCGACAGGCGATGCGTTCGATCCCCCGCGAGATGGACGAAGCCGCAGCGATCGACGGCGCGTCGAGCTGGCAGGTCTTCCGGCATGTGATGCTCCCCCTGACAGCGCCGACCCTGGCAACGCTCGGCGTGTTCAGCGTGATCGCGTCCTGGAGCAACCTCCTCTGGCCGCTGGTGGTGCTGCAGTCGAGTTCCAACTACACGCTTCCTGTCGCGCTCGATCAGTTGCTCGGCATGTTCAGCGCCAACATACGATTCGCTTACGCAGGCAGCGTTCTGGCTGTGATTCCGATGATCGCAATATATTTACTCATGCAGCGCTGGCTTGAACGCGGACTGCTCGCCGGCGCGGTGAAGGGCTGAAGCGCCATAGCAACTCTTTGCGCCTTGACTAACAATCTGACGCCGCTCATTCCACAGCCAGCCGCGCCAATGACCAGATAACGCTCGTCAATCCGCCTTTTTTGCGTGATTTCCAACCGCTTACTTGATCTGCCTCCTTCGACTTCTTCTTCCTGTACCTAGCGCCCTTCGTGTTTCAAGTTCATCAGAGGCAAGCCGTTCACCGTCCCCCGCCGCCGCACACGGGGATTGTCAGCATTGTATGCAGCCCCGGTGTTGCAGTGGGCAGCACGCGCGCGCCATTGATCATCGCCGCAACAGTCGCGGTGTCGCCGGGCGTGCCGCCTTCGATCTGCAGCTTCAACGGCACCGGGCCGTCGATCTCGATCCGGTCGTAGGGTTCCTTCGTGCCCAGGGCCATGATCAGGTCAAGCTCGATCGAAAGCCCTTCGCCATTCCAGTGCGCCGTGTTCTGCATGCCGCGCACCCGGCCCTTTTCGATCCGGCCCAGCAGCGAGTCGATTGGCTTTTCGGCCAGCAACGGCTCAAGCCCGATCTTCACGCTCCCCTTCTTCACCCGCCGGCCCAGCCCAGCGGCAATGAGCGCGACGGACTCGGCAATTCCCATGTGGCCAATGGCGTTCTTGGCCTTGAGGGAATAAAACTGGTCCTTCGTCATCGTTGCGCCCACTTTTGCCTGCAAAGGCTTTCTTCTGGTGCCAGCGTCCACCCGGCGAATCGCTCGCACGCCCGTAACCTTGGCCACCTGCGACGAAAGCACCACGGGCAGATAGTCCATCACAAAGCCCGGGTTTACGCCCGTCCCGAGCAGTGCCACCTTCGCGCTCTTCGCTTCGGCGTCGATCTTCTTTGCCAGTGCGGCGTTGAGATAGGCCGGATAGGCCATTTCTTCGCAGGAACTGACAACGTGCATCTTGTGCTTCATGCACTCCCGCAGCGTGGCGGCAACCCTGGCGAACTGCGACGAGGTCGTCACGATCGCCACCTTCGCGCCAAGCTTCGCCGCGTCGGCGATGGAGGCGACCACCTTCGGCCCGCCTTTGCCGGCACCGAGCAGTTCGTTGAGCGACTTGCCGATTTTCGCGGGATCGATGTCGACCAAACCGACGAGCTTGAGCGTTTTGTCCGCGGCCACGGTTTTGGCTGCATTAAGTCCGATGGGGCCAAGCCCGACGACGATCACCTTCAACATGACGCTGCCTTTCAATAATGCGCGAGAAATATCGCAACTGTTATGTAATTTGGAGGCGGGAATGATACCGATTTCGGGCCGCCCGACAAAGGTTTGACAAACCGCCGCACATCACTCCGGTAAATCAAGTTCATCTCAGTCACAATTGCCCGTAAAACGCCAGAATGCGTCGCCCGGATACCAGAAAGTACGCATTTCAAAAAATCGGGCATTTCCGGGCATTTCAGGGCATGCAGGCAAAGCGCGCAGCGTCCTCCTCAATTCATCATTCATAGTGCATCCTTTCCTCCCCTACCCCCCGCGCTGCGCCAGCGATGAACGGAATGCGCAGCGCGCGCCAGGAAATCGCGACTACTGATGTACAAGTGGCGATGAGAAACTCGATTTGCCTCCAGACGGCGCTGCGCATCGGCACGCGCGAGTGAATGACGCGAGCGGCGGATGCGAAGCCGGGGCGAAACGGAGATGAGGCGCGCCAACAGTTTCGGCGAAAGTTCTCCTATCAGTCATCCGGAGCGGCGTTATGCTTGGGGGATGATGAAACGAACCTCCGTCACCTGCGGCGTGGCCATGTTGTCGCTGTTTCACGCCGCTTGTCTTGCGCAGCCGGTGAAGCTCCCGGCGTTTCCGGGCGCATCCGGCCCCGGCATGTACGCCACCGGAGGGCGCGGGGGCGAGGTGTACCACGTCACCACGACCGACGACGGCGATCGGCCCGGCACACTCCGATTTGGCCTGAAAAATGTCCCTCCGCAAGGGCGCACAATCGTCTTCGACGTCGCCGGCGTGATCCGGCTTCAACCGCCCGGCCGACAGGGCTGGCTCGGCAGCGATCAGTCCAACCTCACCATCGCCGGGCAGACCGCGCCATGGCCGGGCATTACAATCATCGGGCAAACGACCAAACTCACCGGCAGCAATGTCATCCTGCGCCATCTGAAGTTCCGCCCGGGACTCGATCAGAAGCTGCCAAAGCAGGCGACCAACGACGGGCTGACGATCTATCTCAAGAATTCGATTGTCGATCATGTCTCAGCGACATGGGCGGATGATGAGGCGATCAGCGTCACCGACGACGCAAAAGAAGTCACCGTGCAATATTCCATCATGGCCGAAGGGTTGAACTACAAGGGGCACAGCTACGGGTGCCTCATCAGCAGCGACCATGACGACGCGCAGGTGAGTTACCACCACAATCTGTTTGCGCACAACAAGAGCCGCCTGCCGAGGCTGGGGAGCGAGAAGGGTACGGGCGTGATTCTCAACTTCAGCAATAATGTGATCTACGACTGGCAAGGTAAGGCCGGCTACAGTGCCAACGACATGAACAGCAGGAAGCCGCTGCCGAATCGGACGAATTTTATCGGAAACTATTACGTCTACGGCCCGAGCAACAAGCCCGGCGATGCGGCGTTTGATGGTGCCAACGCCGAGACGGTGATCTATCAGCGGGGCAACCTGCTTGATACCAATCGCAACAGAAAATTTGATGGAAATGATGTCGGCTGGCGGCTGTTTGAGGGCACGATCAGCAAAGCCGAGGCACCGTTTGATGTCCCGGCGGGGCAGGTCGAGCCAGCCGGCGATGCGCTGGCGCGCGTGCTGGAGCGCTCTGGAGCATTCTGGTGGCAGCGGGACGCGATTGACGAACGGATCGTGGAGCAGGTGCGGTCGCAAACGGGGCGGATGATCGCCGATCTGGAGGAAGTGGGCGGCTTTCCTTCGATCGAACCCATCACCAGGCCCGCCGACTTTGATACCGACCAGGACGGCATGGCCGATGAGTGGGAACGCGCCCGCGGGCTTAACGTAGGCACCGCCGACCACAACGGCGACGACGACGGCGACGGCTACACGAACCTGGAAGAATATCTGAGCGAGTTGGCGCGCGATGAGACGCCCTAATTGCGGCAGCCGACGCGACTTACAATAACTCTTGATCGAGGCGCGACGCGCGTCGGAAGGGTGCCTTGGCATCGTACGTTCGCCGCTCAAACGCATGACGTTGCCCTGCCTGCCGATTCCCGCCATAATGCTCGGCTCGCAATTTTGATCAGCTAATCAATCACTTTGGAGGAAACCGACATGGCCGGACAAACCATCACGATGCAGGCAGGCAAGCTGAATGTGCCCGATCAGCCCACGATTCCGTTTATCGAGGGAGACGGCACCGGGCCGGACATCTGGAAGTCGAGCGTCAACGTGTTTGATAGAGCCGTCGAAAAGGCCTACGGAGGGAAGCGGAAGATCCACTGGCATGAAGTGTTGGCTGGCGAGAAGGCGTTTAATCAGACTGGTAACTGGCTACCCGACGAAACGGTGAAGGCGTTTCGGGACTTGCGTGTGGGCATCAAAGGGCCGCTGACCACCCCCGTCGGCGGGGGCATTCGCTCGCTGAATGTCGCGCTGCGCCAACTGCTCGATCTTTATGTGTGCCTTCGACCCGTCCGCTGGTTTCAGGGCGTTCCCTCGCCGGTGAAGAAGCCCGGCGATGTCGATATGGTCATCTTCCGCGAGAATACCGAAGACATCTACGCCGGCATCGAGTTTCTCGCGGGCACGCCCGAAGCGCGAAAGGTGCTGGACTTTATCGAAAAGGAGTTTCCGAAAGACTTCAAAAAGGTCCGCTTCGGCACCGAGAAGGCCACGCAGGACTGGCGCAGCCAGGTCGGCCACGGCACCGACACCACGCTGAATGTCGGCATCGGCATCAAGCCGGTGAGCAAGCAGGGCACGGAGCGACTCGTCCATTCGGCGATTGAATATGCCCTTACCAACAAGCGCAAGAGCGTGACGCTGGTCCACAAGGGCAACATCATGAAGTTTACCGAGGGTGCATTCAAAGACTGGGGCTACGCGCTGGCCCAGTCGCTCTTCCGCGACAGGATTGTCACCGAGCGGGAAAGCTGGATCCTGGGCAACAAAGACGCCAACGCCGCGCTCGGAGCCGAAGAAAACGCCCGCATGATCGATCCCGGCTACACGATGATGACGCCGGAACAACAGAAGAAGATTGTGGCCGAAGTTGAGAGCGTCCTGAAACTCATGCCAACCCACGGCGGGGGCAAGTGGAAGAACATGCTGCTGATCAAAGACAGCATCGCCGACATCACGCTGCAGCAGGTGCTCACCCGCGCAAGGGACTTTGACGTCATCGCCACGCTCAACCTGAACGGCGATTACCTCAGCGACGCGCTGGCGGCGCAGGTCGGCGGGATCGGCATCGCGCCGGGGGCGAACATCAACTACATCAGCGGACATGCGATCTTCGAGGCGACCCACGGCACGGCCCCGAAATACGCCAATCTCGATCAGGTCAACCCTGGTTCGGTCATCCTGTCGGGCGAAATGATGCTACGGTACATGGGCTGGACCGAGGCCGCCGACTTGATCATCAAGGGCATGGACGGCGCGATCGGCGCCAAGACCGTCACCTATGACTTCCACCGGATGATGGACGGCGCCACCAAGCTGAAGTGCTCGGAGTTTGGACAGGCGATTGTGAAGCATATGTAAAACGCGCAGTCACGGCGACATTTTTCCCGACACTGATGCCTGCCGGAACCGCAATCCGTGATACAGCCCCTGCATCTGGAGGCATGATCGTCCCATTGGCCCGGTTACATTGAGTCACACCCCGATACCGCAGGCGGCAACCCCGTGTTTACCAGAACGCGGATCACCGTCGAGTTTATGCTGGAGCGACTCGGGCAGCACGTCAATGCCCCGGCGGTTCGTCTACGCCCCAAGTAATCGCCACGCGCTTGCCGATCTCGGCGGCGTAGGCCTCGGTTTCGAGGATGATTGCGACATCGACCGCATCGTTCAGCGTCGCCCGCAGGCGCGAAGAACCGCCCGCACCACTACCAGGGGCCGATAGCGCCTTCACCGCGGCGAGGAAGTGTCTCACTTCGACGTCGTAGCCGTTGAGCTTGCCTGTATCGACCGCATCGGCCTTTCCGTCGCGGCAGAGAAGAAGTTGGCTCTCCCGGCCGATGTCAAAGTCGGCTGTCGCCTGTTCAAAATCGGCGATAAATCGCATCCGAAACGGTGTGCCCGGCGAGAGCCAGGCGCCCTGTGCGGTGATGTGAACGCGCGGATCGTCGTAATGATAGATGGTGCTGACATGCTGCGCGTCGCCCGCGCTCGTGACGGCGGCGGGACGGCCCACTGCGTGACGGATGAAATCGACGTCGTGGATGTGCAAGTCAATCATCGCCCCGCCGCTCATGCGCTCATCAGCAAACCACTTTGACCACCCCGGCAGCGAGCCGACCCGCTGCAGGTTGAGCGAGCGGAGCCTGCCAAACTGCCGGGAGTCGATCGCGCTCTTCAACCACTCCCATGCCGGCCAGAACCGCATGCACATCGCGGGCATGATCAGCCTGTCTGACTGCTGCGAGGCTTCCAGCAGTTTTCGCACCTGTTCTGTGACCATCGCAACAGGTTTTTCAACGAGTACATGCTTTCCAGCGCGAAGCGCTGCGATGGCGAGGTCAACATGCGTCGGCGTGGGCGTGCAGATACTCACGACTTCCACTGCGGGATCGGCGAGTAGCTCCGCCGCACTCTCGTAGGCGCGGACAACCGCGGGATCAAAACTCGGGCCGCCGGACTGCACATTCCCGGCTGTCGCGGCCTGCCCGGCGCGCCGCTCGGAGCGTTCATCGGCGACAGCCACAATCCGACAGCCTACCCCCACCGCCGCCGCCGCGGTGTAGGCGGCGATGTGCTGCCCGCCCATGACACCCAGACCGATGATTCCGATGCCGATCATTCATACTTCCTAGTTGAAATGGCTGCGAATGGATGCAGATGAACGCGATAGCTCTCGTCCGATTGCTTCTGCGTTCATCGGCGGCCATAGAATCACTTTCCCAGGCCCTTCCACTTCACAAATCCCTCGATGGCCTCATATTGTGGCAGGCCGAGGTCGTCATACTTTTTTGCCGTGCCACGGTTGCGATCTTCGGCGCGTTGCCAGAACTCGCGCGTGTCGCTCCCGCTGAACATGGCGACGCGCTGGCTCTCGTGCTTGAGAATTGCGACGCGCTTCTTGATCAGTTCATCCGGGCTGATCGGCACTGCCATCTCGATTTCATCCTCGCCCCACTCGTGCCACGCCCCGCGATAGAGCCAGACGTCGCACTCTTTCATCCAAGGCTCATCTTTCATGCGCGCGATTGCCTCAAAAATCGCCTCCAGGCAAACGCGGTGCGTCCCGTGCGGGTCGGCCAGGTCGCCGGCGGCGTAGATTTGGTGGGGCTTTATCTCGCGAATGAGGTCGGCGACGATTCGCACATCTTCCTCACTGATCGGCTTTTTGCGCACCCGGCCGGTTTCATAAAACGGCATATCGAGAAAATGGATGTTCTCTTCCTTCACCCCGCTAAACCGCGCGCCGGCCCGGGCCTCACTGCGGCGAATCAGGCCCTTGATCTTCAGCAGTTCCGGCGTGTCAACATCCTGCACCTGCTTGTTACTGATAAACCGCTCGATGTGGTCTTCAATCTTGTTTGCCTGACCTTCGCCCAGCAGATGAAACTCACGGCAAAACTCTGCGGCGAAGTCGGCGTGTCTGCGGGCGGCGTCGTCAAACACCGCAATGTTCCCGCTGGTTTGATAGGCCACATGCACATCGTGCCCCTGCTCGCACAGGCGGATGAATGTGCCGCCCATGCTGATCACATCATCGTCAGGATGCGGGCTGAACAGGATAACGCGCTTCGGGAAGGCGTCGCTGGCGTGTTTCACGGGTTGCGGGTCGCCCTTCTGCTCGCGACCCTTCCCGCCGGGCCAGCCGGTGATAGTGTTCTGCATCGCCTTGAACACCTCGATATTGATGTCATACGCCCCCCCACGGCTGGCGATCAGCTCACCGAGGCCGTAGTTGTTGTAATCCTCATCGGTCAGCTTCAAGAGCGGTTTATTGACCGTCTGCGCCAGCCAGACCACTGCTTTGCGAGTTTGCGCCTTGTCCCATTTCAGATCAAACTCGTCCATCGGCCCGATGAGCCACGGCGTCTTAAACCGGGTGAGTGCACTCGCTGCACTCGTATCGAGAACGACTCGACAGCTCGGGTGAAGTTGCAGAAACGAAGCCGAGACCGCGCTGCTCACTTCTCCTTCGACGGCCCGCTTGATAATCGAGGCCTTGTGTTCGCCAAACGCCAGCAGAATCACGCGTCGGGCGTTCAAAATCGTATCGACACCCATGCTGATGGCGCGCCGCGGCACGTTCATAATGCCGAAAAAGTCGCCCGCGGCGTCGTTGCGGGTGAGGTGGTCGAGCATGATGAGCCGCGTTTTGCTCTCGCGGGTGCTGCCCGGCTCGTTAAAGCCGATGTGGCCGGTGCGGCCAATGCCCAATATCTGCAGGTCGATCCCGCCCGCATCTTTGATCATCCGCTCATAATCCTGGCAATGCCGAATCACCTGCTCAACCGACAGCGTACCATCGGGCACATGCGTGCGCGATTTGTCGATGTCGATGTGATCAAACAACTGCTCATTCATAAACCTGCGATAGCTCTGCAGCTCGGTCGGAGGCATGGGGTAATACTCATCAAGGTTGAATGACATGACGTTCTCAAACGACAGGCCTTCTTCCTGATGAATGCGGATCAACTCGCGATAGACACCCACCGGCGTGCTACCCGTCGCCAGCCCGAGCACGGTGACTTCGTTGCGGGCTTGCTTGGCGCGAATCAGTTCGGCGATCTCGTAAGCCGCCGCACGCGACGCCTGGATGTTGGATGAGTAGACCGTCGTCGGGATCTTCTCAACCAGCGTGGCGCTGGCGGGGGTGACGGGCGTCTCGACTTTGTACTTCGATTGCACTGCGCTCATGACTACATTCCTCAAAGCCAGCCTAACCGGTGCGCGCAACCCCGCTTGCGACCCGCGGCGATTGCTCCGATTCACGCCACCGATCTAAACCGATGCGGCGTCTCGACCTCTCAACGTCTTAACGGCTCAACATCGACTTCGCACCATCATATTCTACTTGTATTATATAACGACCGCGCTTTTCAAGATCGAATCGACCATTTCCGCAACTTTGGCTGCCTGAGCGAAATCTGCCATTTGCGATCCCGTACCGCCACCGCCGGCCCGATCAGCAAAGGCTGCGAGTTGACGATCAAACCGAATCTCGTGCGATTCGACGGCGAGCACGCGCGCCGAACCATCCGACGTCACATGCAGCAGGTCGGTCGGCTTGTCATAGTCGTAAGTCAGAAGCCCTTTCGTGCCGACGACTGTCACCACAAACCGAGCCGGTTCGAGCCAACCCGACTGGATCACCCCGGCGACGCCGGCAAACTTTTGCACGCCGCGCAGCAGGACGGTCGCATTGCTCTCGCCGCGGTTCGGCCACTCTTTGTGGAAGGTCGCGCCGACGACCTTGCCCTCGCCGAACAGGTAGTAGAAAAGGTCGAGGCTATGACACCCTGTATCAATAAAACTTCCCCCGCCGCTGACAGCCGGATCGCTCATCCACTTGTCTTGCATGCCGGGAATGCTGCACGCAAATGTATTCTCAAACCGCAGGATGATGCCCAGATCACCCTCGTCGATCATGCGTTTCATCAATTCGATCGCGGGCACAAACCGATGACAGTAGCCGACAACCGCAGTGGTCGGGCTGTACTTTTCCGCGAGTTGCACGAGCTTGCTGGCATCGGCGAGCGTATGAGCGATCGGCTTCTCAGCCAGCACAGCAACACCTCGGTCCAGCGCCGCGCGCACGATCGGCAAGCGCACACTTGGCGGGGTGCAGATCACCAGCCCGTCGATCGAATGATCGTCCCCCCCGTCGGCGAGAAGCTCTTCAATATTGGGAAAGCCCCTACAGCCGGTGGCATCGCAGACAGCTTTTCGCGCGGTCTCTGCCGGATCGACCACAGCTTTTATGACGATCGATTCGTTGCTGGCGCGTGCGGCGTTCACGTGCGCCCGGGAGATTCCCCCGCCGCCTACGATCGCCAGGTGAAATGGTTTGGTCATCATGGTTGCATCAGACATTTAAGCATTGCTGAGGTTGAATCCCGACCGACGCAGGGCACTATACGAGAAATCGGGCTTAGACCAAGCCACCCGGCGACGGCGAAACTATTCAGCACTCCAGTCGATTTATCATACCCTGACCGAGCCTCAATATGCTATAATTTAACTGATGCGACCCATCTTTACATTTGGCGCGGCTTTTCTCGCAGTCGGGGGACTTTCGCGGCACACCCTCGCCGCACCCGCGGAATTGCGCGGAACGTGGCTCACCACCACTGCCAACACCGCCATCGCCACCCCCGCCAACACCGCCGCCACGATGCAGAATCTTCGGTCAATCGGGCTTAACACCACTTACGTCGAGGTCTGGAAAAACGGCTTCACCGAGTTTCCAAGCCAGACAATGCAGAACCTCATCGGCGTTTCATCGCAAATCAATGCTTCGCCGGGCGTGCCGGTGCAGCAGCGCGATTTGCTGGCCGAAACGCTCATCGAAAGCCACCGCAACGGCTTAACCAATATCGCATGGTTTGAATATGGGCTAATGGCCAAGTTTGGTAACCCTGGCACCAGCAGCACCGATCTTGCCAAGTACATGGCCGACCGCGGCTGGCTGTTGCAAAATTCAGCCGGATCGTTCACCACCAGCAGTCAGGGTTTTTCCTGGATGAACCCTGCCGTGCCGCAGGTGCGATCGCTGGTGAAGGGCATCATCATGGAGGCCGTGAGGAATTATGACCTCGACGGCATCCAGCTTGATGATCATGTCGGCTGGCCCGTGCAGTTTGGCTACGACAACTACACGCGCGATGCCTACCTCGCCGAGACCGGCCTCGCTCTTCCCGCCAACCCCAACAACACGCAGTTCAAGGCCTGGCGGGCATCGAAGGTGACTTCATTGATGCAGGAGATCATCGCCGAGGTGAAAGCGGTGCGGCCCAACATGATCGTAACCGTTTCACCGGCGGTGGGAGGGTGGGCGTATGACAATTTCATGGTCGATTGGCCGGCGTGGCAGCAGCAGGGAATGTTTGATGAGTTTGTGCCACAGGTGTATCGGAGTAGTTTCAGCGACTTTAACCGCGACTGGGACGGCACAGGATCGATCACCACCCAGGGACAGATTCAATACATGGGCAACCGCAGGCACGACTTCGCCGCAGGGATTGCGATCAACACCTCGCCGCTGGTCTCATGGACCGATGCGCAACAGATGGTCAACCTTGTTCGATCGACCACGCCTGCGGTTGCGGGGCATGTGTGGTGGTACAGCAGTAGCGTGTTAACCACCTACCCGACGCAGATGGCGGCCTACTACGACGTCGCCGCGAACGGCCCGGCGGCGCGCCCCGATCTTCCCGAGGGATGGCGAGCACCTTCAACGGTCGCCGTTCGCGATGCCAGCAATCTGGCCATCTGGACCGCCGCCGTCCCCGCGGATGGGCGATATCGCATCATTCGCAAGCTCGGCAGCACATGGACCGAGATCAGCAATGGCGTCTTCGGCGACGGTTTTCTGGTGCTCAATCTGCCCGGCGTAGACCAGGTCGAGTTGCTCATCGACCGCAGGCCCTACCTTGTGGGCGATGCGAATCTGAATGGCGCGGTCAATCTGGATGATTTTACCGTGCTGGCAGCAAACTTCGGCCAGACGGGCAAGCTGTGGGTGCAGGGCGATTTCACACTCGACGGGACGATCAACCTCGACGACTTCACAGCCCTCGCTGCCAGCTTCGGCCAGACTTTGCCGGGCGAAGCTGCAGCGCGTAGCAGCATTCCCGAACCCGGCGGGCTGGCGATTGTCGCCGTCCTAGCAGCCGCAGCGCGTCGGCGGCGCTGCTGAGCGATGTTTGGAATGCTAAGAGCGGTTGTCATTCCGAAGGGGTTTTGTTCGGGATGACCCCGCGGGCGTCACTCCATCACTACAAACTTGCTCTTCACCTGCTGCCGAACGTAGGTGCGCGTGATGTCGGCCACGCCTTTTTCGGCAGATTCGTGCTCGAATTTCCCGTGGGTTGCCAGCCACTTCTGCCCGCGGGCGAAAAATGCGTCAAACTCTTCTGGCGTCATGGCTTGCGCGAAGTAAGTATCCCTGCGAACCGGAATCACCCGGCAGATCGGGTCGCCCTTGTTGATTTCGATCCGCTTCAGATCACGATCCAGCTCGATCACAGCATGCCAGGGGTAGCTCGCGGGATACCAGTCGGTATCAATCACCGCCGACATTGCGCGAAATCCCCTGCGGAGATTGGGCACTTCGGTCATCAGCAGCAATTCGTTCGGGTCGGTCTTTAAGTATAGAAAACTGCTGATCTTCACCTGATTTGAAATCTCTGAATAAACATTGTCGCTGATCGGATGCGGCAGCTTCTGGCCCTTCTCCCAAAACCATGCATATTGCTGGGCGAGCGGCCTGCCGGGTGCATCATCGTCGGCGGAATAATCAAAGTCAGACTCGACGACAACATCAGCCTCGACGCGCCAACCGGCCTTGTGGCGAACGAAACTCACGTCGAAATTGGCCAGAATGTCATAGCCAAACGCGTTGGCAGCCCGAATCGGCGGACACTCCTCCGGCCAGCCCTTCCCGGGTGGCCGTTTGACGTAAACATCCTTCGCCGGTGCCGGACCGAACAGTTCCTGACGAAACTTGAAATAGTGAAGCATGACCCCCGTTTGTATGGCGGCGCTTGGATGCGAGCAAACCGTCATCGCACAAGCAGCCTGACACTTCCGGTTTGACTGAAGGCGAATTCTGTGCATATTGTTCCACCCGCCCGGCATACCGGGCGCTAGACCGGCCCCGTCGTCTAGCGGTTAGGACACGGCCCTTTCAAGGCCGCGACACGGGTTCGATTCCCGTCGGGGTCAGTTCCATTCCTCTATCTTGGCGATTCGTTGTCGGCCCCTGCACCCGGCGCAGGATTGTCTGGCCTTTGGGGCTGATCCCGCGCCGATTGCTCGCACGGCGGCGAGTTCGAGCGCCGCCTCACCGCTGCAATCGTGCCAAACTGTATGAATCATATCATTTGCAGGAATCGTGCGAGCCAGGTTTCCCGCGCGGCGAGGTTGCCCGTATGATCCTCCGGCATGACGGCGGGCTTTGTCGAGCAACTCGGAAGAAACACCAACAACGCTCTGGCGACGCTGGGCGATTTCGCGCTGTTTGTTGCGCGCACCCTGCGATTTGTCATCGCAGACGGGTGGCGATGGAAGACGTTTCGCCTTTGGCTGCCGCAGGCATACGAAGTGGGAACCCGAAGTGTGCCGGTCGTCGGCATCACCGGCGCATTCATCGGAATGGTGCTGAGCATCGAATCGATCACGCAGCTAAAGACTGTCGAGCAGGAAAATCGCATCGGCAGCATTATTAATGTGAGTGTTGTCAAGCAAATCGGCCCGGTGCTGGCTGCGGTGATGCTCGCCGGGCGCGTCGGCGGGGCACTGACGGCTGAACTGGGCACGATGAACGTTACCGAACAGCTTGACGCCCTCCGAGTCATGGGCACCGATCCGATTCGCTACCTCGTCGCGCCACGATTCTTGGCATGCGTGCTGCTCACGCCCATATTAACCATCTACAGCGACCTGCTCGGCGTGGCGGGCGCGTGGCTGGTAAGCACTAAATTTCTTGAAGTACCGTCAGGCCCATACTGGGCTTACTCCGCGCAGGGCGTGGACACATGGCAGATCATGGAGGGCGTTGTCAAAAGCGCCTTTTTCGGGGCGGCGATCGGATTAATCAGTTGTTACAAGGGCTTCACATGCGGCGCGGGTGCCAGCGGAGTGGGGAAAGCTTGCACCGACAGCTTTGTTACCAGCTTCATCGCGATCATCGTGCTCAATTTCATGGCCGCCAAGCTGGCCAAAGACTGGTATCTACTCTTTTACGGCTCTCGAAGCATTTTCGGCTGATCGACCCCTCCACATCGGGTACACAGCATGTCAGTCATTGAGCTGCGAAACCTCCACAAGCGATTTGGCCGATTGGTCGTGCTTAACGGCGTCACGCTCAATATCGAGGCCGGGCAGGCCCTGGTTATCATCGGCGCATCGGGGACAGGCAAAAGCGTGCTGCTGAAGCATATCGTCGGGCTGCTGAAGCCCGACAAAGGCGAGGTGTGGTTCAATCAGAAGCGCATTGACAACCTTCCCGAGCGCCGTCTGCAGAGTGTCCGCACCCACTTCGGCTTTCTGTTTCAGATGGGCGCGCTGTTTGATTCAATCAACGTGATCGACAACATCGCGTTTCCACTGGTCGAGCACACGCGCAAATCGAAGGAAGAGATTCTCAACCTCGCCAATGAAAAGCTGAAAATGGTCGGCCTGCCCGACGTAGGCAAAAAGATGCCAATGGAACTCTCCGGCGGGCAGCGGAAACGCGTCGCCTTGGCGCGCGCTATCGCACTTTCTCCACAGGTGATTCTCTACGACGAACCGACCACCGGCCTGGACCCGATCCGCTCGGACGTCATTAACGAGCTTATCATCAAGCTGCAAAAGGAGTTACAGGTAACAAGCATTGTCGTCACCCACGACATGAACTCGGCCTTCAAGATCGCTGACAGGATCGTGATGCTTCATGACGGACATATCGTATTTGATGGAACGGTCGATGAAATGAAGAAAAGCGAAGACGAGCGTGTGCAGGGATTCATCAGCGGGGAGGCGGGAGAGGCCGAGCTGGCCGGACTACGGGCCGAAAGCCCGTCGTCGATTCGCCTGACCAATCTATAACCGCCTGCCTGCCCCGGCCGACGCCCCATCTCCCCGGTTTGACGACCCGCGGCCACCACCTATATCTTGTTTCGACGATGCCTCCGCGACTGGTCTATCTCGACTATAACGCCACCACGCCGATGGATATTCGCGTGCTGCAGGCGATGAATCCCTTTTTTACACAGCAGTTCGGCAACGCAGCGAGCAATCACGCTGCCGGAATCGTCGCCAAGGCAGCAGTAGAAAAGGCACGTACGCAGGTTGCTGCGATCCTCCGCGCCCGCGCCGATGAAATCGTCTTCACCAGCGGGGCAACAGAGTCGAATAACCTTGCGATCAAGGGCATTGCCGAGGCAAATCCGACACGCCGGCACATCATCACACAGCAAACCGAACACAAAGCCGTGCTCGACACCTGCCTGGCGCTCGAACAGCGCGGCTGGCGCATCACGTGGCTCAAACCCACCCCCGACGGCACGGTAACAGCGGACCAGGTCGCCGCGGCGATGGGTGAGGATACGTCGCTGGTCACGATCATGTGGGCCAACAACGAAATCGGCACCGTGCAACCGGTCCGGGCAATCGGCGCAGTCTGCCGCGCGAAGCGCGTCGCGTTTCATACTGATGCGACACAGGCAGTCGGCAAGTTGCCCATCGACGTTAACGCCGACAACATCGATCTCCTCAGTCTTTCGGCGCACAAACTTTACGGCCCGAAAGGCGCGGGCGCACTGTTTGTCCGGTCGGGCACGCCCGTGCAAATCCAGATGGATGGCGGCGGGCACGAACGGGGAATGCGATCGGGCACGCTCAATGTCCCGGGGATCGTCGGCTTGGGTGCGGCGTGCGCGGTCGCGGCGCAAGAGCTTCCCGCAGAGGCAACCCGGCTCGCCACGCTGCGCGATCAGCTTGAAGGCGGCATCATCCGGCAACTTCGGGGCGTCACCGTTAACGGCTCGACCCTTCACCGCCTGCCCCACTGCACCAACCTCAGTTTTGCAGGCGTCGATGGCGAAGCGCTGCTCGCCGGCTTCGACGAAGTATGCATCAGCAGCGGCTCGGCGTGCACCAGCGCGCTGAAGTCGCCGAGTTTTGTCCTGAAAGCAATCGATGTCCCCGACGCCCTGGCGCTGGCAAGCGTTCGCTATTCCCTCGGCAGGATGACCACGCAAGCCGATATCGATGCCGCGATCATGAAAACGGTTTCGCTGGTGAATTCATTAAGGCCTGCGACGCTTCAGACCAATCCAGCCTGACCCACACCCTGCCGCCGCCCCTCGTCGCAGCACCGAAACGATCGCGCTTTGCACCAGGTTGCAGCGTCACACGCGCATGTTCCGACAAGCCTCGCAAGCCGCCCCGTTGTGCGCTGTTGCAAAATCCAGATCAAGCCAGCGCAGCGCTACCGGCGGTCAAACAAGAAGATCTTTACCGAGGTTTGCGATGGATCTTGCACAACTTTGCCCGCGCGCTGCGCTGGCGTGGCGCGTCTGGCGCAACATCGACGGATGGAGGAGAGCCGAGTTGTGACATGAACAATACAAACCCATGCCCGGAGATGTCCGAAAATGCCCGATTTCCTGCATTACGTTCTTCTGCGTACTTATCGCAATCCATCGCCGGGCAGTTGGGCATGACTCAACAGCGGGTCGTCGGTGATCCGATGGCCGCCGAATGTCGCGCGGGCGATCGCCGGCCGCGCCGCAGGGAACGACAAGGCGTTCGAGGCAGCGCGCGGCAGATCTGCAAGCGGGGGAAGCGTCTTGCCAAACTGCGCGGCGAGAATCGTAAAGTCGTCCAGATTCACCCTCCCGTCGGGGCTGTAGTTGAAGTTACCCTGGGTAAACACCTTGCCCGTCTGCCCGAAGTTGGCGGCGAGGATGGTGAAGTCGTCGAGATTCACGCTGCGATTGCGATTGGCGTCGGCGGCGAGGATGAACGCCTGCCCGCCGACGAACTCGATGGCGTCGGTGTTTGGCTGCCCGGCGACTGTCGCGATCGCGCCCTCGGGGATGTTAAACGCGTAGTTGCCGTCGGCGAGCGAAATCGGCAGCACAAAGGTGACGGTCAACTTGTCGGCGGAGAATTGCGTCCCTGCGGCGGGGATCGGCGGCCCGCCGGTCAACACGTTGGTAATCTGCAAATCGGTGGCGGAAACGGTTGCAGGGTCGATGGGCAGATTGAACACAAACACCATCGCCGGCGCATCGATGTTCAATGTCGATTGTGTGACAACCGGGTTTCCGGGGGTGGTGACGCTCGCGGCGACAAAATCCGAATCGCCGCCCGGCCCCGCCGCGCGCACGCGATACGCATAGAGCGCCCCGGGTACGACCGCGAGATCGATAAAACTCGCCGCGTCGGCGGGAAGCGTCGCGATGTTCAAGAACAACCCGCCCGCGGCGCTGCGCTGGATCTTGAAACCCGCCTCATTGGAAGCGGTGTCGGTCCACGACAACTCCACCCGATTTCCCGCCGGCGCGATCGCCTGCAGGTCGGTTGGCGCGCTGGGCACCGTCGGCGCGGTCGTGAACAATCGACCCTGCGAAACCACCTCGCGCGGCTGACTGATGCTCGACCACTCCAGTCGCACGTTCGCGCTCCCCGCATTCTCGTAATAGTCGAGGCGAATCGGATACGCCACATTGGCAACGAGGTTGACCGTGCCGGTCCATGTTGTGGAGGGTTGATCGACAAATCGATTGATGATGGGCGTCGTCAGGTTGTTCACCCACAATCGCACGCCGTCGTCGCTTGTGGTGTGGAACGTGTAGCTTTGAGTGTAGCGCGGCACGATGAAGCCGGTCCACCGGATGCTGAAGGTGTCGGCCCCAAACCCGTTGCCCGGCCCCCCGCTGCCGAAATCAAAATCGATGGTGGGATCGGTGCGTGTGAAGGTTGCGCCGGTGAAATCGATGTTGTTGAAGTACTGTCCCGCCAGACCGATGCCGGTTTCGGTGAAGACCGAATTGACGGTGACAGTGACATTGCTGATGACGGTCTGCCCGCCGGCGTCGCGGATGATGGCGGCGATGTTGTATGTGCCGTTGGCGGTGAAGAGCGCGACGGTGTTCTTGGCGGCATTGGTGCCGTTGCTGGAAAACGTGACTCCGGCGGGCGGGTTGCCGATGACAGTCCAGGTATAGGTGAGGTTGGCCTCGCCGGCGTCGTCGGCACCCACGACATTCAGCTGCGTCGAGTCATCAACAATTACCGGATTGCTCGCTGCCGTCGCGGGCAGCGCGATGGTGGGCGCTTCCCCGCCGCTGCTGCCCACATACCGGACGCGATAGACGTTTGCGCCCGGCCCGGTCGCCCCGCCGACGCCCGTGTCTTCGTAAAGGTCGGTGAAGTAAAGCCCGTCCGGCCCGGCGGCGATGCCCGCAACCGTCGCGCGGCCGGTGCCGTTGTACTTCACGAGAAAGTTGGGCTGCACAAGCAGCTTGCCATCGGGGCCAAGCGTATCAAGATCGGGAAACTCCACGATCGCCTTGGCCCGCTGCAACGGCCCGGCGGCATAGGTCGAGCCACTGAGCGTCACAAACCCATGATCTTGCGCTTCGGGAGGAAACATGCTTCCTCCGAAACTGGCCGGATCGACAAAATCAATATTCACCGGCGCTGTGGCAGGGTTCCAGACAAACTTGGAAAAGCTCTGGATCGCGGTATCGCTGCCCGCCCAGCCGTAACTTTGCCCGCTGACCAGATCGACCATGCGGTCGATGCCGTTTCCGTTTTCGACCATCCACAACTTGCCGTCGCCGCGCCAAGCCCCGCCGAAGGGATTGCGGTGACCGAAGGTGTAGATGTAGTCGCGCGCGTTGATGCCGTTGGCGGCGTTATAAAACGGGTTGGCCCCCGCCGGATCGCCCGTGGCGACGGGCGAGCCGTCCTTGTTCATTCGAAGCACCTTCCCGCGATATTGATCGAGGTTGAGGCCGGTCGAGGCGTCGAAGCCGTCGCCCATGTGTACATAAAGCTTGTTGTCCGGCCCGATGCTGACATTGGAAATCTGATGCGACTGCCCCTGTGTTTCGGGCTGCATGTTGAGCAGCACCGTGCGCGACGCCACAGTCAGGCCCCCCGCGGCGCTGGTGAGGCGCTCGACCTTGGGATAGTGATTCGGCCCGCCGGGCGGCGCGCCATTGTCCCAGAGCATCGCCACATAAAGGTGATAAAGATTGGGGTTGCCGGCATCGCGCTCGACAGCCAACCCGGTCAGACCCTGCTCCCCCGAGCCACCAAACGGGCCTTGCGGATTGTAATCGAGCAGCGACGTGGCAAATGTCTGCCGCGAGCCGTCATTGCGCACAACCTGAATCGACCCATACAACTCGGCGACGTAATACAACGGATCGGAGGGCGCGGTTCCTGGATTGGGAACGAACGCGATGTTGACCGGCAGGCGCAATCCTGTCTGCACCGGTTCGACCACGTAGCCCGGCTTCACCAGCCATGTACCGCCGCCGGGCACGACCTGCGTCGGGCCGGAGGTGGTAAAATCGCGAACCGCCGGTGCGCTGGTTTCACTTGCAGCATCGCGATAGCGCACAACCAACTGATAGTTCGTGCTGTAGTTCAACTCGGTACGCCCTGCCAGCGGACCGACAAACGTGCCGTCAGAAAAATCGGTGCGGTACAGCGTCAACGGCGGGGCGCTGAGGAAGCCGGTCTGCCAGACGGTCGTCTGCGATGCCGCTTCGCGAATGATCCAATCAGTGGATTGCCAGGCATCGCCGTCGCCGTCACTGTACTGCGCGGGATCGGTCTGCAGGTTGATGTCAAACGTGCTGGTAATCTGCCCCTGTGTAAACGGCTCGATGATCACCGGCGCATCGGGTGCCACGAGCATCCGCCGAGGTTCGAGCGAATGGACCAGGAACCCTCGGCAAGGCTTCAACTTCTTCACAACAATCCTCCAACTCCGGCAACATCGTCATGCTTCACCTGCCGGGTGGTCGGGATTATGACACATTGCAGGGAACAATTGCCACAACAATCGGAGAAGAATTGGTCGCTGGTGAAACAGTTACAAAGGCAACTCGTGATTCGGGTCGATCTCGTCGATCAGCCGGATGTTTCCGAACACCGCCGACTCCAACCGAGCCGGCGGCGGTTTCGCCCGCGAAAGCGCCACCGCGGGAAGGGAACTGCCAAAGCGGCTGGCGAGAATGGTGAAGTCGTCCAGGTTGACGCGATTGTCATAGTTAAAGTCACCGCTGGCGATCCCGCGTGGTTGGGTGCCGAAGTTGGCAGCGAGCGCGGTGAAATCGTCGAGCGTCACGCTGCCGTTGCCGGTCGCATCACCCGGAAGCGGGATGACAACGTCAAACACGCCAAGCGCACCGGCAGGCATGGCGTTGCCGCTCGAGTCGCGCACCTGGTTAGACTGCAGCGACACGGTATACGCGCCGCGGTCGGCAACATCCCAACTGCCGCCGGGCGGGGCGAAGGAGTAAGTCACCACCCGCTCGCCACCGACAGCAGGCGCGGCGCCGACCGCAACCAGGCTTGCAGGAACATCGAACCCGCCCGGCCCGGTGATGCGCAAATCATGACTATCAAACGTTGCGGCGTTCAGTGCGACGTTGTCCCTGTAAACAACCGTGACCAGTTGTGCCGCCGAACCCGGCACACTCACCCCGGGCGCCCGCAATTGCGCGAGCGACGGCGGCTCGGTATCGCTCTGGCCGATCTTGATCCTGAAAGCTCCAAGCGTAAGCAGTGGAATGTCATTTCCCGCAGCATCACGCACGCGCGGATCGGAGCCGGTATTGGGGTGAATGCTGAGAGTAAACGTACCGTTCTCAAGCGAGGTCCAGTCGGTGCCATTGAAAGGGTAAATGCGATAGTTGATGGTCTGCGAAGGACCAGTCAGGCCATACGGCGTGTTGATGGCAGGCTCGGGATAGTAGAAGAAAGTAAAATCGGCACCATTATCGAGTTGGGCGCGAATGTCGATGGCCGACCAGTAGCGGGATGTCTCGCCGTCGATCAGTTGATCATCTTCGTAGGTAACTGCAAAGTCGATGTATGGCGCCCCAGGGGAAAACAGGTCGGTCGCATCGACACGGGCGGAGGGCGCAACGGCGTCGGCATATTGCCGGATGGCCAGCGCGTAGGGCGTGTTAACCCCGCCGTAGGTCCAGACGAAGTACGTTCCTGCGGTGACGTTGATTGCCAGCGCTTCGGGAGCAGTTGGGGCGAAATTATCGGAAAACGCGATCGCTTCGGCAGGAAAATCGTAGACGCCGTTTCCATTCAGGTCGCGGGCGACGAACACGCCGAGATTCGCCGTGTTGCCATTTAGCTGCACGGCCAGCGTGCCGGGCTGGCTGACCGTGACGCGATAGGTATTGTCTGCTTCGCCAATAAAGTTGCCGAGTGATTCATAAACGGTTGTCGTCCCGCCATTGAGATTGAGGCTGCCAAGATCTCGCGCCGCGGCGAAATTGATGTTGGCCACCGAGGCGGTGTTTCTGCCGAGGATCGCCGGACTTGCGGGCGCATTGCCGAAGCTGTCGGCCACCGCGCCTGCAGCGAGGGTATAGATCAGCTCATCAAGCGGTATGTCTCGCGAAGGGAGGATGACGCGATAGGTGACGAGCTTGTATCCCCCGCCGCTGGCGGCACCGCCTTCGATTGACACCAGTCCGGCGTGCAGCATGTGTCCACCGAACTGAGGCGGAAGCGTTACGGTGACGTCATTATTGTCAAAAGTTGCGGCGTTCACGCCGGCCGGGTCGGCAACGCGAATGGTGAAATCGAGCCGCAGCGCGCCCAGCGGCGCTTCGGCGGTGGTGGTTGAGTAGAGCGCCGCCGTCGGGCCGGCGGTGTCGGGCGTGGCGGATGGGCGAAATGCCGCGACGACGGGAATGGTCTGAGCAAATGTCGCGGCAATGTCGGCCGACATCGCATCGCCCGCGGGCCTGCCCGTGGGTGTGCCGAGAAAATTTACCGACGGATTGGCATAGTTGTAGATTACCATGCCAGGGTCATACGACATGACATCATGGTAGAGGTTGCCATCCGACGCGGTGAAGCGATAGCCGTAACTGTATGGAAACGGCCCGACCGCTGGGTCGATCAAGTTGCCGCGCTCGTGCCCCCCGCCGAGGTTGTGGCCAAGTTCGTGCGCCAGGGTGAGATTGCCAGGCTGAATGGCGTCAATGTTGTTGGCACTAAAGGCGAAGTTCCCGCTGTTCAACTCCGTCAGATTCGTCGGCAGGCTTGCATTGCCGCCGTTCTGTGCGCCTTCGGTGAGCAACGTTACAAGGTCGGCACCAAACGTGTTGCGCAGCGTGTGTGCCGAATCCATGAAGCCGTCGGACGGATTGGTGAGTCGGATGCGGTCCAGGAACAGGTCGTTGCTTCCGGTGTAGCTGATCGGCTGCACACCCACAATGCGAAAGACCGCCGCGATCTCGCTGTTCACGAGCGCGAGGTTCGCCGTCTCAATTGCTGCCGAAAAATGCGCCTGCAGCCGGCCGGCATCCCCGCCGTGATACGCCAGCGCGCCGGGCGTATAAAGCGCCAGCACATCAATCACCGACGGGTTAGCGGCCAACAGGGTGCGCCGTTCGAGCGTTTCGATGAGTTTTCCCGGGCGATACATGCGGTGCTGCCTCCGGTTTGCAAAGTTCGCTGCAAGCGTACCCTGCATACCGACTGATCGACAAGCAAAAAATATGATCGCAGCGCAACATTCGCACCAGCCGCAGACCCTGCGCGGCACCTATCTCTCTAATCTACAAGCACTTCGTCGCGAATCGGATCGATCGAAAACCGCGAACCCGTAACCCGCTCCGCAACCTCCGTCGGCAAGCGCGCCTCAGGCACCTCCCCCGCAGCGGGGAGAGACTTGCCGAACTGACTGGCGAGGATGGTAAAATCGTCCAGATCAACCGCGCCCGCAGGGTCGTAATTGAAGTTGCCCTCGCTGAAACGTTTGCCGGTCTGTCCGAAGTTGGCGGCGAGAATGGTAAAGTCGTTGAGCGTCACCGCGCGATCGCGCGTGGCGTCGCCGTTGAGGAAGAAAAAGTCGTAGATCGAGTTTGCCGGCAGCACCAGCCCGGCGGTGTCGCTGACGCTGCCGGCGTTGAGCGTTGCGCGATAGTTTCCATCTGGAAGCGCGCGATAAAGGTAGCTGGGAAACTCGAAGACGATCTCATTCATGCTGCTGACGAAAGCCGCGCTGACATTGCCCGCGGGAATGGTGGCGCTGGTGGTGAGGTTCACCAGCGTCAGGTCGGTGACGTCGACCGAACCGGCGACGCTTTCGTTCATTCGAAAGACCACCTGCTGCCGGGGAACATTCCAGCGGAAATCTGAGAGCGTGACCTGCGGCGGGCGCGTGTCGGGGCCGGGGGCAACATCGACACCAAGCGAATAGTTCCCCACGCTCCCAGTGCTTGGCGTGCGGGCCACGATGTAATAGGTGCCAGCCAGCGGGGCCGATGTGAGATTGATGGTCGCCGCGGAAGCACCAGTGTCAAACGCATGACGCGTGCCGTTGGGCCGGAACAGGTCGAGACGCATCGAGAGGCCGGTGCTCGACCCGGGCAGCCGGTTCATCTGGAAACTGGCTGCGGCTCCCATCGACAGGTTGATCGTATATACATCCAAGTCGCCGGCGGCGATGGCGGCACTGGTGGTCTGCCCCGAGGCGATGGGCCCGCCGTCGTTATCTGTTGTGTCGGGGGATTGCGATCCGGGCAGCCTGGCCATGGAGAAGACAAAATCACCGGCTGCTGTCGTCGCACCTGAACGCACAACCACATAGTAGGTACCGGACTGCGTCAAGCCCAGGAAGTCGAGCGGAAGATTGGTGTCGGTGAGACTGCTGCTTCCGCTGACGAACCCGACGCGAGACGAATCCGGCGCGAAAACGTCCAGCCGTGGGGCCCAGTTCACCTGTTCGCCCAATGAGAACAGCACCGCATCGCCGGCGTTCGCGGTAAAGGTGAACACCTCAAGCCCGCCGAGCTCCAGCGTGCCGGTTCGTCGTTGTCCGCTGGCGACTGGGCCGTTGTCGAACGGCTGTGCTCCGCCAACCTTCGCAATCGAAATCCCATACTCCCCGGCTACCGACGATGCCCCGGCGCGCACAACGGCGTAATAGGTCCCCGAGAGCGTGACCGTGAGCGCTTCAAGTTGCAGGTTGGCATCCGTCAATGAACTGCTTCCTGCCACCGTCGACAGACGGTTGCCGCTCGGATCAAAAAGATCCAGCCGCGGGGCCCAGTTGCCTATCTCACCCACCGACAGCACCATCGATTCGCCGGCACTCGCCGAAAACGTGTAAATGTCCAGATCGCCACGGTCGAGCAATGCGGCGCGGCGCTCGCCGCTGCCCATCGCCCCGCCGCTGAACGGCTGCGCCCCCGCAATTTTCGCAACCGCGATTCCGTAATTCCCGGAAACCGAGGTCGCTCCCGCGCGCACCACCGCATAATACGTCCCGCTTTGCGCGACACTCAACGCCTCCACCTGAACGTTGGCATCTGTAAACGATGTGCTCCCCGAGTTGGTGAACAGCCGCACGCCGTTGGGCGCGAACAGATCGACGCGCGGCGACCAGTTCTCCAGTTCGCCGACTGAAACGATCATCGAATCACCGGCGCTGGCGGTAAACGTATAGACGTCAAGGTCGCCCCGATCGAGCAAGCTGGCTTTTCGCTGCCCGCTGGCCATCGGTCCCTGGTCGAATGGCTGCGGCCCGCCGAGCTTTGCCACCGAGACGCCGTACTCTCCGTCAACCGTAGTGCCGCCGGCGCGAACGACAGCAAAATATGTCCCGGCCGCCGCCACGCTCAGGGTTTCCACCTGCAGATTGGCATCGGAAAACGACGTGCTTCCTGAGACCGTTGCCAGACGTACGCCTGTCGGTCCGAACAGATCAACGCGCGGTGCCCAGTTGGTCAGTTCGCCGACCGAAACCAAAATGGAATCGCCGACGTTGGCAGCAATCGTGTACACGTCGATATCGCCGCGGCTCAGCGAGGTTACCTTCCGTTCTCCGCTGGCCAGAGGCCCTTCATTAAAAGGCTGCGGCCCGGCGAGCTTGGCCATCGTCAGACCGTAGTTGCCGCTGGTCGCGTTCGATGCCGAGCGTGCCACGATGAAATATGTTCCGCCGTCGACAACGTTCATCGCCTCCACCTGCAGATTCGCATCGTGAAAGCTTGTGCTCCCCGAGATCGTCGCGATCCGCGCCCCGTTCGGCCCGAACAGATCCACCCGCGGCGCCCATAGTTCCAGTTCACCCATCGATACAATGATCGAATCGCCCGCGCTGGCGGTAAAGGTGTAGACATCGAGGTCCCCACGATCAAGCAGTGCTTCTTTCCGCTGGCCGCTGACCAACGGCCCCTCATCAAATGGTTGTGCTCCCGGCACCTTCACCATCGACAGCGCAAACCCGCCCGAGCCTGAGGTCGATCCCACCACCGCCCGATACGTCCCCGCCTGCGCGACGCTGATCAGGTCCACCTGCAGATTCGCATCCGTGAACGACGTGCTGCCCGTGATCTGTCCCGCGATGGAATTGTCCGGCGCAAACACCTGCAACCGCGGTGAGAAGTTCACCAGTTCGCCCAGGCTAAACAGCAGCGAATCGCCCGCCACTGCAGCCACCGTAAACTCGACCGTTTCGGGCGTGCCGCTGATATTGCCTGTCACCCGCTCTCCGGAAGCGATCGCGGTCAGCAACCGACGAGTTTCCAAGTGTTCGATAGGAAGACGACTCGCGCCGCGCGCAGTGCGGCGGGTGGAACGGAACAACGGCATCTCAACTCCTCCTTCACCCGGCACGCGCAGGGGCAACGGGCCAACAACCTGCAACAACAAGACGCGCCTGCGACGCGTGCCGACCAGTGCGGCCTGACAGAATTCATTTTGTCGAGGTAGTGATTGGAATCAAGTTGCAACCGGGGTCGCTGTGCGAGATTTCGAGTACCGATTTCATCAGCGAGACAGTGTGCCGATGACGCATGACGGCAGCGCCGCGGCACGAGATCCGCGCGCCACTTCGTTCCGATTGCACTGGGCGGTAAGTTACCTGCCGACAAGCACTTCGTCGCCGTTTAGGAGTGCACCACTTCGGCCAAATTCCAATGCAGGCACCGCGAACACCACCCAGCGCGGGCGTGCTGCGGTGCTGCCTTCAGAGTCGCCGACGATCGAGCCATTTGGGGCCTTGAAGCGCTGCCGCGGGAGCTCAGATGTAAGTCGGCGCATCGCCAGTACCGAGTAGTTCGTCCGGCGACATGACGCGGCTGACCGGCCGAGCCACCCTTTCCGCGGAGAATGGCGACAACGGAAGCGACGCAGGCTCCCGCCGGGGCAAATCGCCCGGCGCGGGAAGACTCGCACCGAACTGGCTGGCGAGGATGGTGAAGTCATCGAGATTCACCGCGCCGGCGGGGTCGTAGTCGAAGTTGCCTTCGCTGAACACTTGCCCCGTCTGCCCAAAGTTGGCGGCGAGGATGGTGAAGTCGTCGAGGTTCACGCTGCGATCGCGGTTGGCGTCGCCGGCGAGGACGAAGAAATCCAGGCTCGCCGCCACCGACGGATTACCGAGTCCATTAGTGAACGAACCCGCGGGCAGCGCCGCGACGTAGTTGCCGTCGGGCAGCGCGCCGGCAGCGTAACCCGGAAAGGTGAAGTTGGCCTGCTGCTGAGCACCGTTCAGCACCATAGCAATATTGGCAGATGGAATGGTCTGATTGGGCGAGCCGAGTTGCTCCAGCACGAGATCGCTCGCCGTCAGACCGGCGACCGGCTGGCTGAAATCAAACTGCAATGTCTGCACAGAAGCATCGACGAGAAACTGCTTGGCTGTCACGCTCGGGCCGACGGGCACCGCGCTGGCAACAAAGTCTTGCTTCACATTGCTGCTGCCGATGGTGATGTTGTTAACGGTAATCGGCGACGCGAGTTCGCCACCGCTCGCTGTCACATTGTAGACCCCCGCCGTCAGTGGCAGGCTATACCCCCCGCTGCCGTAGGTTGTGGCGACAAACTCCATATTATCGCTGATGCGCGTGGCGCGCACTTCCACGGCGCCTTTGCCTTCACCCGGGGTGTAAAAGTTGTCCGCGCTGACCGTATCAGAATAGACGACGCCGGTCAGAAACTCACGCCCCAAGCTGTCCGGGCCTGTCTGAATGGCCCAGTAGTTTTGAAAACTCGACGAACTGCCAAACCCGTAACCCACACCAATCTCATTATGCGTTTCATAAAACGGGTCCATCGCCAGCAGATGAATGCGATGGCCGGGCGGATTCAGGCCCTGATCAACGAGCAGCGCATTCAAGGGCGCAACCGCCGACTGGTAACTGAGAAACGACCCCGCCGCCAACGACTCGATAAAGTTCTGATCGTCCGGGTAAAAACCCGGCAAGACATACCCCGCATCGCGCGCCATTCGGTTCGGTGCCTTACCAGTGACTGCACTGGTGTGCGCAAAGTAGTTGAATGTCGCCATCTCCACCGCATGGCCGCGCGATGAATCGGTCAAAAACCCGTTCACCGCCAGCGGCGGCCGGGGGCTGGCGTCGGTTAGCGAAACGGGGAGATTAAAATCAACTGCATATTGCGGCGGATTTGCCCGCGCGCGGTTGATCAGCTCAACCATGTACTGCTCTTGCGCGCTAGGCGGCACATTGGCCAGGCACAGTCGCGGATCCAGGGTTTCGATGCGTGATGAACGGCGTGAATACAGTTTCATGGCAAATCCTCCGATGCCAGATTAACACAATTCGCGCTCGAAACTAAATCTGCACATCCGACCAACTCGACCAAACTTGCTGCCCCGCCAGCAAATCAACCCCAGCCAGCCGGGACGCCGGCCGAAGCGGCGCAGTTGTCACTGCAGCCACCGACCTTGACGGCAGCAGACCGGTCGCCACCGCCGCGCCGCGGGGCAAACTGCCCGGCGCGGGAAGACTCGCACCGAACTGGCTGGCGAGGATGGTAAAGTCATCGAGATTCACCGCGCCGGCGGGGTCGTAGTCGAAATTGCCTTCACTGAAAACGCGGCCAGTCTGGCCGAAGGTGGCGGCGAGGATGGTAAAGTCATTGAGGTTCACGCTTCGATCGCGGTTGGCGTCGCCGGCAAGCGTGAAGAAATCAACCTCGATCGAGACGAGGGCCTCGTTGCCGAAAACATCAAGATAGCCTGGGGTCAGTTGCGCTCGATAGTTGCCGTCCGGCAAAGCGCCGTTGGGCAAGCCAGGGAATTCCACGGCAGCGGACTGGGTTTCGAGATCGTACGCGAGCGACATCAAGCCCGTCGAAATCATCTCGGCTGTGTCAAGGTCGGTCAGGCTGACATAACCGGGATTGAGTGTGGCCGACACGTCTTCGCTGAACGAAAACGACAGCGTCTGGCGCGCGAGATCGTAGAAAAAGTCGGCGGCCTGCGGAACCGGGGCGAGATCGTCGACCACAATGTCGTTGTCAATGCCGGTAAATCCGAGGGGGAACAAGTTGTCACAGGTGATGCTGCCGTTGGCGCCGTTCTGCGTGATGACGGGGTTCACCGTCGCCGCCAGCGCCGCGAAGAACAGATCGTCGGGTGTGCCACCCATGTTGATGTTTACCGGCATCGCAGAATTCGGTTGCGCGTAGACCAGGTCCGCCCCGCTGCCGAGATTGACGGTGACGCTGGTGACGCCCGAGAAGAACGCCGACCCACCGTCACCGAACAAGTCATCACCGGCGATGCCACCGACGTTGTATGGCAACGCGTGAAGAAATCGACCGACCGTGTCGGCGGCATCGTTGATGGTCAGCGAATCGTTCCCACTGCCTTCGATGAACACGGGCCCGCGAATGTTCTGCGTGGTGCCCGGGTTGCCGGGCACACCGATGGCGACACCCGCGGAACCGACATAGAACGTGTCCACGCCTGCCGATCCGACCAGCGACACCCGCGCCCCCGGCTGTGTGCTGACGACTTCGAGAAACGCCGCGCTGGCGGTGCTGCTGATGCTGATCGCTTCGAGGTCCGGGCTGTAGGTCGTCTCGATTAGTGGAAGGAACGGCCCGCCGAATTGTGCGCGCCGGTAATGCACCAGCGAATTGTCGGTAACGGCGACGCGGTCGGGCAAGAACGCCACCAGGTCGAACCGCTGCTGCAACATGTCTCCGCCGTCGCCGCCGGAGACGTGGAATGGACCGGGGGTCTTGACGACGTCGATCACGTCATCGCCCGCACCACCGTTGAGGTTGATTGCCAGCGGAATGGCGGCGTTGACGGCGATATTGTCTGGCCCGTCTCCGCCGACGAAATTCAAAGCCTCTATGTCGGTACCGAGTCCGACGTTGGCACCAAATCCACTGATGACCGTGGACGGTCCACCGGAAACGCTGGCGATCGACCAGTTGACGCCGGGAACGCCTTCCGGGCCATCCGAGTCGCCGGCGGTCAGCGCCGGACCGAAAGGCGCGGGCGAGTCGAGGTAAGTGACGGTGTCGCTTCCGCCGTGGCCGAGAATGCCGATCGGGCTGAGGATCGATGGGTTGCCGAACTCGTCGCGGGTGTATACGGTTGCAATGTCATTTCCGCCGCCCAGAAAAAAGGACGTTTGACCCGTGATATCAGGTGACGTGCCGAGCACGGTTAGATTCGTCGCGCCATCGGATGCGAAGACCTGCAGGTGCTCGATGGCAGCATAGTCGATGCTGTGCCCGAAGAAATTTTCATCGATCAGAAATACGTTGCGCTGACGAAGGAAGTAATCTCCGGCGAATGTGGTCCCGGTGTCGCTGACGATGAGCTTGTCCAGCCCACCCGCCGGACTGCTTCCACCATCGATGCTGATGGGCGAAACACCGTCCGCGCGATTGTAGTTGACGACATCGTCAAGGAGGATCGTATCAGTGCCCCCGCCGGCGTTTATCTCCACGCCCTGATTGAACCCTCCATTGAGCGTGAAGTTCTGTGACAGCGGCGAACCGAGCAGGCGAAGGTTCTCGAAGCCGGCGTACCCGTACTCGAAAATGCCCAGGAAAGCCCGCTGCTGATTCCCCGGGTCGCCTGTGAAGCCGTTGATGGTCCACGGCAGGTTGCTCGTACCGACTGAGTCGTCGATAGTCAGGGTGTCGCTGCCCCCCTCGCCTTGCATATCGACAAGACCGGCCGTCTGCGAGACGTCGCCGTTACCGACGCGGAAGTCGTCATCGCCTTCTCCGCCCCGGAGGGTCGCTCGGTTCGACCCGCCCCCGTTGAATGTATCGTTGCCGTTGTTCCCGGCCAGGTCCGCCGAATAGAGCGCTGCCGGGGCGACCGTGAATGTGTTGGCGCCCGAATCACCGCGGACCCGCACGATCTCAGTATCGCCAAACGTATGAAACAAGTCGGTGAATGCATCAATGACGCGGAAACTGTCGGTCCCCAATTGGTATTGCGCGCTGGTGATGATGCTGTTCTGATCGTTGAAGATGATCTGGTCCTGGCCCAGCCCGGGAGAGAAGTCCACCCGTCCGGTGACGCGCCCAAGGTCGCCATTGCTCAGTTCCAGCGTGTCCGCCCCGCTGTTCCCAAAGAACAGGACATTGGTCGAAACGAAGCCGTTGCCGCTCCAGCGAAGCCGCAGCGTGTCGGCCTGGTTGCTACCATTCACGCGCACCGGCGCGCCGGCGAGTTCGTTGAGGTGAATCACACCGCCCTGCGGATTGGCGTTCACGGTAAAGGTCTGAAAGGTGTTGGCCCGCACCATTCGAATGTCGTTCTGTCCAAAGTGTGTGTTGATCACCAGATGCTCGAAGTTGTCCAGTGCGGCGATGTTGAAGCCGCCGGTGCTGGTCAGACCCGTGGAATCGACATTGATGTTGTCGCCGGTGCGCTCGTTGAACAGTTCCAGGGTGTCGACGCCATCGTCGCTGCCGACGACGTTGACATCCACGGCCGCCCCACCGATTCCAAGTCCCTTTCCCCGGACGACCACACGGTCGTCCCCAGCACCCAGATCGAGAGTGACCGGGATGCCGATGTTCGAGTTGATCGTCACCCGATCCGCGCCCCCGAAGCCTTCGATATTGATCGACGCGACGCTCGTCACCGGGAACCTCGAAACAAACGCATCGGTCGGACCGGTGCCGTTCACATCGATGCCCACGTCAATGGCTGCGACTATCTCGTTGGTGGCGAAGTCGCGGTAGACGTCGATAATGTCGTTGCTGTTGCCGGCCCCGCCGCGAATCTTCACCGTGCCGTCGAACCGGCGCATGGAGTAGAACGTGCCCTGTAGTTCTGGGTCTCGATATTCGTACCCATAACCGTGGTTAAGGAGTTGCGCGATGTTGTTGGGCGGCAGGTAGCGGCGACCGTTTTCGTAGCTGGCGTTGCCGGCATCCTCGCTCCCATACACCCATCCGACAGCGGCCTCAACGAAGTGGGCGCCGGGCGACGTGTGCAGCGGTTCGCCGGTATCCGTCCCGCCGCTGCCGCCGTTGTTGGTGGTGAGTAGTTGGTTGATGGAGGCGTTCTTGATGTAATAAAGCTGGCCTATCCCGCCCCCCTCATTGCCGTCGGCTACCCCCGTGCCGTTGGCCACCGGTTGATCGACCCAATGCACGCTTCCCTGACTGGTGATTCCCAGCAAGTGAATAATCTCGGAGTTGACGACCGTGAAAAAGTCCGGTTTGTTGAACGCCGGTGAGCCGGCCTGCGCATCACCGGCGAACGCGTTGACGATGTTCCCCTGAAACTCGCTGCTCTCTTGCGGCGATGGATCGAGAAACCACCCTAAATCTGGCTGCCCGGCCGTGCCGACCCCGAGTTCGATGTCGCCCCGCACAGGGAAGCCAAACTGCCATTCCTGCAGTCGTGCCCCTCCCCCGAAACCGGGCGTTTCATTGGCCATGAAGACATCAACGTTGATGTAGTTCCGGTTTCCCTGATCGTGCATATCGACGATGATGTTTTCCCACATGTCGAAAACGGTATCGACGATTCTCCTCGCGTCTTCAGCACGGGCGCCGAACACGCCGAAGTTATCCGCGCCACGGTTCGTCCAGTTAATCTGAAACTGCCCGGCGGCGTTGGTGCTCATCTCATCGTAAAAGCCGACTTCCGCGCGGTCCGATTCCAAGCGCAGATCTTGCGACATCACACCTGCAGAAAAGTGAGGTAACGCACAAAACAACCTGCGGCCTTCCAACGCCTCGACTGTGGCGGAAGATGCGGATTCGGTCACGGCGTGCCGTCGAGCATGTCGTTCTCGATGCGATTTGCTGGCGTTTTTCATGGCATCTCCAATCAACTTCATTCAACCTGTTGTTACGATGGACCGGGGACCTTAAGAGTCCCGCGATCATGGCATAGCGACAGGTTGAGTTGATTGGGGCCACAGAAAATTTGGCGTGTAGCTCCTGGCTCCGGTGGAAAGTCCCGCTGTGCGGTCGATCACAGGGGAATAGCGGAGAAGAGCCGAACAAACGCATTGTCGCCCTCGGCAGACAAAATCGACGCAGTCACCCCGCTGTGGGGCATTTCTGAAGCGGACGCCCGCCCCACCCGCGCCGCGAAGCTTGCAACGTCGTCCTCCCGAGCAACGCCGCCCCCCCGCCGAGGCAATTCGCCCGCTGCTAGAAGTGTCTTGCCGAACTGGCTTGCAAGGATGGTGAAGTCGTCCAGATTCACCGCGCCGCTGACGTCGTAGTTGAAGTCACCCTGGGTGAAGAATCGACCCACCTGCCCGAAATTGGCCGCGAGGATGGTGAAATCGTCCAAGTTCACGCTGCGGTCGCGGTTGGCGTCGGCGTTGAGGAAGTAGAAGCTGAAGGTCGCATCAGCCGGGAGCGGGTTGCCGAAGAAATCGGGCAGGCCGGCGAACACCCTGCCGGTGTAGTTGCCGTCGGGCAGCACGCCGTTGGGGTAACCGGGGAACGAAAAGCTGGCGGTGTTTGAAAAGGTACTGTATTGCACCGCGGCGTTGCTCGCGGGGATGACCTGTCCTGTCGTCAGGTTGGTGAATTGCACCGAATTCACATTGATCAATCCGCCGACGTTTTCGAAGAAGCCCACGTCCACCGTCTGCTTCAACTGACCGCCGCCGGCGGGAATGCCTATTACGTTGATGTTGGCAACCGCAAAAGCGGGAGCGACATTGTCGGTGGTGATCGAACCTTCAAAGCCGGTCCAATCCAGAGTTTGACGATTGCTGCTGTTGAGACTGCCCGAAGCCGCCGTGCCGTTGATCACCGGCGATACCAGTCCGGCGGTGGCGAGGTTCAGCACGTCGCCGGGCGCGGACGTTGGATTGTTGGCGTTGATCGTGATGCGCCCATTGACGTGCGGCTGGGCGTAGACAACATCTGCGCCGCTGCCGAGGTCAATGAAGATCGCGGGAAACCCGCCGAAGTTCACAACATCTGCAAAAGTGAGCGATCCGCCGGGACCGAACAGCGTATCACCGGCATACGCGCCCAAGGTGTTGGCGTCGAGATGAACGACATCGCCGGACGTGTCGGCGCTGTCGTACACGCCCATATTCCCGCCGTCCTGACCGCCGTTGTACACGACCGGGCCGAGAATGTTGTTCACCGTGTTGCCCGTCAACCCCAGGAGCAGCCCGTCGTTGCCGGCGAAGCCATTGAATTCGCTTTGCACGCCCGCAGCGGTCGAGTCTAACACGAACGAGTCGCGCGCCGAGCCGGCGTTGACAATCTGTTTCTCGACGCCCTGCAAGCCGGTTGTCCAGGAGTATGCGGTGGATACTCGCTGCGCGATCGCTGAACCGGTGCTAAGCCGGTAGTCCCACGATGTCGTGGTGGCGATGTTCGAAATCACAAAGGTATCGCTGGTGCCGGTCTGGCCATCGAACGTAAACGCCGAAGCGCTGGTGAGGTCGGCCGACAGATCGCCATTGCCGATGGTGCAGGTGTCGTTGCCGCCGCCGCCGAAGAGGCTGAGCGAACCGCCTTGAGCATACTTTTCGACGGCGAAGGAATCGTTTTGCGCTCCGCCGTGGACTTGAATGGTCTCGACGCCCGCCGCGATCGCGATCCAACGCGGCCCGTTGCTGCCGAGATACGCGGTGCTCCCGCCGCCAAATGCATCATAGAATCGGAAACTCTCCGCGGTGGGTCCGGCGAAGACCTGAATGGCATCCGGCCCGCCATTTCCGCTGAAGGACAGATTGCCGAGAATCGTTGGATTGCCAGCGGCGTCCTGCGTGTGTACTTCGAGGAAATCGTCGACCGAGTTTCCGATGATGGCGAACTGAAAGTTTGGAGCGATGTCGGCGGAAATGCCGCGCACCACAATCGCGTTCTGCTGGTTCTGCTGATTCCAGTTGACGCTCGAAAAGCCTGAGTAGAAAACGTCGAGCGGCACAGCGGTATCGCGGACGATGCGGTCGGCGAACACGGTTCCGCCGACGACGTTGGTCGGCATGGTTGCATCGAAGATGTCGAGAAAGTCGTTGGCGGCATCGGTTCCGCCGCGGACGGTGAGCGTGGTGACCCGCGCGCCGACGACGTTGACGACATCCGACCCACCGCCGGCGTCGACCAAGATTTGGCCGTTGTTGATGGTGTTGTTGAGCGTGATGATGTCGTTGCCGCTGCTGCCGAAAAGTTGAACGGCCGACGTTGTCGGGCACGTAACGATCCCGCCGCCGGTCATGCCGTTGACGTTCATCGTCCCGCCGGAAACGCCAAGCGTCGTATTGGTGTGAGCCGCGCCGGCGGCGTTGTCGACGATGACCGTCGGAATGACAAAACCGCCGGAACTGACATTGACGTTCTGAAGAATCGTGTCGGTTCCATTGACGGCGTTGCCAACGCGCACGACATCGGCACCGCCGGTGTTGTGGTAGTTGATGGCACGCGGCGTGTCAGCAATGAGGAATACATCGCTTCCGCTGCCAGCAATCACATTGATGTTGTTGACATCGGCGAGCTTGTAGAAAACCGTTCCCACGGCCACGCCGGAAACGTGCGCGAACGTGTTGCCGGTTCCGAAGGTGTAACCGTTGCTGCCGAGCGTTCGCGGGACGGAATTGCCTGTGTCATTGATGTTGAGCGTCGTGAAATTCGGCGTGTTCTCGATGTGAACATCCCCGCGAACAAGCTGTGCGCCTGGTCCGGCCACGCCCATGCCCACATTCACCACTTCCGCCCCGCCGACGCTGTTGATGTGCATCTTGCAGCCAGCGGGCGTCGCGAAAAGCTGCAGCGTATCTCCGCCGGTTCCGGTGGTCGGGTTGATTTCTTCGCAGCCGCTGTAGGTCATCGAATTGAACGTGCCGCTGACATCAAAAGTCCCGCCGCCGGCGATGTCGCCGAAGGTGAACGTGTCGCCGGTGGTGTCGTTGTTGTCGTAGATAAAGATGCGATCGAAGTTGTTGCCACCTTCAATCACCACGGCGCCGGTGATCAGGTCGAGGTTTCGCTGAATGAAGCTCAGATCCAGGAAATCGTCGCCGTTGCCGCCGCGCATGGTGACAGAGACGCCGTCGTTTCCATCGGTGCGCAGAAAGTCATTGCCGCCGCCGCCTTCCATCAGCACCCCGTTGTACGGTGCGCGCGGGAACTGGCAGACGAACGGACCATCCATGTTGGTTCCGGCGACGTCGTCGCCGATATCGAGCGTGATGAATACTCCACCGCTGGTGGCGCGCATCTCCATCCGGTCGGAACTGACAAGGCTGGGGTTGCGCACATGAATGCTCCCGCTGGCGGGGTCGGGCACGGCGTAGAAGCATTGACCAGAGTCTTGCGGCGGATTGATCGTGTAACCGTAGATATCGCCGAGCATTCGCGCAGCGTTGTAGCTGGGCAGGTTTCGGCGCGCAGGCTGGTACGTCGCGCCGCCGGTGTCGATCACGCCTGTGTAAGTATCGCCTTCGTAGACAAGGCTGTTGGCGGGGTCGGCTGAGTGAACGGCCACATCGCGACTCGCCCCACCGGGACCGCCGTTGTTGCTGGTCAACAGAACCTTCACCGTCGGCGACTTAAACACCCACAGATCGCCAGGCGTGTCGGTGTTGTCGTCGGCGGTCGTGAGGCGCAGGTAATCGTTCGGATCCTGCCGCCACGCGATGCCATTTCCACCGGTTGACGTGATCCCGAGCGCGTGCTGAATCTCGGCCGCGACGAGGCTGAACATGTCGAAGCCGTTAACAGCGGCGCTGCCGGGAGTCGCGTTGCCCGTGAAGGCGTTAATGATGCCTCCTTTGAACTCGGAGAAATCGTAGGGCGCGGGGTCGAGGTAGAAACCCTCGGCGTCGCCAACCGTTCCGTTTCCGTCCGCATCGATCCCGCCGCCGATGGTCACCGCGCCGGTTCGAGGCTTATTGCCCAGCAACGTCGAAACGCCCCCACCACCGCCGACACCCGACCCGCGCGCCGTTGCGGTAAGCGTGACATCCAGCTGGCTGTTGCCGCCGTCCTGATTCAGGTTGGTAATCACGCGGTTCCAGAAGAAGAATGCAGCATCGACGACGTTGCGCGCTGCGGCCGCTTGCGCGCCATACACGCCGAAATTGTCGGTCGTCCCGCGGTTGACCCAGACGATCCCCCCAGTGTCCACTTCCGGCCCGCCTTCAGTCATCGGCCGCTGATATTGCGGAGCGATCTCCATTTCAACTGGCGCGTGGCCAGCGGCGCAGAGCAACCGTCGTTGCTCGAGCACTTCGCAAACGGCTTTGTAAGAATCAACAACCGCAGACCGGCGGGAAGACAAGTTTCGGCGTTTCATAGTTCACCTCTTGCCATTAATGCGAAAGAGGCGGACGGTTTGCACCGTGAAGCGTTGCGATTACACCGATCTTGCCGGCCCCGCCGACGTCCTCGCCGGGCCTTCTTCTCCTCGCCCGGCTTCCACCGACTTCAAGGCGTCGCGTTCGGTCCGAGCCGGCGAACCGTTTGTTGAAGATTCAACAGCGCGTCCGGATTTGCTTCATTCGTTATTTTGTCCGTCTTGGGCAAAGTGCTTACAATTCAACCAGTTGCGACGCCGCGCGGCGACGCGGGATGGTTGTGTCATCTGGACCGAGCGGTCCGTATAATAAGTGGTTATTCGTCGAAAGGAACTCGGTGGGCGACTTCATCCGTCAGAACTCGATCCTTCTGATACTCGGGGCGTTGGCGCTCTTCTACGTCTGGGTCATCATCTCGGCGCGGGCGCGGCAGCAGAAGACCGAGTCGTTTCTCACAAAAGCACAATCGGACTCCGAAGAGTACAAGCGCCATAATGCTGCCGTGGAGGCAAAGCTGGATCGTATCATCGCGCTGATGGAGCGGCCGCGCGGCGACGAATAACCCCACGCTGGAATGGACCGGCCCGGCGGAACGGTCCTTGTAATTCGAATGCTGGTCGGTGCCGGGCCGGCCGTTCAATGCTGATCCGTTATGCCTCGTTCTCGTCACGCCCTGCTTCATTACCGCTTGACAATCACGCACCTGATCCTGTTCTGACGTCTTGCGACTTGCTCTGCGCACGTGCCTTCATCTCCCGCGTGCGAGGTTTCTCCGGGGGATTTCTGTCTGTTGCGCATTGCCGCGTCTGGTTTCATGCGCTGCGTAGCGGCTTTCATGCGCCGCGGATGTTCTTTCTCCGTCCCCGCGCGCGAAGTGTTCTCTTGCGGGTTGGTTGTCTTTCTTCGAGTTGATCGTTTTCCTTCTCCGTGATGCAAGTTCTCTCTTCACGTGCGCGGGGCGGGGTTTGGCGGGAATGATTTTCTGGCGACGATGCGCGCGATTGAGTTTCGCGGAGGCGAAGTCATCTTCCGCGGAAACAGTCTCGGCTTCGAATCGTCGCGCCCGATGTTCGGGCCTCGAGGCTCGGACTCTGGCGTCGCGACCAGGCTCGGTGAAACGGCGGAACTGGCGTGCCGCCGGGATGCGCGGCTTCGGGGATTTCGCCCTCATAAGCGGGCGCGGCGGCTGGTTGATCGGGCCGCGCGGCTCGGTGAAAGCGACTTGTGGCTCGATGCATCAGGCGATGCGCTCAACCTCCCGGCCCGGCGGCAGAGCGATTGCGCTGCCGCGCCCGCAACGTGTATCGGACTCAGCCCGCTCAAGCATCCGGCGTTTTTCGTCGATGAATCAACGGCGGGAGCAGATGCGACGACCCAGCGCCGCGGCGAGCGGCGGATTACCGGTCGATCTTTCGATAAGGAAAGTCGCATCATGAACAAAAAATTCATTCCCAATGGCGATATCGACTTCGTAGCCATGGCGGAGCACTTTGCGCGCACCATTGCCAACGCTCCGCAACGCTATTCGGTCTCAGCCGAAGAATCGTCGGCGCTGACGGCGGAGGTGGCGCGGTTTCGAGCGGTACTGACCGCAGCGCGCGGTGGCGGAACGCGATCGTCGGCCACCACGGCGACGGCGGCCAAGGAGGAAGCGCGCGCAATCGCGGAGAAACGCATCCGGCGGATCGCGCATCTCGTGCGCGTCAATGAATCCATCGACGCCGCAACGAAAATCGGCCTGGGCATGCGCGAACGAACTGCCAAGCCGAAGGTGCTGACGGTTCCCAACGAACCGCCGCGCTTGGAGTTTGTCCGTGCGATCCATGACAACGGGGCCGTGCCGGTGCATGAGCTGCAATTTACCGCGGCCGATTATCGCAAGGCCAAACCCGACGGCGCGGTGCGGCTGGAACTGTTCTGCGACTTAATCGCGCCCGATGAGCCGATTCCGAACTTTCCCGGCGCGACTCCCGGCAGTCGGCCGTTGTATCTGCGATCGTTCACGCGCAGCCCGATCACGCTCACCCCGCCGATGGCGCGCGTGCCGATGCGCGTGGTGTATTGGGGCCGATGGGCCGATTCGGCGGGCAACGTCGGCCCGTTTAGTTCGACGGCGGTCGGCTGGATCGAAGGCGGCACGCATCACCTGATGGGCGGCGCGCGGCCAGGATTTGACATGCCGAAGATGATCGACGTTTCGCCTGATTCGTTGCAGGATCGCGCGCAAATTGAACACGGCACGACGGTGTATGTGGCGCTCTTGGAAGCGCAGCAACGCGCGCCCGGCCATGCGATCGTCGCGCGCGAATTGCGGTCACAGGAGAACGAACCACCGCGACAACTCGAAGCGGCGTGAGATCAGCGCGATCGCGTGGAATTGGAATGATTGCCCGCGCGTAGATCTTCCCCGTCGAGCAGAATACTACTGTGTTGCCGTCGCCGGCTGTGTCGCAGGGAGCTTGGCACGCCACTTTCGGGCTTCCTCGTCGTACCCCTTCCCCGGTTCAGACTTGTCCCACTCTTCGTAAAGCCCGACCAGCGCACGCACGCAGCGAACGTGGCGATCTTTCGGCGCGTTGGGCGCCGCCGACTGGCGCTTTTCGGCGGAGAGCAGCTCTGTTTCGGCTTCCTCAAAGCGACGCAGATCGACCAGCGCCCTGCCGAGATTTCTGCGCGCGTTGATGGCGAGTTGATGGTTTTCTCCCAGCGTGCTGCTGGCATCGACCAGCGCCCGCCGAAGCAGCGGCTCGGCGTCGGCGGGTTTGTTCTGATCGAGCAGCGCGATGCCGATGTTGAAACGCGTCAGCGATAAATCGGGGTGATTCACAGGCAGCACTTTTTCCTGGATCGCCAGCACCTCGTAAAACAGCTTCTCGGCCTCTTGAGGCTTCTCCTGATCAGCGACGAGCGTTGCGAGGTTTCCGATCGCGCGCGGTAAGTCGGGATGATTGGCCGGCAGCGCGCGGCGGCGATACGCCAGCGACTCGCGAAGCAGCGGCTCGGCTTCGTCCAGTTTTTGCTGCGCACGCAAGACCAATCCAAGGTTGGTCAATATACCGTCGGTGGTCGAATCGGGCACGGGTTGAATCCGCCGCTGAAGCTCCAGTGCTTCGCGCGCGAACTTTTCAGCGTCCATGAACTTGCCCTGCAGCTTCAATACTTCAGATACGTGTGCACTGGCGATGGGAATCGCTGCTTCGCCTTCGGGAACACTCTTTCGATAGATCTCCAATGACTCGCGAAACAGCGACTCGGCCTCTTTAAGCCGGCCGAGGTTTTGCAGACTCTTGGCGAGATTGCGCAGCGACGGCGCGAGCAGCTCACTTTCGGCGCCGAGCGCGCCACGACGCAGCTCCAGAGACCGCCGATGGTTAGGCTCGGCCAGATCGTAGCGGCCCAGCGCGTTGAGAGAATTGCCGATTACCGTGCGCACATTGGCCTCAACCAGCGGCTGATCGTTGAGCTTGCCGGCATCCAGTTCAGTGACGGCGGCGGTTACGGCTTGTAGAACGGTCACCTTGTCGCCCAGCAACTTGGCCGGATCGACAGCAGCGAGCATGTCGGCCTGAAACCGGCTCACTGCCAACGCCTGCTCATAGTGATTTTCCGCCAGCCCTTGCTGGCGACGCGCTTCGTCGCGCTGGGTGCGCGCTTCGATCAGTCCGAGAGTCGTCCCGACTATTCCACCGATCAGGAGCAACGATATGCCGACCGAACTCGCCACGCCAAACTTGTGGCGACGAAGGAACTTACGCGCGCGATACAGGCGCGATGGCGGCCCTGCGAGAACCGGTTCATCCGCCAGGTATCGCTGCAAATCCATCGCCATACCGTTGGCGGTTTCGTAGCGGCGGGCGCGGTCTTTCTCCAGGGCCTTCATCACGATCCAATCGAGTTCGCCGAGCAACTGACGAGCCGCCAGCGCCAACGACCGGTCGCTGACGTTCGCGGCCCGTTCCAGCAACCGCGTGCTGGGCTTCATCGGCTCGATCTCGCGGATCATCTTCAGCATCTCATCGAATGCAGCGCTGCGCAGTTGCTTCGCGGTAAACGGCGGCGCGCCGGTAAGCAATTCATAGAGAATGACACCCAATGAGTAGATATCAGCCCGCGTGTCGATGTCGAGGTTGTTCAACTCCGCCTGCTCCGGCGACATGTACTCCAGCGTGCCGATGATCGCGCCCACGTCGGTGTGAACCGTTTCTTCTCCGAGCTTCGAACCGATCGCCTTCGCCACACCAAAGTCGATCACCTTTGGCACGGGCTTGCCGTCGTAGAGCGCAATGATGACGTTGGAAGGTTTGAGGTCGCGATGAATCACGCCCTTCTGATGCGCGTGCTGCACGGCTTGGCAGACTGGAATGAACAACTCCAACCGCTGCTGCGGCGACAGTTGTTCCCTGTCGGCGTACTTGGTGATGGGCAGGCCGTTGACCAGTTCCATGACGAAGAACGGTCGACCAGAGCCAGGAGTCAGTTCTGGCGTCTGGCTTCCGACTGCTGGCTCCTGATTCCTGACTTCGGGTATTGCTCCTGCATCAAACACTTTGGCGATGTTGGGATGATCCATCAACGCCAGCGCCTGCCGCTCGGTTTCGAAACGAGAGATCACCTGGCGCGAGTCCATTCCCGGTTTGATAATCTTGATCGCAACTTGCCGCTGGACGGGCTGAAGCTGCTCAGCCAGGTAAACCACGCCGAAACCGCCCTCACCAAGGCGATCGAGCAATTTGTAATTGCCGATGATGGTTCCAAATAGTTCGGCGGCGGCGACGTTGGGCGCGCTTAGAGTAGCGCTGGCCTGCGACTCAAGGAAGCTCGACCGCGCCGCCCGCTCGGCGGCGGAAAGTAGTTCGTCCACCGCGCAGCGCAGTTCGACATCGCCTGCGCACGATTTCTCCACATACCGCGCGCGCTCCTGCGGCGCAGCGATCTCAATTGAAGCGAGGAAGATTTCGTTTGCCTTCGGGCTCCACTTGGCCATGCTTACTCCGCATCGCTCAATGCGTTAACGAGCGTCGGTTTGCACGCCGAGAATCCGCCGCCGACGTGCGCGATCATCCAATCGCGCGCAACAATCGGTCACTTACGAACGCGGGTCGTCTGCGATACGCTGATACAGCCACGCCCGCGCCAGCGCCCACAACCGATCGGCCACGCGCCGCGACACGCCCATCGCCTCGGCTGCTTCCTGATGCGAAAGGCCGGCGAAGTAGCGAAGCTTCACCAGCCGGGCGGCATCGGGGTCGTGTTTCTCGAGTTCATCGAGCGCTTCATCCAGCGCCAGCAACTCGTCGGCGCGCTGTTCATCGGCTACTTCAAGTCTCTCCAGCTCGACGCGCTGCTTCCCGCCGCCGTGTTTAAGGGCGTTTCGCCGGCGGGCGCGTTCGATGAGAATCCGCCGCATCGCCTCCGCCGCCGCCGCAAAAAAATGTCCGCGGCCGTCCCACTTTGCATCTGGCCGGCCGACCAGCCGCAAGTACGCTTCGTGCACCAGCGCGGTCGGTTGAAGCGTCTGACCTGCTTTTTCCGCAGCCATGCGCGACAACGCCAACTGGCGCAGCTCCTGATACACCAGAGGCAACAGCTCGTCGCTGGCGCGCAAATCGCCGGCGTTGATCGCATTGATAATCTGCGTGACATCGGCACCGGCCATGCGAAAGATCGTATCAGAATTCGCTGCCGATGCGGTGAGAAATCGATCTCGAGAATGATCCAGCGACGACGACGACGCGCTCCAGCACCTCTTGCCTGATCGACGCGTAACTCTGCTGGAGTTGCAGGGTTAGGAGTCTGAAGTCGGTAGTCAGAAGCTAGAGGCCAGGAAACAGGATTGCGTCGCGAGCGACGCGGCTAACTTGTGACGGTTATAAATGAAACAACTACGTCATTACCGATTCAGATTCATCGCGCACGAGTTCAATGAGCGCCGTGGCGAATAACGCTGCGGGTCGGGCGACGCCCGGCGCGCCCGCCGGCGCTCGCCGCGGAGTTTCGCCCGCTGAGGCCAGGGTCTTTCCGAACTGCGCCGCCAGAAGGGTGAAGTCGTCCAGATTCACGGCTCCGGCAGGGTCGTAATTGAAGTTGCCCTGGCTGAACACGCGCCCAGTCTGGCCGAAGTTGGCGGCGAGGATGGTGAAGTCGTCAAGGTTGACCGCGCGATCGCGCGTTGCGTCAGCGGCGAGGGCGAAGAACGACTTGACGCGGTCGCCGGCGAGGTTCATGCCCTGGCGGTTGGTGGTACCTGCTGCACTGATCGTCAGATTCCAGTTTCCGTCTGGAGGCACGAATCCGCCGTTGAAAGTAAGGGTCGCGGTGTTGGTTAGTGGGTTAAACTGCGTGACGTCGAACAGGGAAGTGGAGATGCTTCCGCCAGCGGTCGTATTGGAGAACGTCAGGTCGGAATCGGTGAGGCTCTGACCCACGTCATCATTGAAAGTCACTTGCACCCGTAGCGGCATGGTTTCAAAGAGGTAGGTTGTGGTCAGCGCCTCGGGGGAGACATTCAGCCGGACAAACTCGCTGCGGTTCAGATCGCCGTAGGTGACCGCACCCTCCACATCGACAAGGACGAAGCCATCGAGCAAGTCGGCCCCGGGCGGCACGACGGCGTGGATGCCGTCGCCCGAAAAGTCGCTCGCCAATGCGCCGCTGGGAAGCAGTTTGTAGAACAGCCCGTGCGTGACGCCGCCGCTGCTGATATTGCGAACGGAGCTGTACACCCAGTAGTTCCCCGCGTCGTCTGCAATCACCTGACGGCCGCGCTGATCGGTGTTCGTGAACGTTTTGAGTTGCACCAGTCCGTCGCCGGAGAAGCTATTGTCAAACGCGCCGGCGGTGGTGAGGCGGACGATGAACGCCTCTTCGTCGGAGTTGAACCGTTCGCGCAGGGTTCCGCCGATGATCACTCGACTTTGTGGGTCGACATCAATGTCGTTCACGTCAAAAAAGAACGCACCGGGCACTTGGAAGGAGAGGTTTCCGTTTCCGGCAAACGTGTTATCCCGCACGCCGGCGGCGGTGTAACGAAACACGCGCGTCCTGTCAGTCAGGACCGCGCTAAATTCGTGCCTCAGCACCACCACGCGATTGGAAACATCGACGGCAAGATGCAACGACGCAACGTTGACGGTAGTGAGTGTTTCAACCAGAAGGCCGTCGCCGGAGAAGCTGCTGTCGAGCAAGCCGCCGGGCGTCAGGCGAGCGACGCCGAACTGCGCATTGAACTCGGTCCGGCCGAGCAGAACCAGCCGGTTGCTGCCGTCAAGTTTGATTTGGCTGATTGTGGTGTCGTCACTGGCGTCTGCGAAAGAGAAGCGCGCAACCCCTGCAATTCCGTACGAGAGATCCAGTTCGCCGGTTGCGGTGAGTCGCCTCACCTCTGGCACCAGCACGCCTGATCCATTCTCTCGGTTGGACACCACGTACAGTCGACTGCTTGAATCCGCGACCAGCATGTTCAGAAAGACCTGATCGAGGCTTGTGAGATCAAACGCGCCAAATGACGGATCGATCGATCCATCCGCTCGATACTTGCGGATGATCTGGTCGACACCGAAATGAAACATCGCGCCATCAACGCCGGGCGTGGTGCCGCTTTTGAGTGAAAACACATCCAGGCTGGCATTGGCCTTGTAGGTGTGATCGCGCAGATCGACCAGCCGCGCCGCCGCGACCCGCCCGAACCCGTCTGTGCCGACCAGCACGGTCTGTCGGCCACGCGGGTCGACCGCCAGCGCGAATCCTGTCTCAATCACGCCGGTGTTCACGGTCTGAATGCCATCGCCTCCGTCGCCGAAGCTGGTATCGAGAGTACCATTGGCGTTCACCTGCACCAGCACCGCCTGAAATCCGCCGACGCTGGTTGATCCGGAAATACGCAGCGACAGGTCTTCCATGACCGCGACGCTTTCGACTGTATCAATGCCGCCAATGTTGACGCTGAATCGCCCGTCGGTGCTGAAGCTTGAATCGAGCGCGCCGGAGGCGGTCAGCCGGGTGGCGAAGAAATCAGATCCGCCTGTCCCGTCGCTGAACCCCGCGGTGATGATTCGACCGGAGACGTCGATCGCCACCGCACGGGCTTCGTCGTCGCCGTTGATATCGGTCACCGCGATGCCATCACCGCTGAAGTTGGTGTTCACCAGCCCGTTGGTGCCCACCACCGCATACGCGGCATTTCTGCCGGTGGTGCCCGAGGCGAAGTTTTCGTCGTAGCCCACCATCACCACCTGGCCCGCGGCATCGATCGCGATGTCATACGCGCGCGAGTCGTTGTTCCCACCGAATCCGAAGAAGACTTCACCATCGCCGCTGTAGCTTGTGTCGGGCGCGCCGGTGCTGAGCAGACGCGCCAGAGCGAACTGACCGGTCGCGCCCAGGTCTTTGTATCCGCCGACGTAAATGAGCGACCCATGCAGCGCGACGGCCTGTGCGTCGGCGTTGGTGCCGAAGTCGATCAACGCCTTACCATCGGCGCTGAAGCTGGGATCGAGAAGCCCGGTTGAGGTCAGCCGCGCCACCGCGAACCGCCGCGCGTTGGATCCCGCGCCAGAAGAGCTGGTTCCGACCACGACGATTCTGCCGTTGTCATCGATCACCAGATCGGTCGCTTCGTCGTTGACTTGAAAATCGATAAACGTAACACCGTCACCCCCGCCGAATGAGGTGTCGAGAGTACCCGATGCGTTCAGCTGCGCTACAAAGAAGTCCAGCTCGGTGCCGACGGTGGCGCGCCCCGCGATAACCACTCGCCCGTCGGCCCGCACCTGCGCCGCGGCGGCGAATTCATTGCTCGAACCCGGCAGGTCAATAGCAGCCAACCCGTCAACGGAGAATGTCGGATCCAAATCGCCGGCGCTGAGCAATCGGCGCGATTCGAGGAATTCAACGACAGCGTTGCGAATCAGCGAATGCATGACAGGTGCTCCTTAAGGAAAAAACGAGACTCCACCTGTATTGCCCTGCGGCGGCGCGATTTCTCAGCATTTTCTGCCATAGCGAAATCGGGCCACGGCTGCTTCCGAATCGCTCCATCTCCACGGAGGCACCGTGCCTGCTTTTGCTGAGCGGCGAACTTCTGCTCAAGCCACTCCCTGACAGCGCGAAGGCGAGGACCATCCGCCTACGTTAGCTTGTCGCCCGAGACGACATCTTGTGCCACCGAGACGACGTCTGATTCGGCCTGAATGCGGGCTGCCACGATTTATATGACGTTGAAGCGGTCTCCAGTGCATGCTACATGATCTCCGATGGCGTCGGCTGTCTCTCCCACGGCGTCGGCTTCATCTACAATCGCGCCGGTTTGGGGCTCGGTCGCATTCACTGGTTGTTAATCGCAGATTTTCGTGGACCTGCTGAATACAAGTGAAATCGACCTGTCGGTTCTTAAGCCTGTCTGCCCGCCGATCGATGTCACGGGTGTACTTTGACGCGAGCGCGGAGATGAGTGACCGCCGATTCTCGCAGCACACCGTCGGCATGTTCGCGACGTTGTCGCGGGAGCAAATCTGATTCTGCACTGTCTTCGCGGCGTTGCACACTTCACGTGAATCTTCATCAGCAAGCTCCTCGCGCGCCCGGCCCTGCGCATGGGTTCTGATGAGCGCCTTCCCGGCGGCAGCCGACTCGCCGCGTTGGTCTAGATGAGCATCTCGGACAAGAACCGATCGTCGGAATCGGCACCGTTCAGACCGCCGTGCTGCGGGACGGCGAACGGGCTAGTGGGTGTCGGGTTGACGGCCATCGGCGCATTGATTGCATCGCCGCTGCTCCGCGGCAAATCAGCCGTTGCGGGGAGCGATTTCCCGAACTGGCTTGCGAGGATAGTGAAATCGTCGAGGCTTACCGCGCCGTCAATGCTGTAGTTGAAATTGCCCTGACTGAACACGCGACCCGTTTGCCCGAAGTTGGCGGCGAGGATGGTGAAGTCATTGAGGCTTACGGTGCGGTCGCGGTTGGCGTCGCCGTTGAGGAAGAAGAACTCCTTCACCCGGTCGCCGCCGAGCGTCATGTTCTGGCGGTTGCGGATGCCGGTGCTGCTGAAGGTGGCCTCGTAGTTTCCGTCGCCGAGGATGCCGTTGAAGTTAATCGTCGCCTGATTCGCGCCACTCACGAACGGTTGGAGCACGTAGGTGCTGGTCGGCAGCAGGGTGTTGGAGGTGACGTTGCGGATCGAGAAGTCAAAATCGCCGAGGGAGTCGCCGATATCCTCATTAAACGAGACGCGCAGGCGCTGGGGCGAGGTTTCGAAGAGAAGTTCGCCGTCAACCGCAGCGGGCTGGACGTTCAATCGGTTGACCGCACCTCCGGCAAAGTAGATCGCGCCGCCATCGGCAATGACGCCTTTTCCAACCGTTCCGCTACCCACCAACGGGAAGATGTATTGCCCGTCACCTGCGAAAGTGTTGTCGTCCGATCCGCCGGTCGTGAATCGATAGACGAGGTTATGAAACACGCTGCCTTGCTTCACGCGCCCGACCGCGACGGGCTTGCCATCCGGCTGAACCTCGACGGAGTGGAGGAATGCCGAGTCGGGGAGGTTGAGTGTTCGCCGGCCATCGCCAGCGAAGGCATTGTCAAAGTTGCCAAACTCGTCGAACGCCATAATGGTGGCGGTGGCGTTATCGGCGGTGAGAAGGTCATCGGTGAGGCCGACGACGTAAATGCGCCCGCTGCTGTCGATCGCGAGATCGGTCGCTTCATCGTCGGTACCGCCGGCGTTGACGGTGCGCAGGCCGAGCGTTCCGAAGGTGTTGTCGCGCGACCCATTGGCGTTCAGCCGCGCCACGAGCCAGTCGAAGGTGGCCCCTAGAGTAACTTGGACCTGGCCGACCATGACAATCTTGCCGTCTTGCTGAATCTGGACGGCATTGGCCAGGTCGCCGCCTGAGCCGAAGGGTATGGGGCTGAAATCGAAGGTGGCTTTGCCATCACCGTCAAAAGTGGTATCGAGCAGGCCGGTGGTGGTGAGTCTTGCGACGGCGGTGTTTGCCAGAATCCCGCCGGTGCTCCAGTCTTCGCCGACAATGACGATTCGGTCTGACGCATCAATCGCAACTCCCTCGGCCCGGTCGAAGTCGGTACCAACCCCGAACCCGATGGTGGTCACGCCGTCGCCGCTGAAGCCCGTATCGGTTGCGCCGCTGGGCAGCAGCCGGCGGACAAGCACTCCGGTTCCTTCTCGCGCGCCGACGATGACGATTCGCCCGAGGCTGTCGACGGCCAGATCGGCATACGAATCGTTACCCGCCGGGAGAGTCACCACGCCGGCGATGCCGAAAGTGGTGTCGCGGCTGCCGTTGGTGTGGAGGCGTTCCAGCACGTTGCTGCGCAGGACGAGGATCTTGCCGTCTGCCTGCATCACCATCTTGCCGGTGGCGGCGCCGTTGTAATTGAGATCTCTCAGATCATGGATGCGCCCAACCGCGAGCCGACCAGCGCCGTCGTTGCCCGCAAAGACCGCGCGGTAATCGCGCGGATCAAGCGCGAGCGCAAAGCCGTCTTCAATCGCGCCGAAGTTCACCAACTGAATTCCATCGCCGCCGTCGCCGAAGGTGGTGCTGAGATTGCCGGTGTTGCCTGAGACCCGCACCAGCGCCGCCTGAAACCCGCCCGTGCTGGTTCCACCGCTGAGGGTGATATCGCCATCGGGATGAACCACCAGACCGTCGGCCTGCTCGACACCGCCGAGGTTAATGCTGAAGCGGCCGTCGGCGTTGAAGCTGCTGTCGAGCGAGCCTGTGGCAGTGAGGCGCGTTGCGGCAAAGTCGTCCCCGCCGGTGCCATCGGTGAAGCCAGCAACGACGATGCGTCCGGCGTAGTCGATGCCAACCGACCGTGCTTCATCATCTGCACCGGAGCTAAAATCGGTTACGGCGATTCCATCGCCGCTGAATGACGAATCGAGCACCGCATTGGCGCCGAGGACAGCGTAGGCGAAGTTTCGCCCGGTTGAGCTGCCGACAGATTGGTCATACCCGACCATCACCACGCGCCCGCTGCCCAGCGGCGCGATATCGTAGCAGCGTGAATCGGCCCCGCCGCTGAAGCCGAAGAAAACCATTCCGTCGCCGCTGTAGCTCGTGTCAAGGCTTCCGTTGGAAAGCAATCGTGCCAGCGCAAACTGCCCGCTGCTGCCCAGGTCTTTGTACCCGCCGACGTAGATCAGCGAGCCATCGATCGCCACTGCCTGCGCGTCGGCGTTGATGCCCCAGTCGATGAGGGTCTTTCCGTCACCGCTGAAGGTACCATCGAGGGTGCCATTGCTGTTCACGCGCGCCACGGCAAATTTTCGGGCATTGCTACCGGCACCCGACGAGCTTGTTCCCGCCACCACAATCCGGTTGGAGGAATCGATGGCGAGATCCATCGCTTCATCGTTCACCTGAAAATCGATGGCGACAAACCCGGCACCGCCGGCAAAGGAGGTGTCGAGGCTTCCGTTGGCAAGCAATCTGGCGACGAAAAAATCTGTCTCACTTCCAACAGTCGCCCTTCCGGCCAGCACAACCCTGCCATCGGTAAGAACCACCGCGGCATTGACCGACTCATTACTGACACCCGCCAGATCGATCGAGGTAATGCCGTCACCGCTGAAAGACACATCCAAATCACCCGCGCTCAGAAGCCGGCGGGGCTCGAGTGACTCCAGTTGAGAAGGAGATCGCATTTTTCGCATAGAATCGCTCGCTGTTGAAGTCCCTAGATCGCCAGACACTTTCTGTATTGCCGCGATCACAGCGGATTTCTCTCGAATCTTGGGAATTGAGCCGTATTTGCACGGACCGGCGACGGCATCCGCGAGGCTCAGGCGACCCCAATAGCCGAAAGTTGCATTCTGGCGACCCAAAATCGCAACGAACCACCCCGCGACGCTTCGCCGTGGGGTGGTTCGGATAGGACGGATTAAGCTGCGCGCCATTCTCAGCGGCTTCGCCGCCGGCGACCAGTCAGCGCAGCCAGAGCAGCACCTACAAAGGCCACGGCACCAGGTTCGGGAACGGCGGCGGGCTCGGTGTAGAGGAAATCGTCCATCACCACCAGGTCAATCGGACTAGGGCCGAACGGATCATCCAGCACACCCGACCCGAGGGCGTGGGTGCCGTTGATCAGTCGGACACTGCCAACCAGTTCGGTATCGAAGACCATTCCGGCGAAGGAAAAGCCTTCCGAGCCGCTGGCACCGGCGACATTCTGCGCGGTGATGAGTTGTCCGTCGGTGTCGAAGTATTCGATTGTCGTCGATGTCGACAAATCCACATCAGAGAAGACGCTTCCAAACCCGCGCACGAACGCCGGCGTGTTGGTGCCTGCGACAAAGAAGTTCACGGTCAGGTCGCGCGCACCGACGGCGGTGAAGAGGCGTTCGGGTGAGAACGCTTCGAGCACGCCCAGGTAGCTCGGATCGATTTCCGAAAAGTCCTTGCCAGTTGCGGTGGGGTTGCCGGCTTTGGCGCTGACGCGCACGCCGGTTCCGGTGGTCGAGAACACCGCGCCCCGCGGGGAGTTGGCGTTAAAGAAGTTCAGCGGAAGATTGGCCGGTGAGGAGAAGCCGTCAGGCACGGCGTCCCAGTTGATCTCGCGGCGCACTCCGCCGAACAAGCCGGCTGCGCCAGGCGTGGTTCCACCGCCGACTGCTGCGCGAAAGGCGTCGCGCGTTGCGGTGGTGGAGGCGAGATCGCCGGTGCTGTTGAATTCCTGGTCCGCCGCGAGGGTGGACGTAGAAAAACCGATCAGTGTGAGGGCGGCGAAGCAAAGGCCGTGCCCGGTCAATAAAGAAAAACGTTGCATGATGACTCCATAAATGTATGACAAGAAAGGATCCGCGCGAGGATCGAACCTGCATCAGCAGGCGATGAGCAGTGCTCGTGTAATCGCATGTGTTTTGGCCTGGCAAATGTCTTGCAACGTCATATCAGTAGATTCACCGACTTGCTGACTCGTGCACTACCGACGCAGACCGAGCGGAGACAGCCACCCACGAAGGACCTTACACCTAAGTTCAGAGGGATAAGCTAAGAACCAAAGTGCGCAGCGTACCACTCCGCCGCGGCAATCAGGTCATTCACCCTTGAACGTATTGCTGCAAGCGATGTGATTCTTTCAGACGATCCCGTCGCCAGCGCCCGCGAAATTTCTCGTTTGGATGCCGACTTCGATAAGCTTCATCCACATCTACCGGAGACGCTCATGGACCTCTTTCTGCAACTGTGGCTGCCCGTCCTCGCGACGACTTTTGCCCTCTGGATCGCCAGCACGCTGGCCTGGACGGTGATCGGGCATCATAACCGCGACACCGACCCCCTCCCCAACGAAGATCAGGCCCTTGACGCGATTCGCTCGCTCAACATCCCACCCGGCTCGTACATGTTCCCCCAGATCACCCACGGCCAGGCCAACGCCGCCGATTGCAAAGCCAAGTGGGAGAAAGGCCCGATCGGCCTGCTACGCGTCTTCAGGCCGATCAATATGCCACTAAACATCATCTGCACCGTCATTTTTTTCCTCATCATGAGCACCTTGCTGGCTTATCTCGGCTCAGCGGCGCTGGCGCGCGGGGCGACATTTGCCCAAGTGCTTCAGGTGATGGGAACCGCCGGCGTGCTGACCTACTCATTTTCATCCATTCCCCACGACATCTGGTTTCAAACCAAGAAGCGCCAAACCCTCACGTGCGCCATCGACGGCATCGCGTTCGGCCTGATCACCGGATTGATCTTCGCCTGGCTCTGGCCGCGCTAAACGGGTAGCTAGAGTTATGAACGGCCTCTGACAACCGCGGGACTGCACACGACAGAATCTCCTCCGTCGTAACCCCGGAAGGAGCCAACTTAGCCTCGTTGCAGTATCGCCACATTAGAGGATGTGCAGGGCCGCAGTCTCATTGCTCGGTGGGAGTGCTTTTACAACAGGGAGAGTCCGCAGTACCCAGCGGACCATCTTGCTCCGATGGCATCTACTTCACCTCTTCCACGGCATAGGCTAACGCTTCAGTTGCGTTCACTGGTGGTTAATCGCAGATTTTCGTGGACATGCAGAAAGAGAGCGAAACCCACCGGTAGTGTTCGAGCCGGATTTCGTTCCGGTCGAGCAAGCTCGCATGCCTTGGGGCGATGCGCCGGCGGGTCAGGCGTAGATCGGCGCATCGCTGTCGCCGAGCAGGTCGTCTGACCATGTTTCATCGAGGCGATTGCCCGTCAACTTCTCAGCAGAGAATGGAGACTGCCGGAGCGGTGAGGCCCCCCGCCGGGGCACGTCGCTCGCCGCGGGGAGATTCGTGCCGAATTGCGACGCAAGAATGGTGAAATCGTCGAGATTCACCGCTCCATCCTGGCTGTAGTTAAAATTACCGTGGCTGAACAGACGACCAGTCTGCCCGAAGTTGGCTGCCAGAATGGTGAAGTCGTCAAGGTTGACATGACGATCGCGATTGGCATCGCCGGCGAGAGCGTAGAAATCGGGGTCGGTCTGATCGAACGCAGCGAGCGCATTGCCCGCAGCATCGGTGATCGTCCCGGCGGCAATGCGAATGCGGTAGTTGCCGTCATGCAGCGGCGCACTAAGGGCAAACCGGGCCATGTAGTCCGCGGGATCAAACGTCACACTCACCGGCGTGATGCTTGCGCCCCCGGAGAGGGGTTCGATGGCTAAGTCGCTGGCTTGCAGGCTTGTCAGCACGTCTTCGCTGAATTGGATGACGAAGCGATTCTGATCAACATCAAAGCTGGCTTCGAGAACCGTTGGCGAGGTTGTGTCGGCAGCGCCGGTTCCCGGCGTGCCGCCATTGACACTGCTGGCGCGCCAGTTGGCCGCGTCGGCTGGATCGCCGAGTGGATCGATAATCTCCAGCGAAGGCCCTCCGCCGTCGGGGCTTGTGGGCCAGGGGGCTACATCGTCATAGGTGAAATCCTGAATGGTCTCGCCAGCAGGCCCGAGCAACCGCACGCGTTCGCCGCCGTTGGAGAGGTTGGCGGGATCGTAGCCCGCGGGCGCGAGGTTGATGTTGTTCCCGTAAACGGTCTGGAAGACCGCCGGATCGCGCGCCACGACGATCCGCTCGCCGGGTGCAAGCGTCAGCCCGGCTGGGAAGGAATACCCCGGGTTTGCAAAATCAACGATGCGCACGCCATCGAGGCTGACGGCTTGGTTTCCTGTATTGAGGAGTTCAAAAAACTCCAGGTCTTCATCGTCCACGACATTGGGATGGTTTGCGGGATGGTAATGAAGTTCGACGATGCGAACGGGGAAAGGCTGATCGCTCAGGAATGTCGCGTCGATCTCTGCACTTGCAGACGAGCCGTCGATGATTCGGGCGCGCACGCGCGTGGTGGTGCTCAGCGTCACGGCGCTGGTGTACTCAACGGCGGCAGGTGCGATGGTGCCGCCGGGAAGGCGGGGGTCGCTGCCGTCGAGCGTGTAATAGATCTTCGCCGCGGCCGGTGAGCCGACGGGCTTGGTGAGTGTGAGCTGAAACCCCGCGCTGACGCTCCCGCCGTATTGATTCATAAGCGGGGCTGCCAGACTCGGCATCCAGCCGCGCGAGATGAATTGACTGAGCGTGATCTGGGTGCGCACGGGGAAGAAGTCGGCCAGGACGCCGTTCATGGTGGCGACCCAATCGGCGCGCGTGTATGGCGTGTTTCGAGCGTAGGGCTGCGACCCGGTGATAGTGATCGGCACCCGGTTATCACCCCACCGGGCCGACTCCCCGACAATCGCGCGGTCAATCTCGTTCACCCGCGTCTGAAACACCGCCGCGGCGCTGGCGGGGGTGAGAAGTCCGCCGTTAAACAACAACCGCTGGGCGCGATCGGCGAACTTCAGCTTGTACTCGGGGTTGGCCATGAGATTGATATGAATCTCGGTGGGCGCAAATGGGTCGTCTTTGCCGGTGCTGTCATAATCTTCGCCGATCGTATCGCCGAGGTGGGCATTGTCATCGGTGGGGAATGCATGCTCCTGATCCCACTCGTGAAAGTGCCACTTGCTGCCGGGCACGACACGATTGCGGCTGGCATACCAGTTATTGTGTGCCCAGTCATTATTCCCGGCGTAATAGTGGACGATCATGTAGTCGATGAAATCATCCACATCCAGCAACGCCTCGACGGCGGCGTAGTTGCTGGCGCTGGCCATGTTCTGTCGGGTGGCGTTGATAAACGCGGTGTAATTGTCGATGGCCGTCACCCCGCCGTCGGCCGGAGTGAAATCGGGGGTGGGGTTGTGTCTGATGACATCATAGTCGTCCTTGTTGCCTCCGTAGTATGCATCCGCGAATCCGTCGCCGGGCTTTTCGTGAAGCAGATACAGTCCCCAATAAAGCCCATTCAGATACAGGTGAACAAACTTCCCGTGCGGCGCGCGCCCCCCGGCGAGATTCTGAAGATCGGCGACCACTTGATCGGTGACAAACCTTGCCACGGCCGCCTGGCGGTGATTGGCGTGAATCCAAGTGTAGTTGTACATCGCGTCGAGAATGAGCGAATCAAAACGAGTCGCCGCGTTTGCCCCGTCGGGTGTGCCGGCAAAAATGGGATGCTCCAGCTTGGTCGAACCGTACGGGAACTTAAACTTCAACTCGAAGGACATCTTGTCAGAGTTCCATCGAGTCGTGCTGCTATGCCCCTGCATCTCGACCGCGGCGTCGGTGTGCCATTGATCGGTGCCGGTGGCGTTGAAGTACTCGACATGGCTGTATCGCTCGAAGCCCTTGCCCAGGATGTAGATGCCTTGCGTATTGTTGGTTCCGGGAGTCACGTTGCCGTTAAACAGATCATTCCAGTCCATGACCAGCGACATGCTTGGAATTGCCTTTAGATCATTCTTAATGCTTGCGGCGTAGACGGGATCATTGACCACATCGGGATCGACCGCCCAATCGGGCTCGTTGTTCAGCAGGTCGGCATCTTCTTTGTCGTGGCCCCAAAATGTAAATGGCTGCGTAACGTATGCGTCGCTTTGCTGAATGACGTCATCGAGAAAGACATACGTCACTGTATCGACATTAGAAGGCACATGCCCCGGCTTGGTGGCGATGGCGCGAAGTGTCGTAGTGGTCGTGACGGTGATCGGCCCCGAGTAAAGCGACCCCACACCCGCGGCCGGAGCACTGCCGTTCAGGGTGTAGTAGATTTGTGCGCCGGGCGTATTGCTGGTGATGGCAAGCTGGAACGGCGCGTCATAAAATCCGCGGTCTACAGAAAAGTGCGTATCGCCGACGAAGCCGAGCGTCCCGACCCCATTTTCTGCCCCCGGAGTGGGCCGATCCATAAACTGCGCGCTCGCGGGCCCGCTGGCGCGGGTCGCGGTCACGACGGGTTCGAGCAGGAAGTCTCGCACATTGATGCTGGAACTGGTCGTGCTCGCACTATTGACCGCGTGAAACGCCAGCACATTTGGCCCATCAACCAGAAGCGGAAGATACGCCGTCATATCGACTGTGAGCGGGACAATCGTATCAACATCGGCGCGGTTTTGATTGGCGCGCGCATCCCACTGCGGGCTTGGGCGCGCATCATCATCCTGGAAACCGGTGCGGAAGAACTCTTTCCCGTTGAGGTAGCCGATGAACCCATCGTCGTAACGCACTTGCATCGTAAGCGACGTCAACTGCGCAGCCGCCGCTAGATCGAACGCGTACCGCACATACGCGGTGTATCGCGGCGACGAGGTACTGGGCATCTGCGCTTCCGAGAGCGTAGTACCGATGAAGCCGTTCAGCGACACAGTTCCATCGCGGTCGAACCCTACCGAGCGCACCCCGGAAATCCACGCGGCATCGTTGAAACCGACATTTCGCCAGAAATCATCAGTCGCCGCCGATCGCGAAGTGGGCGAGATGACCTTCAAGGGCGAGGTCGCTCCCACAAGCGTCTCGGTGACGGTCGCAGCGTCACTCTTGGCAATGCCGAAGGAACGGTCATCCTTCACCGCCGGAAACGGCGCAAATGAGTCGGCGATTGTAGTGCCATCGGGCATCACCAGCGCCACGGTTTCGCCGGCACTGGTCAGCTTGAAGTTGGTATGCAGTTCCTGACCGGCGACCGAACGGTTCTTATCCGACGCAAAGACGACGAGATAACCGTCTGCCGGAAGCGTAGTCGACGGAAACTGCCATTTGGTCCGATCTGACAGGTCATCGGTGAGGTACCAGCCCGACAGGTCCACGGCACTGGATGCGGTGTTGCGCAACTCGATCCAATCCTGCCGGGTTCCATCACTATCCACGATCCCGATGGTGTTTCCTGCGACCAGTTCATTGATGACCACACTCAATAGTCGTCGGGGTTCGCAGGCTTCGATCTGCGCAGCCAACTTTCGCCGGCCCGCCCTCGCTCGTTTCCGCTCAACTCGCTTCATCTGATTTTCCACGCCAAGTTACGCTCTTCGAAGTGTGCCCGACCAATGACCGGTCGAGAAAGCCTCCTCCGTCCAACGCCATTATGGCTCAGCCGAGCAAATGCGGATGTCAATATCGCGTACTAGTATTGCCAACCAGCGCAGCGACTCACACCTGCAGTGAAGCGAGAATCGGAGCCGTGTCGTCGAGATCAATCCGCAGCAATGCAAACGGCGACCCCGCCGGGGCGGCGCGGGGGCGGGCGACGTGCGGCAGGGCTCCCGCCGCCGGAAGACTGCTGCCGAACTGCGCCGCGAGGATGGTGAAGTCATTCAAGCTCACCCCGTCGCCGCTGTAATCAAAGTTGCCCTCACTAAACACACGACCCGGCAGGCCGAAGTTGGCGGCGAGGATGGTGAAGTCGTCGAGGTTCACAGCACGATCACGATTGGCGTCCGCGGCAAGCGCGAAGAAGTCGGCTTGTGCTATCTCCGTTTCGGGCAGCAGATTACCGGATGCGTCGGCGATGACACCGGCGGCGAAGCGCAGACGGTAGTTACCATCGGGAAGCGGGGCCGACAGCCAGAATCTCGCGGAATTGTCGACCTCGCTATAGGTTGCCGATGACGGGGCGAAACTCGCCCCGCCGGCAACTGCCTCGATCACCAGGTCTGCCGCCTCAACGCTCGCCTGCACATTTTCATCAAACCGGATTGTGAACGCATTGAGATTCACATCGAAACTCGCCTGCACCACGCTCGGGGGCGCGGTATCGACGGAACTCACGCCCGGCGTACCGCCAATGAGCGCGCTGGCGCGCCAGTTGGCCGGGTCGGCGGCGCTTGCAAGCGGATCAATGATCTCCAGCGAAGGCCCCCCGCCGTCGGGGCTTGTGGGCCACGGGGCGACGTCGTCATAGGTGAAATCCTGAAGTGCAACGCCCGAGGGTGAGGCAAGCACAATCCTCTCGCCGCCGTTATCGAGCGAGCCGGTGAACGTGCCGACGATGTTTCGCCCTGTGCCATACCGTTCTTCGAAAGCGGCGAGGTTTTTAATGAGCACGCCGTACCCGCCCGGTGCAAGCGTCCCGCCGGCCAGCGTGCTGACAACGCCCTGGGTAATCGCAAACCCTGCCAGGGCCAGAGATTGCGTACCGTGGTTGAAGACTTCGATCCACTCATATTCCTGCGCACCAAACGCGCCGCCGGGCGCAGGGTTGTACATCAGCTCGGTAATCGCCAGCGAGTTGGCCGAGACGGTGTAGAGTTGGTTGGTCTCCCCGCTCCAATTCCCGCCGATGAGGGTTCGAGCGCGAATGCGCGTGTCCTGGTTGACCTGAATCGGCCCGCTATAAAGTGCTGCCGAGGGCGACGGCAGGCCGTTGCTCGCGCGCGGGTCGGTGCCGTCGGTGCTGTAGTAAACATCGCCCGAAGCGGCAGAAACATATTTTCGGGAGACGATCTCGGGGAGCATGATCATATCGCTGCTGGCAGCGACATTGTTCATGCCTTGGATTGCCAGAACGTTCACGCCCGCCACCAGTTGCGGCTTGACCGCCGAGATATCGAAATCGACGAACGACAGCGCCGCGGTGTCATTGCGCGACGACACCGCCGCAGCGCTGAACGTCGGATTGGAGTTCTCGACAGCGTTGGCCTCGATGACGCGCACGCCGTTCACCCAGGCGAAAAAGCCGTCGTCGTACTTCATTCGAAGAATCAGCGAATCGATACTGGCCGGATCAGCTATATTAAACTCGACACGGATAAACACCGATGTTCGATTGTTCTGCATTGCGCCAACATTCAAGCCGATCTGCGGCAGAAAGTTGACGCCGGAAGTGTTCGTGTCGTACCCCACACCGGTGGTCCCACTGAGCCACCCGGCGGGCACGGTGTAGCCCAGGGTCTGCCAACCGGGTATCGCACCCGTCGGAATGACCGCCCGCGCCGGCGCTCCCGAGGCAAGAATCGTGGTGTCAACCGCCGTCGCTTGGGCCTGCGGGGTCAGGGTGACCTCCGAGCCAGGCGCAACTATCCCACCCACGGGCGAAATCAACGGCGCGGGGACAAACTGGCTGTCAATCCAGCTTAGACGGGCGGAAATCCACGACTTCATCAACTTGACGTCTTCAATCCACCGCCCCTGCGGATCATAAAACTCGATCGCGGGCGTGAATGTGCCAAGCGTGGTCCACTTGCGGAAATTACGGACCAGCGCATTGCTCGGCGGCTGCGCGGGAACAGTCCCTGTCGGATAGTTTGTGGTGTTATCGCTGAGAAGCGAGATGTTGGCATCGATGTCTGCCATGATCTTGCTCGTGGCAAAGACCGACTGGCGCAATTCCTCCCACCGGTCGGTGACGCGCAGCTTGAACGCTGGATCCTGAAACAGCCGGGGAAAGTAGTAGTATTGGCTGCTCGTCAGCGACTCATGATTCCACCCCGTTGCGCTGGCACCATTGCGATAATTGGCGTGGCCGAGCGAGCGATTGAAGTCCCACACTGGACCCATCGCCACCTTACCCCCGCGGTCTTTGTAGAAGAATGTGCTAAGCCAGAAACCGTCTACGTTCTTGGTAAACTCATTGGCGATCCAGAAATCGATCCAGCTATTGACGTCAATGTATTGCGCATAGCCAGTGGCAGGATCGGCGAAGTTTCCCCCGAAGAGAGCATCCTCGAAATCGCTCATGTAGTCGCTGATATACGTCTTCTGCTGCGGAGTGATTTCGGTTTCGTCCGGCTCGACGTTGACGAATGTCTGCCCGTCGCGCGTGGTGAAACTGCTCTCGGTCGCCTCCACGCGGTCTTTCTTAAAGATATACCCGCCGGTAACAGCTTCACCGCTGTTGTCGGTCGGACGCATCTTGGTGATGTCAACCCGGTCGTCGCCGCCTTTGATTTTCTCTTCCAGAATGTAAATGCCCCAGTAGTCACCGGTGTAATTGATGCTGCCGCCGTTGGTATTCAGATACACCTCGACGTACCGCGTGCGCGACGCGTATTGGCCCATCTCACGTGACCACTGATACGCCAGCGCATTCTGCATCAGGGATCGCTCGGCGTATGGAGCATACAAGACCCAATCCGACTCTGCGGGAAGGCCCAAGAGCGGCACCTTCTTGTCCTGATTGTTTTCATCCCAGGTTTCAACGGCAAACTGCTTCTGCGGATACGAAGGCTCTGCGCTCGAACTGCCGCGAATGCGAATGCCGATGCGCCCTGAAAAGTCAGGCTGGTCGAGCATTTCAGCGCGGCCATCAGCGCCGGTATCAATCAGAGTGGCGGCGGCGGGGATGAGGGTGGTGTCGTTCAGCGTGCCACTAAAAGTATCAATGACCACAATCGGCAGATTGGAATTAAACGTGTTGGCCGAAGAATCGACGGCAGTGAATGCCTCGCTGGCAATTGGGCTATCCAGAAAGCCCGGTGCAAATGCCTTGGCGCGCAGCACGGTCGTACTGGTGAGATTGATCGCACTGGAGTAAATCGCGCTCGCTGCGGTGGGCGGTGTGCCGTTGGTGGTAAATCGGATCGTCGCGCCCGGCGTGGGGGTGGCGAGTGTCACCGACACTTGCCCGAAAAACACCTTGCCCGTCTCAGAAAACACGGGTTGAACCACCGCCGGGATGTTGGGCGTGCCAGGACTTGGCACAGTGAAATAGGTTCGAGGGCTGTTGGGGTTGGTATCGTCGAGCAAGCCGTAGGAGATGTCGGTCGACTGCACCGGAAACGATGGCGCATATTCAAATTGCGGCTGCAGGTCGGCGGCGCGAATCAGGCCCAGATATTCGCCGGATGCGCCGAGCTTGAAGTTGGTGTGCAACTCCTGCCCCGCAACGGCCAAATTGCGATCGGATGCAAATACGACAATGTACGCCCCCGCGAGCAGCGGTTGATCGGGAAACCGCCACCGCGTGGGGTCGGCGGCACTGTCGGTCAGATAGTAATCGCCAAGATTGGCGGCAGCATCGCCGGCGTTGCGGATTTCGATCCAGTCTTCGCGATTTCCAAGATTATCCGTCAGCGAGGTATTGTTGCTCGCCAGAAATTCGGAGATGACCAACTCCGCAGCCAACAGCCTCCGCGGCTCGAGTGCCTCAACCGGTCGACGGCTACCCGATTTGCTTCTCCACTTCCGCATCGCACGCACCTCCGGCCTTTCCAGTCTTATACAAGTTATAAAATATAGCCGGTATCAGCCCTGGTCGCACGGAAAATCTGCGTGGAATCAAAAATCAAACTGCGAGATGAGCCGTTCAGCCAGTGGGCGCTCGGCGAATAGCCCCACGCCACCCTTCCCGCCCAATTCGCTCCCGGCAGCCGACACCCCCCCCACCGGCAGCCGCCCCGCGCGCGGCAGTTCGCCCGCGGCGGGCAGCGTCTTGCCGAACTGTGCGGCGAGAATTGTGAAATCGTCGAGATTGACCGCGCCATCCGTGCTGTAATTGAAGTTCCCCTGCCCAAACACGCGCCCGGTTTGCCCGAAGTTGGCGGCTAGGATGGTGAAGTCGTCTAGATTAACACTACGATTGCGATTGGCGTCGGCGGCGAGGACGAAAAACGGCAAATCGGTGTCGGCCTGCGTGACATTTCCCGCAGCATCCATCAGCGCGCCTGCGGGGACGGTGGCGCGGTAGTTGCCATCCGGCAGCGGTGCGGTGAGGGCGGCGTCGAGCGTCTGCCCGTCGCTGCTGAGGGTGCCCGTGGCGGTGGCGACGAGCTGGCCGTTATCAACGCGCCGGATCAGCACAGGGACCCCGCCGGGCGCAGCGGTCACTGGCTCGGACAGCGCAAACGCAAAAACATAAGGCCGCGGAAGCGTTCCTGTGAAATCAAACATCGAATCGGCCACAAAAGGCGCCGCGGTGTCGAGCGTCCACTGCCGGCCGGCGCTGCCGAGCAAAACGTGCGTCGGGCTGGCGATCGACACCACGCCCGAAGGGATCGCAAACAGCTTCACGCCATAGTTGCGGTCGGTCGTCTGCTGCGCCGCCAGCCCGCTGAGCGTAAAGACGCGATCATCCGATGTCGTCAGCGACAGCCCGGCGGAGGTGAGGCCATCAAATGTGAAGTCGCTCAATGTCAGCCCGCTGACCGGGTGCGAAAGCTCGATCTGCACGGAGTTGATCGGTGTATTCGCCGGCCCCGACACCGGCGGGCGGATGTGCGCCGTTAGCGGGGTGCGCGTGAACGAGGCTTGGGTGAAGAAGTTCCATCCGGTGCTCGTCGGTTCGTTCAACTCGCTGCCCGCGCCATAGGTGTAATCGATCAGCATCAGCGCGGAACTGCGCAGGGTGTATTCATCGACGCGCGGCTGATCATCCAGCACGGTATCAAAAAAGCCGTATCGCGTGACGCTGGTCGTTCCAATTCCCGGATAGCCCATCACTGTGCGCGAAGCTGCCACACCATCGTCGCCGCGCGTGGTGAAAACGACCGGCGGGGTGATCGCCGTGCCTCCCGCGCCGCTTAGCCTGCGAAACAGCGCCGTCGCATCGCCGGAAGCCACCGTCGTGAAGCTTGGCCCAGTCAACACCGGCGCTGCCGTGGTGTCGATATCGATTGCCCAGCTCTTCACAGGAAGCTGCCCCCCGGCCAGTTCGATCGTGTTGCGCACCTCGTCACTGGTCGACATATATCCGTTGGAGAACAGCGTCGTATCACCCGAGCCGGCATTCTGCCCGTAATGATGCTGCGCAAAGGTCATCGTTTCAGCACCGGTGTTGGGGTTGATGGTAAAATACTCTATCCGCATAAACGTCACTGCGAAGCGCAGCCGGTCATACACCAGCGAATCGGGGCCGGTGAACTGCGAATAGCCCCGGATGAACGCGCGCCCACCTGTGGAGGTGTCCGAGAAATCAAACAGCGTGCGCAGGCGATCTTCCGAGGTAAACTGTCTAATCTCCGCGTTGTTCAGCGCGCTCCCCGCGAGAGCGAGCTGCAGGAACCGCGACGAGTGTTGCCCGGTTGGCAGTGTCACCACCAGTTCTCCTGCGATCGATGTCGAACTCCCGCCCGTCGCCGACCATTGCAGGCTGGTAATGGCCGTCTCCGGCACAGCGGCGCCCGAACTGGGCGTGAGCGCGAGGGTGTAGCGGTCATCCGCCTGCGCAAAGACGTCAGTCGAAAGCGCCGCGGACAGCAATCGCCGTTGCTCGAATGGTTCGATGGTGAACATTTTTTTATGCCCTTACTTTGAAGCCCCGAAGCGATCCTCCCCACTGCAGCACCCGCGCCGCCGGGATGATTCCCAGAAACGCTACCGCCGCGCCACGTCCGATACAACAAAATTCACGGAATCAACCCCATCACCCCCGCGCCGCCGATGACGCGCCCCAAACCGCGCCAATGAAACGTCTCACGCCGAAAAACACACCTCGAATTGCGCAGCCCAAGCCCCGGAACGCATCGCCCGAAGCCTGGTGTAGCCCATCCGAGACCAGGGAAGGCTCTTCCGAGGCTCGGTATAGCTCTCCCAGAGCGCGGTATAGCTCTCCCGACGCCTGGTATAGCTCTCCCGAGGCTTGGGATAGCTCTCCCAAAGCCTGGGATAGCTCTCCCAGAGCTTGGGATAGCTCTCCCATCACTCCGTAGACGTCTCCCCACCTGCAGAATCATCGTTTCGCAGCCGTGCGTGTGCCCATGCATTATCGGTCGCCGCCCGCTGTGCCAACTGCGGGGGCAATCGGAAGCCGCTGCACCGGGCCGCTGCACCATCCGCCCCAGCGCGGCGACGCTTGAGGTGGTGGCGACGGGCGACGCGCACCGGCACCGCGGCGGGACCTACCGGCGCGGCTCGCCGGTGACCGGGTGGATGTACATCGTACGCGGCCGGCGCGGTTCCAGTACTTCGATCTCCCTCCTGCCTTTGTCACACTCGAAGCAATCCATGACACCCCGGCTCATGGCCCAACCGATTGCGCAACTGCTGAGACGGTGCCGGCTCGTACGGCATTCGCGCGCTAATCCTCCGGCTGGCCGAAGAGGATTTCGATTAGCGGGCGGTCTTCCGGGCGGAAGAAGACATAGGCGTGGTCGCCGGGCTGCAGCGTGGTGTCGCCGCGCGCGGCGATGATCTCGCTGCCGCGGATGACCAGCACAATCGCCGAGCCAGGGGGAAACTCAATCTCGCGCAGCCTCGCACCGCTGACGGCTACAGTGCGGTCGATGTGGTAGCTGGTAAGCTCGCCCTGCAGCGTGGTGGTGGCATTCACCTCCAGCACGGCCGGCGGGCGCGGCTTCTGTGCCGCCTCGAAGCCAAGTCGGCGCGTGACAAACCGAATGGTGCTTCCCGGCACGATACTGCTGACCACCACGATGAAGAACACGAGATCGAAAACCCGCGACGCTCCTTCCACGCCTGCCAGCACGGGAAATGTCGCAAGCACAATCGGCACCGCCCCGCGCAGCCCCACCCACCCGACATAGGCCGCTTCCCTCAGCGTATATCCAAATGGCAGCAGGAACGGCACCACTGCAAGCGGCCGCGCGATAAACGCCAGGAACAGCGACACCGCCAGGCCGACCCCGACAATGTCGAGCAGGCGCGACGGAAACACCAGCAACCCGAGCATCAGAAACATGCCGATCTGGGACAGCCAGGCCAGGGCATCGTGAACGCGCGCAAGCCCGCTTCGGTAGGGAATGGCCTTGTTGCCCAACACGACGCCCGTTGCATAGACAGCCATGAATCCGCTGCCATAAGCGACCGTCGCGGCACCGAACGAGAAAAACGCCAGCGCAAGTGTGAGCGCTGGATAGAGGCCGACCGTGCCAAGCCGCACCCGACGGAGTACGAACACACCAAGGAAACCAAGCACGATGCCCACGCCCGCGCCCACCGCGAGCTGGATAGGGACATCGAGCAGCGGCCGCCACCCGAGAGGCTGCTCGGCGGTGAGGAATTGGATCATCGTCGTCGTGAGGATGACGGCCATCGGATCGTTTATGCACGACTCGACCTCGATCGTGCGGCCCACGCGCGGCTTGAGGGACGCCCCCCCGCCCCGTAGCACCGCAAAAACGGCGGCGGCATCGGTCGACGACACCACCGCCCCGAGTAACAGTGCTGCCGGCCACGGCAACCCGAGCACCCACGCCGACAACGCAACCAGCCCCGCCGTCGCCGCAACGCCAAAAGTAGCCAGCACCGAAGCCGGACCGATGACCTGCCGGATCGACGAAAATGATGTGTTCAGTCCCCCATCGAACAGAATCAGCACCAGCGCCATCGTCCCCAGTCGGACGGCAACGCTATAATCTGTGAACTCGATCCCACCCAGCCCCTCCGAACCGCCGAGCATTCCCAAGACCAGAAAGAGCAACACCACCGGCACGCCCAGCCGGTCGGCAGTCTTACTAATCAGCCCGCTGACACCGATCAACACTCCCACAACAAGCAGAAAGACCGCAGTGCTATACGGTTCGACAATCGCCAGCAACATGGGCGCAGCGACTGTGGTATTGAAGGGATCGAGTGTCATGCGATAGCGAGGGGCAAGTCTTGGTGGTGCCTGCTTCCATGTCAGAGTTTGCGCAGCAGCTTCGCGTCACCGCCGACATGGACGAGTGAAGCCAGAACGCGATACTAACCGCGCCGCGCATCCCCCTGCAAAGCGTGCTGAAGTTAATCCGAAAGTGCTGGGGGGCGACCCAATCACGCGAGGCGATTATCTCAACCACCCGCCCGAAGAGCTGCGCGTACGTTCATGCCGGTATTGTGGGAACGGACACAATTTCATTTCCGCCGAAAAGCCCAATCTGTCTGGAGATTGTCTCTTCGACCAAACCGGGCGCACTCGAAACGGCGCGGGCACCCGGGACCGCGGCGAGCGCTGGCAAGGTCTTCCCAAACTGGCTGGCAAGGATGGTAAAGTCGTTGAGGGTCACCCCACCGCCGGGGCTGTAGTCGAAGTTGCCCTGACTAAAAACACGACCGGTCTGCCCGAAGTTGGCGGCTAGAATGGTGAAGTCGTCGAGGTTGACATTGCGATCGCGATTGGCGTCGGCGGCGAGGATGAAGAAATCGAACGACGACGCGCCTGAGGCAAGCGTGTTTCCGGCGATGTCAGTCACGCCGTCCGGGGCGATCGAAGCGCGATAGTTGCCGTCCACCAGCACACTGGCGAAGCCCACGCGGTATGCGGTGCCGGTCTGCATAAGCGTTATCTGTTGCTCTGGCACTGCGGTGCCGGTGGTCAGGTTGTCGACGGCAAGGTCGGCGTGGGTGAGCGTCCCGCCGAGACTCTCGCTGATTTGGAAGTGAACCGCTTGCGCCGAGAGAAACTCAAACTCCGCCGCGACAACCGCAGGAGGCGTGGTGTCGAGCGTGATCGCCACCCCCTGCGACGCAGGGCTGGCCCCGTTCAAGTTCGACGCGACGGCGGTCACGGTGTGGGTGCCGTCGGGCAAGCCGGGACTGATCACCGCCGTCCACGCGCCCGACGCGTTGGCAATGCCCATGCCGCGAGGTGCGCCGTCCACCAGCAGGGTAATCGTCGCGCCAGGCACCGCCGTGCCCGCAAGCGTCGGCGCAGCGATGTTGGTGATGCGATCGGATGGACTTGCGCCCGTGTCATTTCCGGGCGCCAGCGCCGGCGCTGTCGGCGCATCGGGACGTCGAATCGAACCCACCACGGGTAGCACGGAGTACGGTGTGTACTGCCCCGATTCCCAGTGATCCTGCCCGAGTTCCCAGATCATCGCGCCGGCAAATCCGTTATCGCGAACGAAGTTTACCTTCGCCTGCATGGTCGCCGGGCCGTTGAAGAAGAACGTGGCGCCGCCGGTGTCGGTGTAAGAGTCCATTTCTGCCGGCGGGTATACGCCTTGCGTGGTGCGATAGTCGCTGACAATCGCGCCGTATGTGCGCGAAACTGTATTGCTCCAGCTCGAGCCGCTCCGCCCGTAAAAGGGGACGCCCATCACCAGCTTGTCCTTGGCCACGCCGTAGTTGAACCACTGGTTCAAGCCGTCGGTGGCGGCGGCGAAGGTGGAGTGGTTGGCGTAGTCGAAGTCGTAGCACATCACGTTAACCCAATCCATCATCTGCGTCGCGGCGACGGGTATCTCCTTGGTCCACGGGTTCACGGCGGCGGTGATCTTCTTGCCGATGGGGTTGAGCTGGGCGTAGAGATCGTGAATCAGCAGGCCGTAGTTGACCTGGTCGGCGGCGCTGCCGGGGGGTTCCCAGTCGATGTCCACGCCATCGAGGTTGCGCGCGACGATGTAATTGCGGATGTTCAGCGCAAACGCCGCCCGCGCCGCGGGGTTCGCCGCCATCGCAGAAAACGAATGCGGGCCGACGGTGATGCTCACGCCGATGCCGCGGGCGTGGGCCGCGTTCACAACCGTGGCAAGACTGGTGTTGTTGACGTTGGTCGTCGTCAGCGCGCCGCTGGAGTTGGCGGTGATCGCGAAATAGTTGATGTGCGTGACCTGGTCCAGGTCCATCTGCCCGAAGAGCGACTGGCGATAGTACGGCAGATATCCCACCACCTGCCCGCGCGTGCCGGGCGTTTGCGGGATCGGCTCGCTCAGGCCCACATCGTCCACCCGGAAGACCGTGGGATTGGATGCATCCGTGCTGCCCACGAACGCGATGCGGATCGTCTGCCCGATCAGCGCCGGCGAAAGCGCGAACGTGTGCGGCGTGTACTTCCCCGCCGCCGTGTGCGGGCCGGCGGTGGTGACGGAGTTGAGGTTCGACAGCGTGATCAGGTGCTGCAGCGTCTGCGTGCCGGTGGCGTCGAGGATGCGAACGTGCAGCAGGTCCTTGGCCAGCGTCGTGGTCGTCTCGGCGGTGGTGATCTTGGTCCAGAAAGTGAGCGTCGGGTTGGCGGAGGTCGAAGGGACCAAAAGTTGCTGGTGCAGCGTGCCGGAAAGGTTGTTGGCTGCGTTGCCGCTGGCGTTGGTCAGGTAAGCATATTGCGACCCGCCATGAAACTGCGACCCACTGCCAACAATCCAGTTCCCCCCACGCACCCAGTCGTCAGTGGAGACGGTCCCCTCAAACGCCCCGCTGCGGACAAGCTCAGCATGAGACAGGAAGGTGCGCGACTCTAGTGGCTCAACGGCGGCTGGTCGATGGTGCACAGTTCTGGTCTCCGGGGACAGCGCGACCGATGATTATAGCACAATTCGCCGGCTCGGGCGCGCAATCCGTGGAACAGACTCGCACATCTCAATGAAAAACCGCGTCGCAAGCGACGCGGTTGTACTCCGGGGGCGTGGCACGCCTCAGCCAGCTTCGCGTGAAGCGGGCATTATCCGGCGGCAAGCTCTTTCGCCCGTGCCCGCACATCCTCAATGGTGCCGACGTACAGGAACGCCTGCTCATTGATGTCGTCCACTTCGCCGTTGCAGATCGCGTCGAAGCTCTTGAGCGTGTCGGCTAGCTTTGTGTAAATCCCCTTCTTGCCCGTGAACTGCTCGGCGACGAAGAAGGGCTGGCTGAAGAAGCGTTCGATCTTGCGGGCGCGGCCGACGATCAGCTTGTCTTCTTCGCTCAACTCATCTACGCCCAGAATCGCAATAATGTCCTGCAGATCGCGATACCGCTGCAGCATGGTTTGCACCTTGCGGGCGATACGGGCGTGTTCGTCGCCGACGATATCGGCACTGAGGGCTCGGCTGGACGACGCGAGCGGATCCACCGCGGGGTAAATGCCCTTGCTGGCGATGCTGCGTTCGAGGTAGATGAACGCGTCCAGGTGTGCGAACGCGTTGGCGGGCGCAGGGTCGGTCGGGTCGTCGGCGGGAACGTAAACCGCCTGCACCGATGTGATAGCACCGTTCTTGGTCGATGTAATTCGTTCCTGCAGTTCGCCCATTTCGGTTGCCAGCGTCGGCTGGTAACCCACGGCGGACGGCATACGGCCGAGCAGTGCGGACACTTCGGAACCGGCCTGCGTGAAGCGGAAAATGTTATCGACGAACAGCAGTGTGTCGGCGCCGGTTTCGTCGCGGAAGTATTCGGCCATCGTCAGCGCACTCAGGGCCACGCGAAGACGCGCGCCCGGCGGTTCGTTCATCTGGCCGAAGACCATGACCGTCTGGTCGATAACGTGCTTACCGGTGTTGCCGATCTGGGCTTCCTGCATTTCCAGCCAGAGGTCGGTGCCTTCGCGGGTACGTTCACCCACGCCGGCAAACACGCTGTAACCGCCGTGCTGCTGGGCGATGCGGGCGATGAGTTCCTGGATGACGACGGTCTTTCCGAGACCCGCCCCGCCGAACAGGCCGGCCTTGCCGCCGCGAAGGAACGGCGTGAGCAGGTCGATCACCTTAATGCCGGTTTCAAACACCTCGGCCTTTGGGGTGAGATCAACAAATTCCGGCGGTTCGCGGTGAATTGGGCGGCGTTGCGATGCACCACACGGCCCGCGGTTGTCGATTTCATCGCCGAGGAGGTTAAACACGCGGCCCAGGGTCTCCTTGCCAACCGGAACGCTCAGCGGGGCGCCAGTGTCGGTTACGCTCATCCCGCGGGCGAGGCCGTCGGTCGACCCTAAGGCGACCGCGCGAACTTTGCCCCCGCCGAGATGGCTGGCGATTTCGCCGGTGAGTTTGAGCGAGCCAGAGTCGATCTTCACAGCGCTATAGATTTTGGGAAGCTGATCTTCGGGAAACTCGACATCAAAAGTCGAACCGATGACCTGGGTGACTGTTCCGGTTGCGGGCATGGGAATAGCGTCCTTCTGCGTTTCGTAAATAGGCGAATCTGCACCATCCACCGCTGACGCCGCGGCCACAACCGCGGATGCTTCACGCCATACGTCAGGGGCGGAGAATTGTACGGAACGCGGTTCAGGGGGCAAGTGCGGCGGGTTTTCACGCGACAGGGCACATAAATGGAGCAATTCGTGATGCCTGGAACGCGAATCTCATCAAAGGTAACAGTATTGACCTCCCCCACAGCGTCCTAACGGGCGATCCTGAATATTGCGGTTTTAGCTGGTGCTTTGGCGTACCCGGTTCGCTATGATTTTCGCATCAAGAATAGGGAGTTGGGGATGGTTCGATCTAAACAGGCTTTGGCAGTCATCGCGGCAATCTTGCTCGGTACGGGCGTTGTACCCGCTGAACAGGTCAACACCACCTGGCTCGGGGGCAGTGGCCTTTGGACCAACCCATCAAACTGGTCCGGCGGAGTTGTGCCAAACAAAACGGCAACGCAGACGTTTAATGTTTTGATTCCGACCGGAAGCGTCGGATTTTCCGCGCCTGGGGCACCTTCGATTCAGGTATCCGCCCTCAGCGTCACGGCAGGCGCGTCCCTCTATGGTCCTCAAGAAGCCTCAATAGTAGTGAATGACGCGTTTAGGCTTGACGGCAGATTCGTCGGCAGCGTGTCGAGGCTTACTCTTCTGCCAGATGCGTCGCTCACCGGTTCCGGCACGCTGCATCTGCTAAACTCATCACTTTCCCCTTCGGCAGGATCGTCGGCAGGTTTTGGCGTTCCTGCGAGAATCACTGTTGTTGGAGACTATGGCTTTTTCCGAAACAATGTGGTGGGGCGCACAGACACTTCGTTAACCAACGTCGGCACCCTCATGGCGACTGCAAACGTCAGCCTTGGCGAAGCGGCTCTTACACTCAGCGGCTCAACATTTCGGAACGACAGCGAAATTCTGGCTGTTGGTGCGGCGCGGGTGCTCTTTGATATTGGTCGTTGGCGGATGTCGGACATCGGAAATGCGGCACGCATCGACGGCGCGACCTTTGTTATCGGCGGCACTCTGGACAATACAAATCGTTCACTCAATTTCGGCCCCGCTCATGGCAATTGGGAAATCGCCGGAACGGTGCGCGGCGGATCGATCAACATCGCCACCGGGACCGTCCTTCGCGCGCCGTCATCATATTCGGCTAACAACATTGGCCTGCATGACACCGAATTGAATGGACACCTTCGACTTTACGACGGCGACCATCTGGTCACCCACGACGGAGCAATCCGCGGGACGAATCGCATCGAACTCTACAGCCCGAATTTAGATGGCTGGAGTCGCATTTATTCATCCACCGATTCGTTGACGACCGGAGAAAACACGGTCATTCAATACTATGGCGGTGGGATCGGAGACCTCGAGGTAACCGAACCCAACTATCTCAACAGCGGCATCGGCGATCGGCAACGCCTCATGCCGATCGAAAACCGCGGGCGCATCGTCGCGACATCGATCGTCCATCCGACATACCCGTCATTTGATGTGTTGGCGATCGACGGAGACTTTTCCCAGAACGCCAGGATGGTTCTCGGCGAAAAAATCCTGGCGCGCGTGCGCGGGGATTTCACGTCCGGCCGCGAAAGTCTGACCGTCATCCATCTCACCCGTAACGAGTCGCCCGTGCTTCAGGATTTTGTTGCCCTGGATGTGCAGCATCTTGACCTGACCAGCGAACTGGATCATTTGCGGCTGATTCCTCCGTCCGACGTCTTTTATGGGGAAGTCTTCAGGATTGCGAAGTTTCAGAGCTTCTCAGGATCGTGGCGCCTCATCACCACCGATTTTCAGCTTTACGGAGGCGGCGGTTACTTGCTCGCCCGATATGTGCCCGAGCCGAGAGGCCAGGTTGCGATGACAGGGGTGCTGGCAATTCTGTGCCGTCGGAGGCGAGCCTGCGGGGGCTGCGTGGAACCCTCTTCTATCCGGGGCTGAAGCCCCCGGCTTGCGGAAGGGTCTGCGTGGCGCGAAGTAATCGGGCAGTCGGTTAAGCAACAAATTGTTGGCGTTGGGGCCGGGGACCTGCTAACCTCTCGGCGGCTAATCAGGGAGCAGGAACAGTGTCCAGACAATTCATCGAAACCCTCGACCTGCGTCGGGTGATGTCTACGCTCGGTGGTAATGTGAATCTTGATGAGTTCACGCAGCTTTCGAACGCATTTTGGCAATTCCCGATCGACTACAACCTTGATAGAAAGCTGGACTTGACAGACGTCACGTCGTTCATGTCGCTTTATTCGTCAACGAACAATGGCGACTTCGATTCCGATGACATCGTGAATGCGGCCGACTTCACGTTTATTCGCGACAACAAGTTCAAATTCGTTGGTGGCGAGGCAATCGCCGCCAGTGCCGGCTTTGGCGATGCCAATATGGACGGACGCATCGACACTTTCGACTTTCGTGCAATCGCCAATTCGTTCAATCGAGAAAACATCTCTGTACAAGAGCGATGGTCCAGCGGCGACTTCACTCTCAACGGCCGCGTGACGATCAAAGATTTCACTCTCGCGGCGCTCAACTTCGCAAGCCGCGATTAATCGGTCCAAAAAAGTTTCGGGTGTCGCTGCATGGCTCTCATGCCATGCGGTGTAAGACATCGATATGCGCTGTTTCTCGCAGATTCGTCCACGCACGGCTTGGCCTGAAAGCCAAGACCGTGGCACCCGAGGTCTCTGTCATGCAAACCTTCTGCCAATCCACACTCTTCTTCCCATCTTCCTTCGCGTTCTTAGCGGTCGTCGTGGTTATTCTCTTCTTCACAAAACCACGCGGCTTTACACCCGCGGCTGCGCGCTGTATCTCTGTTGAATGACCCACGACGAAGTCATTCCAATTCTCGATTTCGGCTCGCAATACGCTCAGCTTATCGCCCGCAGGGTGCGCGAGGCTGGTGTGTTTAGCGAACTGGTTGCACCAACCATTTCCGTTGCCGAGCTCAAGAAAATGGCGCCCAAGGGCATCATCCTCTCCGGCGGGCCGAGCAGCGTTTACGAAACCGGCGCACCCAAGTGCGATCCGGCCATCTTCGATCTCGGCATTCCTGTCCTTGGCATCTGTTACGGCATGCAACTTGGCGCGCTCTACCTCGGTGGGAAGGTGCAGCCGGCCAAGGCGCGCGAGTTCGGCCGGGCACAACTCAAAATTAACGCAGATGAGCCGCTGCTCAAGGGTTTGCCGCAGGATACGACTGTCTGGATGAGCCACGGCGACCAAATCCACGATCTCCCGCCGGAGTTTGTGCCGATTGCAACGACCCCTACCTGCCCCTTCGCTGCGGCGCGGCATGTAGCCAAGCCCTTTTTCGGCGTGCAGTTTCATCCTGAAGTAACCCACACGCCGCGCGGCGAAAAGGTGTTTCAAAACTTTCTTTATGAAATCTGCAAGTGCCGCGGGACTTGGTCGATGGGCAACTTCATCGAACACAGCATCGCCGCCATCCGCGAGCAGGTGGGCAGCGGGAAAGTCATCTGCGGGCTGAGCGGTGGGGTCGATTCTTCCGTCGCAGCGGCCATTTTACACAAGGCCATCGGCGATCAACTCATCTGCATTTTTGTCGATAACGGCCTTCTGAGAAAAGGCGAGCGAGAACTGGTCGAAAGCACCTTCCGCGATCACTTCCGCATTAACCTGCAGGTGGTCGATGAGGCGAAGGAGTTCCTGGCCGACCTGAAAGATGTGAAAGACCCGCAGCAGAAGCGCAAGCTGATTGGCAAGCGGTTCATCGAAGTCTTCGAGGCCGCTGCCAGCCAATCCGCGATCCGCAATCCGCAATCCGAGATTGAGTTTCTTGCGCAGGGCACTCTTTATCCCGATGTAATCGAATCCGGCCATGGCAAAGCCGGCACGGCGGCTAACATCAAGCTGCATCATAACGTCGGCGGGCTGCCGGAAGATCTGGAGTTCAAGCTCGTCGAACCGCTGCGCGAGCTCTTTAAGGATGAAGTGCGCAAAGTCGGCGAGCTACTGGGTTTACCGGAAGAAATCGTCTGGCGGCACCCGTTTCCCGGCCCGGGTTTGGCGGTGCGGGTGATGGGCGACATCACCGAGGAGCGACTGCGCGTCCTGCGCGATGCCGATGAGATCGTGCTGGAAGAACTCATCGCCGCGGGGCTATATCGTAAGACGGCGCAGGTCTTTGCGGTGCTGCTCCCCATCGGCACGGTGGGCGTGATGGGCGATGCGCGCAGCTACGACAGCGTAATCGCGATTCGCGCGGTGGAAAGTACCGATTTCATGACCGCCGACTGGGCGCGCATTCCGTATGAGGTGCTGGCGACGATGAGCAACCGGATCATCAATGAGGTGCGCGGGGTCAACCGAGTGGTTTACGACATCTCATCCAAGCCCCCCGCAACGATCGAGTGGGAATGACGGTCATTTCCTCAGATGCGCCGGTAAAATGCAGCGCCCCGGATGCTCATCTTGCGATGTCCGGGGCGCTGCGGTGCAGTATGGGGATTGCTTTCGACTTGTTTAGGTCTACAAGACATCATCGAGCAATCGGTCGGCGGCGATGTCAAACTTCTCAGCCGTCTCGTAGGTGCCCGCCTCGATCTGCGCTTTTATCTCCGCGACCTTTTCCGTGCGAATATCGTTGTTTTTCAGCGCGGTGAGGAAACCTTGCACGCCGGATAGCTCGACGCTGTCCCGGCCTCGCGCGGCGGAGACGTCTGCGGGTTGCTCGGCCTTGGAGGCAGGTGCGGGCGCTTGCAGCTTGCTGACCGGTGCGGCAGTTCCGACATTATTGATGACACTCATCGTTGTCCTTCTCTTCTTATCGTGCAGCAGTTTCGGCGGACGACTCCATCGCCCCTTCGCCGGTCAGTCATAGCGTCGCCACCGAGGTCGTCGTGTGACATTCGCTTGCCCAACGGAGAAAAGTATCGTCTGTCACGCCTCCCAATCTTGAACCCCTTACACGATTGCGAAAATCGACGTAAACATATTAAAAATATGTACTTACGTCACAGCCAGTGAGCCACCGCGCCGAAAATTCCCCTTGACGCGCAAGTTTGGGCGATGTTTTAGATTACCTATTCAACCCAAACATCGCATTTTCACAATTGCACTTCCGTCGCAAGTCTCCTTTGACAGGTATTATGAGACTCAAATTTATCGGAGTGAAATAAATTGGAAATTCCGCCGACCAGCGGTGACTTCGGTCGCTGTGGGGTCAGCGCACCACGCTTTCACCTAGAAAAATAGCCTCCCCCACCCGCGCCGCCATGATCGGGTTGCGATAGATCAGCGGCAGCAGCAATCGCAGATTCTGCTGCGGGCCGCGCAGGTAGTCGCCGACCGTGCTTCCCCAGGACTCTCGATAGCTCAGCAGCGCATCCTGAACATGCCGCGCGCCCAACGCCGCGACCGCAACGTCGGCGGCGAGAATTGCGCTCCAGCAGCCGGGATAAAGATCTTCGTTGCAAGCGCTGAAAAAGCCCCCTGCCGGGCCGACTAGCAACGTGCGGTTGGCCACGGTCTCGCCAGATAACGCGCCGGCAACAGGCAGTTGCAGTGTTGTCGTCGCACCCACCTTCAGCCCCGCCGGAAGCAAGCCATGATCGACAAGATTGGCCATCCAAGTACCGATTTCCCCGCCGGCGGGCAGAACCGCGCGCCCCGTCGGCTGCATTACCGCGAGTTCTGCCGTCTCTCCGGCGCGCAACAGCCACGCCCACGCGCCCGTGCCATTCAAATCGAGGCTCATCGCAAGTTGCTTCTGGGCTGTCACTTTCGACGCATCGATTGCGGCGAAGTGGTAACGCTGCACCGACTCGCGATCGGCATCAAATGCGTGCCCGATGACCCGCCCACTCGACTGCGGCAGCGGCGACGCGACGATGAGTACCCGCGCCCTCGTCGGCTGGCCGTCGACCAGCATTTCCACCCCGGAATCCTCGACTTTGCTCAGGTCAAACGACGATTTGCACTTCGCGAGAAACACCCCGGCGGCACGGGCAATGTCGGCGGCGGCATTGGTGAAGGCGTTGGTGCCCACCACCGCACTTGTTGCCGTATTGGAACTATAATCACCTCGTTCCGGCGGCTTCTCAGACAGAAAGAGCGCGCCGCACGTCGTCGCCTGGCAAAACGGCTTGCGCAGCGTCTTGAGTAACGGATGCAGCTCAAACAGCTTGGGGTTAACGACCGCAAGCCGGTCGGGAGGGGCCTCGGCGGGCAGGGTGAGGTGGCCGACGGTCAACCCGGGCTGTTGCGCTTTCCCCACCGCCGCCGCCAAATACGCCGCTGCATGATGTCCGATGGCGAGGATATCAAAATGCGCCGGGAGTCGAGCGGATCGAAGCGAATCGCGAGTCTTTGCCATGTCGCTCCGCCGATCATACTCAATCCCACGACAATTCCTCCACGTTCGTGGCTTTTGGCACGGAAGAGTGTCCAAAATGCCACAGAACCTTGGTCTTCGGCGAACCTATCGCCCACAACCGCCGTAAATGTAGGGACTGAGTGCATTTACATACGGAAAAGTGAGACGCGCCGATGTCAAACCCAAAGCTGCAAGCGGGCAAAATCGTGCTTGACCGGTCGCCGCAGGCAGTTGATACTCGTGTTTCGATGCCGAAATATCGCCTCGACAGCATCGCATCGCTCGCCCGCCAGATGTCATTCGCATCTCTGGCCACCCGCGAAGCCCAAATCACCGCAGCCGAGACGTTGCTTCTGGAGATCGATCCCCTCAAAGCGTACCCGGTCGAGTTTGTAATCTTCCGCATCACCGGCTACCGCCCCAAGACCGCAGACGCCCGGTTGCTGACCGGCCTGGCGCTGCAGCATGACTTGGGTTTGCTGATCGAAGAAGTGTCCGACGGGCTTGACGTTCGGACGACCGCCCTGGCGGAGCCGGTTTTACAGATTGATGACCTCACCGCGCGTTTCAACGTAACCAGCAAGACCATCCAGCGGTGGCGGCGCCGTGGCCTGCCTGCCCGGCGGTTTATCTTCAGCGACGGGCGCCGTCGCGTCGGCTTCCTACTCTCGACGGTCGACCGCTTTCTCTCGACACACGAAGATCAGGTCAGCCGCGGAACCAACTTCACCCAGGTGGCCGACAGCGAGCGCGACGCCATCATCGAGCGAGCGCGCAGGCTCGCCATCATGTGCAGGTGCTGTGAAGCAGAAATCGCCCGCCGGATTGCCCGGAAGCTCAACCGCAGCCCGCTGACTATCAAGTATACAATCAAAAAACACGACGAAGATCATCCCGAAGCCGCGATCTTCCCGCTCGCGCCGGAGGCCGTGAATGAGAACGAGCGCAGCCGCATCCTCAAGGCATTTCGCCGCGGGTTGCCGATCGACCGCCTGGCCCGGCGCACGTGTCGGCCGCGCAGCTCGGTTTATCGGGTGATTGTCGAAGAACGAATCGAGCGAATCAACCGCAGAAAAGTCCGGTTCATTGATGATGAGCTTTATCACCAGCCCGACGCGCAGTTAGTGGTAAAGGATCTTGTCACCACGCAGGAACTGGCCGCGGCGCAGTCGACAGAAGACCGGCGCGTGCCACGCGACCTGCCGCCGTACCTTCAGGCGCTCTATCGCACGCCGCTGCTTACGCCCGCCCGGGAGCGCGCGCTTTTTCTCAAGCTGAATTATCACAAATTCTGCTTCGTTAAGGCCCGTCGGCAACTCGAGCCCGATTTTGCACGTGCACGGGAGTTGAATGAGCTTGAAGGACATTTGAATCTCGCCAACGAAACCAAGAACGACATCGTCCGGGCAAACCTTCGGCTGGTAGTGAGTGTCGCGCGAAAGCACCTCCGCCCCGGCATCGATCTGATGGAACTTGTCAGTGAAGGCAATCTGACACTGATGCGCGCCGTAGATAGCTTTGACGTGCACAAGGGGTTCCGATTCAGCACCTATGCCACGCTTGCACTGATGAAAGGCTTTGCGCGCAGTGTGCCGCAGCTTCGCGCCCGCACGTCCGCGGGACATGACGACACGCTGTCGAGCATCCCCGACCGCCAGCAAACATTCACGAACCAGATATTCCTGCGCGAAGAGGTGCAAAGGCTGCTCGGCAGGCTTTCGACGCGCGAGCGGGAGATTATCGGATCGCACTATGGCATCGGCAATGCCGCACCGGCGAGCTACGACGAGTTGAGTATCCGATTGGGGCTTACCAAGCAGCGCGTCCGCCAGATCGAGCAAGCGGCGATCGAAAAGCTCCGCAGCGTCGTGACCGCCTAGGTTCCTGGCGCTTCCATCCCTGAGTGCTATTCAAGCCAGCCCGCCAACCCGAGCCGCGGCAACGTTGCGCAGTCCAATTCGGGGTGGTATTCTCCTCGATAGGCAAACGGAGGCCGGTAAACAAGCAGCTTTGCGGGCTGGTCTGTCTGTACACGATGTTCCGGTGGGGCAGGCCAATGTTTCGCCGACCAAATTCGCCTTCCTGCAAATGCCAGGGCGGTTTTGTTTCGATGTTGAAACAATGCCACGCGCCCCCGTCACGCACATTTCCGTTGAGCCGATCGAAACGCGGCTACTGTTCGCGGTTGCCTACCCGACCTCGCTCGAGCAGTTGATGGTTGAATACATCAACCGCGCCCGCAGTGACCCCGCCGGGGAAGCGGCGAGGTTTGGGATCGCGCTCAATGAGGGCCTGGCAGCCAACACGATCAGCACCGCAACCAAGCCGCCGCTGGCGATCAACCCCCTTTTGACCGATGCGGCCCGAAGTCATGTCGAGTGGCTCCTCGCCAACAACAAGTTTCAACATGAGGGCGTGAACAACAACTCGCCCAAAGACCGCATGGAAGCCGCGGGCTACGCGTTCACGGGATCGTGGACTTTCGGCGAAAACCTCGGCATCCGTGGGCCAGTGTTTGAAGCCACACAGGCGACGTCCATCGAGAGCCTGCACCGCGGCCTGTTTATCGACGCTGGAATCGCCGGTCGTGGTCACCGGGTGAGTATGCTCAACGGCGCTTTCCGCGAAGTGGGGTCGGGCGCCGCACTTGGCAACTTCACCTACTCCGGCGGGACAACGCTGCAGTCGCAGATTGTCGGACAAGATTTTGCCACCAGCGGCAACAGCGTCTTTCTCACCGGTGTCGCCTACTCTGATGCGGTCAACGACAATGACTTCTACGACGTCGGCGAAGGACTCGCCGCCATCACCATCACAGCGGTGCGGGTTGGCGACAATGCAAGTTATCAAACCACCACATGGTCTTCCGGCGGATACTCCCTCGCGCTTCCCGGCGGAACCTACACCGTCACCGCTACCGGTGCCGGACTCGGCGGAACGGTACAGTTTGATGACGTCGTCATATCATCCGCCAACATAAAGCGCGATTTCACCCCCGACCTTGCCAACCCCTTCGCGACTTTGAGCGGCGGCAAGCTGGGCGTGAATGGCACGAGCGCTAACGACGTTGTCACGCTCTCGCTCGCACAGAGCAAATACACCGTCACACTCAACGGTGCATCGAGAACCTTTACCTCCTCGCTTGTCAGTTCGATTGAAGTCCTCGCCGGCGAAGGCAATGACCAAGTCGATCTATCTTCATCGCTGGTGCCGTGTTACATCCTCGGGGGAGCCGGAAATGACACCCTCATCGGCGGGGCCGCGAGCGACACGCTCTCCGGCGGCGGGGGACGGGATTCGCTCGCCGGCAACGCCGGCAACGATCGCCTCGGCGGAATGACACACAACGACACCCTGCTCGGCGGCGATGGCGACGACCGGCTCTACGGTGACGCCGGCGACGACTGGCTCCTCGGACAGGGCAATGTCGATCGACTCTGGGGCGGCGACGGAAACGATACCCTCGAAGGCGGCAGCTCCAACGACAAGCTCTTCGGCGAAGCCGGCATCGACTTCCTGCACGGCGGCAACCACAACGACTACCTCGACGGCGGCACCGGTGCCGACCACCTTTTTGGCGACGCAGGAACCGATACTGCCACCAATGACATCCTCGACACCCGCACCAGCATCGAGGTTCTCAACGGTTCATAGCCCAAAAGGATCGCGCCGAAAAGAACTGGAACAAGAAGACTGCGGACCGGGGAACCCTTGAAGAGAGAAAGCCACCTGTCGGAGTCGAACCGACAACCACCGCTTTACAAAAGCGGTGCTCTGCCAATTGAGCTAAGGTGGCGAACGATCATGCCAACACTCACGACATGATCTCGACAACTTTGAATTCCAGCGTACCACGCGGCGCTTTTACTTTCACGGTATCGCCGATGCGCGACTTCAGCAGTGCCTCGCCCATCGGGCTGTTCACCGACACATTCTCGATATCGCTGCCCGGACTTGACGGGGTCGCCTCACCAACAAGCCGGACGAGCATGTCGCTGTCGTCCATCAGGTCAAGCAGCTTGACCGTGTGACCGAGGAAAACCACGTCTTCCGGCAGGTTGTCAGTCGTCACCACACTGACCGACTTCAGCTTGGCTTCCAGCTCCGCGAGTTGCTGCTGAATGTTACGGTTTTCTTCTTTGGCAAAGTGGTATTCAGCATTTTCACTCAGATCGCCGAGCGCCGCCGCTTTGCGGATGCGCTCCTGCACGTCGATCTGCGCTTTGAACAGTTCCTCTCGCTTGGCTTCGAGGGCCACTTTTTCTGCCGGGCTGACAATCTGCATGAGCAATCTCCTACCCCCGCCGGAGGGCTGAACCGACCCGGCGGGCATACAAAAGCGAACCACCGCGCGGCTGGCGCGGTGGTGGTCAAAGCAACGCCCTATTCTACCCACTACCGGGCCATTGGCAACCCGCAAATTCGTCGCGATTTGACGTTATTTCGCATATCGCTATTCTTCCGTGCCCGAAAGTGAGAGGTTCCTTTATGTCGTTTACATGCGTTATCGTCACCCCCGAGCAGCAACTTCTGGATGAGAAGGCCACACAGGCGATTGTGCCCGCGCACGATGGCGAAATCGGCATTCTGACCGATCGAGCCCCGCTTCTCGTGAAGATTGGTGCAGGAAGGCTGCGGGTGGATCTAGCCGGCGGGAAGACCGTGGCGTACTACGTCGATGGTGGCGTGGCGCAGATGAAAGACAACAAGCTGACGGTTTTGACCGACCATGCGGTGGCCGTCGCTGACCTCAAGGCAGAAGACGCCCGCGCCGAACTCGCCGCCGCCACCGCCAAGCCACTTACCGACCCGACCCGGGCCACCGCCGTCGAGCGAGCACGAGCCAAGCAGCGGCTCGCGACGAAGTGAGACCCGGCCGGGACTAGACCCAACCCGGCGACCCTCGTGCGGCGCGTAGGCACGCGCTGCTAATAGCGAAACCCAAGCCCCGCCCCGCCCCACAGCTGTTCATCGGCCCGCAGGTCTTTGTCGATCTCACCGGTGTAGTAAAGATAGCCGCGGAAACTCCACTGCCCGTATCTTTCGCTGAAGTTGAATAAATGATTCAGGGAGTACTCCCCGAGTAAGCCTACCTGGTAATGCTGAAACCCGGAACTGTCGCCATAGAGTTCCGAAAGCCCGCTTACATATGCCACATGCGCCTGCAGTTGCAGCGAAAGCCCGGTGTCTTCGAGCACAAATGTATGGCTGCCGCCCGCCTCGACGTAAATCCCCTCGAACTCGTCGTAGTCATATGCCACCAAAACATACGGGGAGAAAATCGGCTTTTCCGACCGAAAAAAGTATGAATCATCCAGGACGATTCTCCCGAAAACCTCCGCGCTCTCTGGCACGCCGTTGGCGTCGAACTCATCTTCCGGAAAAATGTAGCTTGTGTGTCCGACCGAGAGCAGGAGCGGTCGCAGGTTCCAATCAAATCCGACGGTCGGGCGAATCTCCTGAAACTTGCTCTCCTGATCGCTTGCATCCTCAACAGCGTTGACAAACAGGCTGATGAACGGGCTGGGAAATCGGCCCAGATTGAACTTCACCGCACCATCAAACTGCAGGTTGGCAAGGTCTTCTTTCGAGAAATCGGTTGGCGGCGGAGGCGCGCTCGGGTTGCGCGGGAAGTTGGGATCAAACTCGAAACGCTCAATCCCTCGAAAAATGTTATCCGTGACATATCTAACAGACAACTCGGTGTGGACCGCACCCAAATTGGTTCCTTCGTCCGGCTTGAGCGGCGCCGGCGGTGCGTACACGCTTTCACGGGGCTGCTGTAAAAGAGGCGCAGTCCATTCCTGCGCGTGCGTGATCGGCGTTGTAAGCGCAGTCAGGACAACAACTTGAGCTGCGCAAATCGTGTGACGGCCCATAGGTGCACTCCAATCGATGGCTGCGGAAAATCTATCGACAGTCGCGCCGGTTGTCACCTTTTTCGCCCGCGCATGCAAAACCACGCTTTTCGCGTGAATCCTCGAAAAAATTAATTGTGACCCCTCCCGATATGCACTGGAAATCGACATGAGAGATTGCTTACAATACGAGTCCGGGAAACTTGGCGAAGTAATGATTGCTTGCCGAAAGCGTCCCGGTTCTCTTGGCATTCCTAACATGGAAGGGGCTGATTGTGTTGAAAATTCGGAGTCTCTCTCGCAGGCACTTCGCTGCCTTGGTTCTTGCGGCGTCTGCTACTTCAGTTTTTGCCGGTGATCGACCAGAAATCTCGCGCGGCGAGTTCGACGCTGCAGCAGGTTTCGCCGGGCCTGAGGCACTGCGATCGTGGGATGTTGTTA
>ERZ761607.288-NODE-288-length-99716-cov-43.140787_pt1 | contig 99716 bp, 99 predicted proteins | sample MGYA00511164_ERZ761607 | MGnify/ENA primary metagenome ERZ761607 (study PRJEB28899, sample SAMN02445080) | bioreactor sludge metagenome | biome: EBPR sludge | place: Australia: Brisbane, Thorneside Wastewater Treatment Plant | collected 2011-06-22 ...
TTCATGTCGGAAAACCACGTCGCGTCAGCCTCGTGGAGTTAAGCAGAGGTTTCAAATAGCCATGTATTGCCTGCATTGATTCGTAATGCGCATAAAGGAAAGCAGAAGGGTGATAGCGAGTATGCGGTTTGGGGAACAGGCAACCCCATGCGTGAGTTCTTGTATGTGGATGATATGGCCGACGCATGTGTTTTCCTTATGGAGAACAATATTAACGAAGGCGTGTTCAATATAGGTGCGGGACAAGATGTCACTATTCGTGAACTTGCAGAAACAGTCATGGAGGTTGTCAGCTTTAAGGGTAAAATTATTTTTGATAGTAGTAAACCCGATAGCACCCCGCGCAAGCTTCTTGATGTGTCTCGTATGGTGGGCCTTGGTTGGAAAGCTAAAACTTCACTGCGTGAAGGCATAGACTTAACTTATCAAGACTTCCTTAAACAATCTATATACTGATCTAAAAGAGTTGCATCATTGAATACTGTTGCCCTCATCACCGGCGTCACCGGCCAGGACGGCGCTTACCTCGCCGAATTCCTGCTGGGCAAGGGCTACGAAGTCCACGGCATCAAGCGCCGCACCTCGCTGTTCAACACCGACCGCATTGATCATCTCTATCAGGACCCGCACGAGCAGGGTCGCCGTTTCATCCTGCACCACGGCGACCTCACCGATTCGTCCAGCCTCATCCGCATCATCCAGCAGGTGCAGCCCGACGAGATCTACAACCTTGCCGCGCAAAGCCACGTGGCCGTCAGCTTCGAAGAACCCGAATACACCGCCAACTCTGACGCCCTCGGCGCCCTGCGCATCCTCGAAGCCATCCGTATTCTCGGCCTGGAAAAGAAAACCCGCTTCTACCAGGCCAGCACAAGTGAGCTCTTCGGCCTCGTTCAGGAAATCCCGCAGAAGGAAACCACTCCCTTCTACCCGCGCAGCCCCTACGCCTGTGCCAAGCTCTATGCCTACTGGATCACCGTCAACTACCGTGAAGCCTACGGCATGTATGCCTGTAACGGCATCCTGTTCAACCACGAGAGTCCCATCCGTGGCGAAACCTTCGTCACCCGCAAGATCACCCGCGCCCTCGCGCGGATCAAGCTCGGGCTTCAGGAATGTTTGTTCCTCGGCAACATGGACGCCAAGCGCGACTGGGGCCACGCCAAGGACTACGTCGAAATGCAGTGGCTCATGCTGCAGCAGGACCACGCCGAAGACTTCGTCATCGCTACTGGCGTGCAGTACTCGGTGCGAGACTTCGTCAACGCGGCAGCCAAAGAGCTCGGCATGGACATCCGCTGGGAAGGGCAGGGCGTCGACGAAAAGGGTTATAACGCCCACGGCAAATGCATCGTCGCCGTCGACCCGCGCTACTTCCGTCCCACCGAAGTCGAAACCCTGCTGGGTGACCCCAGCAAAGCCAAGGACAAGCTCGGCTGGACCCCGAAGATCAGCTTCGACGAACTGGTGGCCGAGATGGTACGCGAGGATCTGAAGGCAGCCGAACGCGACGAGCTGGTGAAGAAGCATGGCTACAAGGCCATGGATTACCACGAGTGACGTGATGGATCGCGACGCAAAAATCTACGTTACTGGCCGCGCGGCTTCTCCCGCTTCGCTCGTGATAGCCCAAGGGGTGCCCTACTAAAGTGACCCCTGCTTGGCTTAAGTTCCTGCCAGCCCCCCTACGGGCGAGAATCGAGCACCGCTCCCATCTACAAAATGCGCTCACCAATATGGGTTGGTTGTTTGGTGACAAGGTGCTGCGCATGGGTGTGGGGTTACTTGTCGGCGTGTGGGTGGCACGCTATCTGGGGCCTGAGCAATTCGGCCTCTTAAACTATGCAATGGCTATCGTCGCCTTGTTCGGAGCGGTTGCCAGCCTGGGCCTCAACGGGATTGTTGTACGAGACCTGATCAAGGAGCCGGAAACCGCTAACGAGACACTCGGCACCACCTTTCTACTGCAAGCCATCGGTGGATTGTTGGCATTTGGACTTGCGATTTTGGCCATCAGCTTTGCGAGACCAAATGACAACCTAGCCAAACTGTTGGTTGCGGTGCTTGGTTTTGTCATGGTGTTCAAGTGCACAGATGTCGTGAGGTACTGGTTTGAATCACAGGTCAAATCCAAATATGTCGTTTGGCTGGAAAACGGCATATTTTTGGTGCTGGCAGTCGTCAAGGTCGGGCTGATCCTTATAGGGGCGTCTCTGATGGCCTTTGTCTGGGCCGCCTTCGCAGAGAGCGTGTTGGTCGCCGTAGGGTTACTTGGTGTTTTTGCTCGGCGGAGTGGTGCACTTAGCGCGTGGCGAATCCGCTACGATCGTGCGAAAAGGCTGCTTAAGGACAGTTGGCCACTGATTCTTTCCGGCTTGGCTGTCATGGTGTACATGCGCATCGACCAAATCATGCTGGGGCAGATGCTGGGGGATGAGGCGGTGGGCATCTACTCTGCGGCTGTGCGCATCAGCGAGGTTTGGTACTTCATCCCTACGGCTATCATCGCATCCGTATTCCCGGCTATCGTGGCCGCCAAGAAACACAGCGAAACGCAATACCGCCAACGCTTGCAAAACCTCTACAACGCCATGGTGGCGCTGGCGCTGGCTGTCGCCCTGCCGATGACGTTTCTATCCGACTGGGTGATCGATCTGCTGTTCGGCAACACCTACGCTGACGCGGGGCCGGTACTGGCCCTGCATATCTGGAGTGCGCTATTCGTATTTCTCGGCCTCGCCAGCGGTAGCGGCTATCTGACCGAAAATCTGCAAATGCTCGCTTTCGCTCGCACCTTGTTGGGGGCCTTCGTGAACGTGCTCGCAAATTTCATCCTGATTCCGCTATTCGGCATCCTGGGCGCTGCGATGGGAACGTTGCTCGCACAAATGGCAGCGGCCTATCTATTCGATCTGCTCCATACCAAAACACGAAACCATTTCTGGATGAAAACAAAGTCCTTTGTCTCGTTTTACCGATTCAGTTTTTAATGGCGGCTACAATGTTGAGTTTCATTATCAGGTTTTACCGGGCACTATTCGCCAGACGGATTTTCTACAGGTTGAACAAAGTCCTTTATTACTGCAGTCTGCGCGGTCTGGGCATCCTGAATTTTGAAAACGACAGGATCAGTGGTGAAGAACGGTTCATCAAACGACTTCTGGCAGGCAAAACTGGCGGGGTCGTTTTCGACGTTGGCGCCAACGTGGGTAACTATTCCAGCAAAGTGTTGCAAACCAACCGACTACTGACTGTCTACGCATTCGAGCCTCATCCACGAACCTTCGCGACACTCGAAAAGAATGTGCAGCATTCGAATTTCACTCCCATCAACGCTGCGGCAGGGGAAAGCGCGGGTATGGCAGACCTATACGACTATGCTGCTGATGATGGCTCGTCTCACGCCTCGCTCTACCAGGACGTGATTGAAAGCATCCACCGCGCACCTTCCACGCATCACCAGGTTAAAGTTGTCGCCTTGGGAGAGTTTGCCCAGGCAAACCAGATCACCAACATCACCCTGCTCAAGATTGATACCGAGGGCAATGAACTGAATGCACTCAAGGGTATAGAGGACTTCCTGAGCACCGGAAAGGTCGAAGCCATACATTTCGAATTCAACGAGATGAACATCGCTAGTCGGGTTTTCTTTCGGGATTTTTTGGATCTGCTGCCGAATTACGATTTCTACCGGCTGCTCCCGGATGGTATGGTCAAACTTGAAAAATACAGCCCGGTTTTTTGCGAGATTTTCGCTTATCAGAATATCGTTGCCCTGCTGAAGCGAAGCTGACTCAAACCCGCCATGCCATCTATCGCGCCCATTGCCCTCTTTGCTTACGCTCGCCCCGAGCACACGCGGCGCACGCTCGAAGCACTCGCGGCCAATGCGCTGGCTGATCAGAGCGATTTAATCGTGTACGCCGACGCCGCGCGCGGCGAACGGAACGCCGAAGCTGTGTGCGCAGTGCGTGAGTTGATCCGCTCAGCTTCGGGATTCCGCAGCGTGACGCTGGTCAAACGCGACATGAATTTTGGGCTTGCCCGCAACATCATCGAAGGCGTAAGCGAAGTCCTGCACCAGCACGATCGCGTCATCGTGCTAGAAGACGACATGGTGACTTCGCCATTTTTTCTGACTTATATGAACGATGCGCTGAAGCGTTACGCAAACGATGACCGGATCATCAGTATCCACGGTTATGTTTACCCGGTAGCAGCGGCGTTGCCCGAGGCGTTTTTTCTGCCTGGTGCCGATTGCTGGGGCTGGGCGACCTGGCGGCGCGGATGGGCATGCTTCAATCCGGACGGCGTGCAGCTGCTGCGAGAACTAAAACAGCGCAAACTGGAGCGCACCTTCGATTACGAGGGAAGCTATCCCTACACCAAAATGCTCGAAGCCCAGATTGCGGGCACGAACGATTCCTGGGCGATCCGCTGGTATGCCTCAGCTTTTTTGCTGGGGAAGCTGACGCTTTATCCCGGGCGTTCGCTGGTGCACAACATCGGCAACGATGCGACAGGCACGCATTGTGACCAGTCCAGTGAGATGGATACGTTGCTCAGCGACCGTCCGATCAGGCTCGACGGTGTCGCCGTGGAATCCAGCACCCTAGCTCGAGGGGAATTCGCCCGTTTTTTCAGCCGCCAGTCACGCCGTGGGATAACAGGCTGGATCAGACGAGTACTCGGTTCACTCACTACGGAGCGAGCCGCATGACATCCGCCAAGGCTTTGATTCGAGATTGCATTCCACCGCTTGTTATTCGCCGGCTGCAACAGTTGCGTAGGGGCGGTGTCCGATTTGAAGGGGATTATCCGAGCTGGGTCGAAGCCAATCGGCATGCCACTGGTTATGACACCGACGCGATCCTCGCGAAGGTGCTGGAGGCTACGCTTAAAGTCAAGCATGGCGAAGCGATGTATGAGCGCGACTCAGTCGTTTTCGACCGGATTGAATACGTTTGGCCAGTGCTCGCAGGCCTGATGTGGGCCGCCGCCCGCAATCAGGGCCGCCTGAATGTGCTGGATTTTGGCGGGGCATTGGGCAGTACCTACTTCCAGAACCGCCAGTTTTTGGAAGGCCTCGCTGATGTGAGCTGGAATGTGGTCGAGCAGGCGCATTACGTCGAACGAGGAAACGCACTGATCGCCGAAGGCTCGCTGCAGTTCTACCCTGACATTGCTGCTTGCCTTGCCGAGCAGGTGCCGAATGTGGTGCTGCTCTCCAGCGTCCTGCAATATTTGCCTGACCCCTTGGGGATGCTGGACAAATTGGGCTGTGTCGGCGCTGCAGTGATGCTGGTCGACCGCACTCCTTTAGCCAGCCTCCCGGAAAACCGGCTGCTGGTGCAGCACGTCCCGGCTTCGATCTACCCGGCGAGTTATCCGATGTGGGTTTTTTCGGATTCGCAATTATTGGCACATCTGGCGCCACGTTGGCGCGCTATCAGCCGTTATGTTGGGCCCGAGGGACAGGTTCGCTCGCGCGAGGGTGTGTCTTTCAAATTTGAAGGCTTGTTGTTGGAAGCATGTTGAGCCTGACACGATTACGCGATTTTTACCGCCAGCAGGCGTTTTTTCCGAGCCCGCTTGGAGTTTTCGTCAATCCTTTCTATCTGGCGCGATCGGCCTTGCATCAGGCGATGCGCGACTGTGCTCATGAGCTTGATGGCCGCCTACTCGACGTGGGCTGCGGCATCAAGCCCTATCGCAGCCTGTTCAAGGTAACGGAATACGTCGGGCTCGATATCGATAGCACGGTTGCGCGGCAGCGTGGCGTCGCCGATGTGTTTTATTCGGGGCAGGCGTTCCCGTTCGAGGCCAGTTCATTCGACGCAGTGTTGTGCAATCAGGTTCTCGAGCATGTCTTCAACCCGGATGAATTCCTGGCCGAAATCGAGCGCGTGTTACGGCCTGGCGGCAAATTGCTGCTGACGGTGCCATTTGTCTGGGATGAGCACGAACAACCCTGGGATTACGCGCGCTATTCGAGTTTCGGCCTCAAGGCCTTGCTCGAAAAGCGGAGCTTCCGGATCCTGAGCCACCGCAAGCTGTGTGCAGACGTGTCGGTGTTGTTTCAGTTGGCCAATGCGTATCTGTTTAAGCTCACCCAGGGCTGGCCCCGTCCGGTGAATCTGCTGTTTACGGCCACTGTGATGGCGGCACTGACGATGCTGGGGCTGTTGGGCGCCCGCCTGTTGCCGGATAATCCCGATCTTTACCTCGACCATGTGCTGCTAGCGGAGAAGCCAACGTGACCAACTACCTAAACTGTGAGGTACTCATCACCGGTGGCCTAGGCTTCATCGGGTCGGCACTGGCCAGGCGGCTGGTCGGACTGGGCGCGAACGTCATGCTGGTCGACAGTCTTATTCCGCAGTACGGTGGCAACCTGTTCAATGTTGCCGACATCGCCGACCGCGTGACGGTCAACGTCTGCGACGTGCGCGACCCTTACGCGATGGCGCATCTCGTGCGCGGCAAGGATTATCTGTTCAATCTGGCGGGGCAGACGAGCCACCTAGATTCGATGAGCGATCCGCAGACCGACCTCGACATCAACGCCTCGGCCCAGCTCTCGATTCTGGAGTCGTGCCGCAAGTCGAACCCGGCTATCAAGCTCGTGTTCGCGAGCACGCGCCAGCTTTATGGCAAACCGGATTACCTGCCTGTGGATGAGAGGCATCCGGTTCGTCCGGTCGACGTGAACGGTATCAACAAGCTCGCGGGCGAGTGGTATCACCTGCTTTACAACAACGTCTACGGTATCCGCGCGTGCGCGCTGCGCCTGACCAATACCTACGGGCCGGGGATGCGGGTGTGCGACGCGCGCCAGACTTTCCTCGGCATCTGGGTGCGCCTGCTCATCGAAGGCAAGCCGATCAAGGTCTTTGGCGATGGCTTGCAGTTGCGCGATTTCAATTTTGTCGATGACTGCGTCGATGCTCTGTTGTTGGCTGGGGCCAATGACGCTGCCAACGGCAAGGTCTTCAATCTGGGCAGCCGAGAGGTCATCAATCTCAAGGATTTGGCAGCAATGATGACCACTCTGGTCGACGGCAGCACATTCGAGCTGGTGCCGTTTCCTGCAGACCGAAAGGCCATCGATATCGGCGACTACTATAGCGATTACACGCTGATCGAGCGTGAGCTGGGGTGGAAGCCTGGAGTCGTGCTGGCCGAGGGCCTAGCACGTACTATCGCGTATTACCGCGAGCACTGGCCGCATTACTGGGAGGCCGGCGCATGATCCTGATGAACGATTTCAAGGCCGAGCCGCCTGAATTGCGTGAGGCGATGCTGGATGCAACCCGGCGTGTGCTTGAGTCTGGTTGGTATGTGTTGGGCAATGAGGTTGAGTCCTTCGAGAAGCAGTGGGCCTTGGTTTGTGGCGTTCAGCGGGCGGTGGGTGTCGGAAATGGTATGGATGCGATCGAAATTGTTCTGCGTGCGCTGGATATTGGCCCGGGGGATGAAGTAATAACGACCCCAATGACCGCATTTGCTACCGTTTTGGCTATCCTCCGGGCAGGGGCCACACCGGTTCTGGCAGATATAGAACCCGATACCGCATTGCTGTCGCTGGGGAGTGCTGCACGATGCATTTCACCGCGCACCAGGGCGGTTGTGCTTGTTCATCTCTATGGGCAGGTGCGCGATATGAATGCTTGGGCAAGCTTTTGTAGTCAGCATGGGATCGCTCTGGTTGAAGACTGCGCTCAGGCGCATTTGGCTGCATGGAATGGCAAAGTCGCAGGCAGCTTTGGCGCCGCCGGCGCTTACAGCTTTTACCCCACCAAGAACCTCGGTGCGCCTGGCGATGCAGGCATGGTCGTCACCCGAAACGAGGCCTTGGCCCAACGCGCCTGTCGGTTACGCAATTATGGACAAAGCGTGCGCTACCATCACCCCGAACTGGGACTGAACAGCCGCCTGGATGAAATCCACGCGGCCATGCTTGCAGAACGACTTAAGTGGTTACCGGTGTTTACCGAGCGTCGTCGCCAGATCGCTAAAGCTTATCTCTCCGGCATTCAGAATCCCGCCATTGAGCAACTCGCTGCGCCTGAGGAGGAGGCAGCGCATGTATATCATCTCTTTGCAATTACCTGCGAGCAGCGTGAAGCCTTGCAAATCCACTTGCAGCAGCAGCATGTTCAGTCGTTCATTCACTACCCCATTCCGGTTCACCATCAAGAACCGTGCAGAACGATCCAACATGACCCGCTCGGCTTAGCTATGTGTGAACGGCATGCGGCAACTTGCCTGTCGTTACCCTGTCACCCGCAGATGTCCGATGACGACGTCGCTCAGGTCGTAGCCGCCGTCAATGGGTTCCGGGCCGGATAATGGAACACTACGTCACCCTGTTCGATAGTATGTTCCTGCCCCAAGGACTGGCACTGCACATGTCAATGGAGCGGCATGTAAAGGACTACACGCTATGGGTATTGTGCGTGGATGATGAAACGCATGAGATGTTAACCAAGCTGAGCCTGCCAAATCTGCGGCTGCTTAAACTCAGCCAACTTGAGACGGAAGAACTCAAGCATGTTAAACCCACTCGCACAAAGGGCGAATATTGTTGGACATTGACGCCATTCGCCCCTCGATTTGTTTTCGACACCGATCCTACCGTTACCCGTGTGACCTACTTGGATGCCGACCTGTGGTTTCGGAAGCACCCGGCGCCCATCTTCAGAGAGTTCGAGGCGTCCGGTAAGCACGTGCTGATAACTGACCATGCTTATGCTCCGGAGAACGACGCAACGTCCACTTCAGGACAGTATTGTGTGCAATTCATGACCTTTACACGGAACGGTGGCGAGATAGTTAGAAAGTGGTGGGAAGAGCGGTGCCTTGAATGGTGCTATGCACGATTTGAAGATGGAAAGTTTGGAGATCAGAAATATTTGGATGACTGGCCTGAGCGATTTCCAGACTCTGTCCATGTCCTAAATGACAAAGAATTGGCGCTCGCGCCGTGGAATGCTACGAGATTCCCCTACGGGAATGGAATCGTGTGGCACTTTCAATCTTTAAGAATTGAAAAATACTCAGGAAGCACATTCACGGTATTTTTAGGCCCCTATACGCTGCCACGCGTGACCTTGAATTTCGTATACGTCGACTATGTTGCTGAATTGCGGAAAGCTGTTGAGATGTTGCTGCAAAATGGATTCGCAATACGGCCGCAGCAAAGACGAACGTTATTAAGTAAACTCAAAATTCGAATGCGCTTTGCTTATGGAAAAATACGAGAACTCTTTCCAGTAACAAGGATTCCGCTTTGAGAGCGCCGATTCTTCCTGACCTGCCACCTAAAACCCATCGTCGAGCATGCATATATTAGGCCGCGCGGGGTTGAATTCCGAGATGCCAACGCTCCAACTGACTGCCAGTTCTTCCTTGATTGTGAAACAGGAGGGCGGCACGCGCCTCCAGGGAGTGAATAAGAAATCCGAACCTGGGAAGCCACTGATCACAGTTATTACGGTTGTCTTCAATGGTGCGGCCACATTGGAAAATGCCATTCAGTGTGTGGCGAGGCAGACCTACGATAATGTGGAATATGTCATCATTGATGGTGCCTCAACTGACGGCACATTGGACATAATCAAAAAACATGAACATATAATCGATTATTGGCTGAGTGAACCAGACTGTGGGATTTATGATGCTTTCAATAAGGCTATAAGCAGGGTATCCGGTGAGTATTATCTGGTGCTCGGGTGCGACGATGAGCTATTTGACGATGCAATACAACAAGTTGTAAATACCCAGTTGAAGCACGCTGAGGTCGATTTCGTCGTGGCCTCAATGTGGCTGGGGAATAGGCTCAGGAAAGGGATGCACCCAAGTAAGGGATGGCTGGGGGCTCATGCCATGGTTAATGGGCATAGTGTAGGTATGTTGATTCGAACCAAGGTACATGATCAGCTTGGCCCCTATTCAACGCGTTACACATTGTGTGCTGACGGACTGTTCATTAAAAAGCTGTTTTATTCAGGGTTACGGGGTGTCGAATCAGATGTTGTCATGGGCCGCTTTGCCACTGGCGGAGTTTCGAACTCTAATCTCGCCCGGGGTTTGTGTGAGGGGTTTGAGGTGCAATTGGAAACGGAAAAACACAAGTTTTTGCAAGTATTGATTTTTGTTGCGCGATTAATAAAAAATTTTTCTCGACTTTGATACGCGTTGAAAATGCTGGATAAAAACGATTTCTTGGATCGGCTGGATCAACTCGACAAGGTGGTGCTGGAGTTGGGATGTGGCCCTAATAAGAAACTGATGAGCGCCATAGGGATTGATGCCATTAATTACGAGGGTGTGGATATAGTTGGCGATATTTTCGAAGTTCTTGGAAAGTTTCCGGAAAAATCAGTGGATTCAGTTCACTCGTTTCATTTCTTTGAACATATAGCCAATTTTCAAGAGCTACTTAGCAATATAGCTCGGGTCATGAGGCCGGGCGGCCATCTCGAAGTCGTGGTCCCCCATTTTTCAAATCCTTATTTTTACTCTGATCCAACTCATAGAACCTTCTTTGGCCTGTATACGTTTTGTTATTACGCAAGCGAGTCTTTGTTCAGTCGTAAGGTGCCAACGTACCAGCACACTATCCAATTTGATTTGATCTCTGTCGATCTCGTGTTTAAATCAACCCGTCCATTTTTCATTAGGCATGGAGTCAAGAAATTATTTGGACTTATTTTCAACAGCGTTGGCTACATGCAAGAGTTCTACGAGGAAAATCTGAGCCAGATTGTTCCCTGTTATGAAGTCAGGTACCGGCTCAGGAAAAAATAGCCCGTTCGATGCCGCGTTTAAAAGTTCTTGTTCTGGCCCGCTACACCAATCTCGGTGCCAGTAGCCGACTTCGCTTCTACCAGTTTCTCTCTTACCTTGAGGCTCACGGCCTCCAAGTTGATAGTGCCCCCCTCTTTGACGATGATTATTTGACGCGTTTGTACGCGGGTTCTGGACCTGATTGGCCAGGGGTAGCCATGGCCTACCTGAAACGTATTTCTGCTTTGTGGCGTTCGAGGAAATACGATCTAGTTTGGCTGGAATACGAGGCTTTTCCCTGGTTGCCGGTCTGGCTGGAAATGGCATTGGGTTTGGGTGGGATTCCCTATATTGTGGACTACGATGACGCCATCTTCCATCGCTATGATCTGCACCACAATCGGTGGATGCGCTCCCTGCTCGGTGGGAAAATCGACCGGATCATGGCAGGCTCACAGTTGGTCATTGCCGGTAATCAATATCTTGCCGAGCGAGCGATGGGCGCAGGCGCGAAACGAGTGGAGATTTTGCCAACCGTGGTGGATGCTACCCGCTACCAGCCCCAATACAATACACAACCGGATGTTGTTACCATCGGTTGGATTGGTTCCCCATCAACACAGCGTTATCTGGATATCGTTCTTGGTGCCATATCCAAATTGTGCCAGATGGGCAAGTCGATTCGACTGGTTGTGGTGGGCGGCAAGCTGCCAGTGCAAGCCAATCTACCCATTGTGAACATGGAGTGGAGCGAAGCGGGCGAGGTCGGCATGATCCAGTCTTTTGATGTGGGCATCATGCCTTTGCCTGACAGTCCGTGGGAACGCGGCAAGTGTGGCTACAAGTTGATTCAGTACATGGCTTGTGGAAAACCGGTTGTAGCCTCCCCGGTAGGGGTTAACCAGAAAATCGTCGGGCACGGTATCAACGGCTTTCTTGCTGGGGACGAGGAAGAGTGGGTGGGCTATTTATTACGTTTGATCGAAGATCCATTGCTGCGTACGGAAATGGGAAAGAAAGGGCGTGCCAGGGTGGAGGCAGAATTTAGTCTGGAACTGGCTTCGCCAAGATTACTGTCGCTCATACGTGCTGCAGCCAGCAGATCGAGTCTTGGGTGATCTCCATGATTTACACAAGATAGAACGCAAATTCAAATTTATATACAGCGTGGTGCCAATCTGGGACACCACCACGCATTGCCTCTGGATCCTGTAATTGGCCTCTGCTCTAGAAACGAGAAATCTGTTTGCCCACGGGCTAAAGAAGGATTGATGGATGTGCGGTATTACTGGCTTTCTGGGGACTTCTTCAAGTGGCTCAGCTGTTGTTGCCGATCGGATGGCATCGGCCCTTTATCACCGTGGCCCCGATGATTCTGGTGTCTGGGTGGATGAACCAGCAGGAGTGGCCCTGGCACATCGCCGCCTCTCTATCCTAGACCTGTCTCCTGCCGGCCACCAGCCCATGGTGTCGCCATCAGGTCGTTATGTAATCGTTTTCAATGGCGAGATATACAACCATCTGGAATTGCGAGAAGCATTGCCAGATGGGAAGTGGCGGGGACACTCCGATACCGAGACGCTGCTGGCGGCTTTTGAGTGCTGGGGAGTGGAGGCATCGCTTAAAAAGAGTGTGGGGATGTTCGCTATTGCGCTGTGGGATCGCGAAAGCCGCACGCTTACGCTGGGACGTGACCGATTAGGAGAAAAACCGCTTTATTATGGCTGGCAGAATGGCGTACTACTGTTCGGCTCGGAACTCAAGGCATTGCGGGCCCATCCGGCTTTCCAGGGTGTAATCAACCGTGACGCGCTGACGCTGTTTTTGCGGCACAACTATGTGCCTGTGCCTTATTCCATCTACCGCGGAATCAACAAGCTACCGCCTGGGACTTTCTTGCAGGTCAATGCGAGTGCCGCCTTGGCAAGCTCGAGTGAGATTCATCCGGTCAGCTATTGGTCGGCACGCGAAGTGGCGGAGATCGGCCAGGCAAACCTGTTCCGAGGCAGCGACAACGACGCGTGCGAAGCTCTGGAGGCTGTGCTCGGGCAGAGCATCAGGGGCCAGATGCTGGCGGATGTGCCGTTGGGGGCGTTTCTTTCTGGAGGGATCGATTCAAGTACCGTGGTTGCGCTGATGCAAGCGCAGTCCAAGCGTCCGGTGAAAACCTTCACCATCGGATTCAATGAAGCAGGCTACAACGAGGCGGAGCATGCCCACGTGGTGGCACGTCATCTGGGCACCGAGCACATCGAGCTTTATGTGAAGCCGGAAGAGGCGCAGGCGGTGATCCCGCTGCTGCCGGGGCTTTACGACGAACCGTTTGCGGATTCCTCGCAGATTCCTACCTATTTGGTGTCGCGCCTAGCACGCGAGCATGTGACAGTGAGTTTGTCCGGCGACGGCGGCGACGAACTATTTGGCGGCTACAACCGCTATTTCTGGGCCCAAAACATCTGGCGGCGACTGGGCTGGCTACCGCAATCCCTTCGCGCAGCGGTGGCTGGAGTGCTGACAACCTTGCCACCGACCACCTGGAATTCGGTGTTCAGGAAATTTGAACGGATGCTTCCCGCGAATCTGCGCTATGCCAATCCCGGCGACAAGCTGCACAAACTGGCTGAGATCCTGGCCGTGCGCAATCCGGAGGAAATCTATTGGGGGCTGGTATCCCACTGGAAGCAGCCTACACAGATAGTGAAAGATGGAACCGAACCCCCCACCGTTTTGACCGACGCCAGCCAGTGGGCGAATGTTCCTAATCTGACTCATCGCATGATGTATCTCGATACGGTGGGCTATCTGCCTGACGACATCCTGACCAAGGTGGATCGAGCTGCCATGGGGGTCTCCCTCGAAACGCGCGTGCCTTTGCTGGATCACCGCGTTCTGGAGTTTGCCTGGACACTACCGCTCACGATGAAACTGCGCGACGGACAGAGCAAATGGCTGTTGCGGCAGGTGTTGTACCGCCATGTTCCGCAGGAAATGATCGAGCGTCCCAAGATGGGGTTTGGTATTCCGCTCGATGTCTGGCTGCGGGGGCCGCTCAGGAGCTGGGCGGAGGAACTGTTGAACGCATCCAGTCTGGAGACGAGCGGTTATTTCCGGGCTTCCCTCATTCGCGAGAAATGGGACGAACATCTGTCTGGGCGGCGCAACTGGTCGTACTACCTGTGGGATATATTGATGTTCGAGGCGTGGAGGCGGCAATGGCATTGAAAGTATGCCAACTCTGCGCGGTGGACTTTACGCTAGACAAGTTCCTGTTGCCGTTGGTGGACGGCATGATAGCCGTGGGTTGGGAGGTGGTGTCGGTGTGTTCGGATGGACCAGCTATTTCCCACTTGCGTCAGAGCGGCTATGCCATCAGGACCGTGAACATTCCGCGCAGTCTCAATCCGCTGCGTCTGATGCTGCCTTTCTGGCGTCTGTATCGTTTGTTCCGGCAGGAACACTTTGATCTGCTGCATGCGCATACGCCGGTGGCGGCGCTGATCGGACGTATGGCCGCACGGTTGGCAGGTGTGCCGATGGTGGTTTATACCGCGCATGGGTTTTATTTCCACGACGCGATGCCTGCCTGGAAGCGGCGGCTGTTCGTGGAAATGGAAAGGATAGGCGGCTGGTTTACCGATCTACTGTTTACCCAGAGCAGTGAGGATGCACAAACGGCTGTCGAAGAAAAGTTGCTGCCTCCAGAACGGGTTCTGGCCGTAGGCAATGGTGTGGATCCAGACAGCTTCGATCCAGGTACAAGACGACCGCGCAGCGAGGTGAGGGCAGAACTGGGACTGCCCGCAGACGTGCCAGTGATCGGCATGGTGGGACGATTGGTCGGGGAAAAGGGGGTACGCGAATTTCTGGCTGCGGCCGAAATGCTGGCGAAGGACCTTCCTAACGTACATTTCTTGCTGATTGGTGAACGACTGGCGAGCGACCATGCCGACCCGATGGACGATGCCTTGAGGCATGCCAGCAGCAGTTTGGGGGCAAGGCTGGTCCTGCCCGGCATGCGGAAGGACATTTCAGACCTGATGGGGGCGATGGATGTGTTCTGCCTGCCTTCTTACCGTGAAGGAATGCCCCGCACCATCATCGAAGCGATGATGTCGGGCTTGCCGGTGGTGGCCACCGACATCCGCGGGTCGCGCGAGGAAGTAGTGGCTAACGAAACCGGCCTGCTTGTTCCCGCGCGCGACGCGTCAGCGCTCACTCAGGCCTTCGCCCGTCTGCTGCAAGCTCCGGCCGAGGCGTATGCCATGGGCGAGGCCGGCCGCAAACGTGCCCTGCGGCTTTACGACGAGCACAAGGTCGTGGCGCTGCAGATTGATACAATTCGACGATTTGCTCGCCAATATCGACTCCTGTGATGCGGCCGGCTCACGTGCCGGCGCAAAAAAATAGCGATAGGCCACAAGTAAATGCAGATAAGTGTTGACGCATGGGGAGCTCCGCTCGCCGCTTTCCTGGTGTGCTGGCTGACACTTACCCGGCTGCTGCGGCGCGGGGGACGCCTGCCGATGGATCACCCCAACGCCCGTTCGCTGCATGCCACGCCGACGCCACGCGTTGGCGGGCTGGGTATCATGGCCGGGGTGGGAGTTGCGAGCCTATGGGGCGCCGACGGCGCCTTGCTGCCGATTGGCTTGGGGGCATTCGCGCTGGCCGCCGTATCGTTGCTCGACGACTTGCGAGGGTTGTCGGTGCGGGTGCGTTTCCTGGCGCATTTCCTCGCGGCGGCAGGTTGCTTGCTGGCATTGGGTCTCACCGGCTGGGACCTGGTGGCAGGTACTCTGGTGACGGTGTGGATGACCAATCTCTATAATTTCATGGATGGCTCGGACGGCTTGGCAGGAGGCATGGCGGCCATCGGCTTCGGCGCCTTGGCGCTGGCCGCATGGGTGGGTGACGCTCACGGACTGGCCGTCTTCTGCGCGGCGATTGCGGCGGCGGCGATGGCGTTCCTGCGCTTCAATTTTCCGCCCGCGCGGCTGTTCATGGGCGATGCCGGATCGATCCCGCTGGGATTCATGGCGGCTGCGCTCGGCATCCTTGGGGCACGACAAAACGTATGGCCCTGGTTGTTTCCGCTGCTGGTGTTTTCGCCCTTCATCGTCGATGCCAGCGTGACGCTCGCACGGCGGGGACTACGGGGTGAAAAGATCTGGCAGGCGCATCGTTCGCATTATTATCAGCGCGTGGTATTGCTGGGGGCGTCGCACCGCCAGCTCGCCCTGGCAGCCTATGCCCTGATGCTGGTGGTTGCCGCGCTGGCATTCGTGTTGCTGATTCTGCCGCTGAGCGCCGTGTGGGTGCTTATACTGTCGGCGACAACCTATCTGCTGATTTTTCGCGCTATCGACTGGCGCTGGCATCGATCCCGTAATGAACTTTAATCCCCGCACCGCCATCATCATCCTGCACGACATCCTGGTGGCGGCTTTCGCCTGGATGGGTGCCTACTGGCTGCGCTTCAATCTGGCGATGCCGCCCGAGTTCCAGGCGGCGGCCCTGTCCACGCTGGCTTGGGTGATCCCATTGCAGGCCGTTGTATTCTGGCGTTTCGGCCTGTATCGCGGTATCTGGCGTTTCGCCAGCCTGCCCGATCTCAAGCGCATCGTGCTGGCGGTGGGTCTGGCTGCGCTGCTGGTTCCCGTGACGCTGATCCTGTTCCGTGTCCACGCGGTGGTCCCGCGTTCGGTGCTGATTCTCGATCCGTTGCTGTTGGTGATCGTGATGGGAGGCAGCCGCCTGGCCTATCGGGCGTGGAAGGAGCACCGGCTTGCCAGCGTGTTGCGCCCGGACAGCAAGCCGGTATTGGTGGCCGGCGCAGGTTCGGCGGCGGATTTTCTGCTGCGCGAACTGGCGCGGAATCCGGCGGGTTTTCACGTGGTCGGTCTGCTGGATGACAATCGCGACAAACGGGGGCGGCTGGTGCAGGGCCTTCCTGTTCTGGGCGCGTTGGACGATGTCGTGGCCTGCGCGAAGAAAATGGAGGTGGACGACATCGTGCTGGCGTTGCCGTCGGCCGCGCACGCCGTGCGCAAGCGCATCACCCAACTCTGCACCGAAGCCGGGTTGAATGTGATGACCATCCCGTCGCTCGAGGATCTGGTGGCGGGCCGGGTGTCGGTGTCCAGCCTGCGTCGTGTCGAGCTTGACGACCTGCTGGGGCGCGATCCGGTGCAGCTCGACGACAGTGGCCTGCACCAGTTGCTGACCGGCCAGGTGGTGATGGTGACCGGTGCCGGCGGCTCGATCGGTTCGGAACTGTGCCGCCAGATTGCACGTTTTGCACCGGCAAAACTGGTGCTGTTCGAGCAGTCCGAACTGGCGCTGTATGCGATGGAGCAGGAGTTGCCGCAGCATTTTTCCCAACTGAAAATTGTGCCGGTGATCGGCGACGTGAAGAATGCAGTCTGGGTGAGCCAGGTGATGGCCGAGCATCGGCCGGCCGTGGTGTTCCATGCCGCGGCCTACAAGCACGTACCGTTGATGGAGAATGACAATGCCTGGGAAGCCGTGCGCAACAACGTGCTCGGCACGCAGGTGGTCGCAGCGGCAGCGCAGGCGCAGGGGGTCGGCAAGTTCGTGATGATTTCCACCGACAAGGCGGTCAACCCGACCAATGTGATGGGAGCGACCAAGCGACTTGCCGAGATGGCCTGCCAGGCGATGCAGCAGCCGGGCGGTACGCGCTTCGTGTCGGTGCGCTTCGGCAACGTGCTCGGCTCGTCCGGCAGTGTGATTCCAAAATTCCAGAAACAGATCGAGGTGGGCGGACCGGTGACGGTGACCCATCCCGACATCATGCGCTATTTCATGTCGATTCCCGAGGCGGCGCAGCTTGTGTTGCAGGCGGGCTTGATGGGTGAGGGCGGTGAGATTTTCGTGCTCGACATGGGCGAACCGGTCAGGATTGCCGAATTGGCCCGACTCATGATTCGGCTGTCGGGTGCGGACGAGGAGCGTATCCGTATCGAATACACCGGGCTCCGCCCCGGCGAAAAGCTCTACGAGGAGTTGCTTGCCGATGACGAATCCACCCTGCCGACGCCGCACCCCAAACTACGGGTGGCCAAGGCACGTACGGCAGATGCGGACTGGTATGCCGAATGCCTGGCCTGGCTTGCCTACCCGGGCTCTTACGATGAGGCGACGGTCAAACGCCAGTTGAAGACCTGGGTGCCGGAATATCAACCCCAATTGTCTCCGGCATGAATGCGGTGCAACTCGACAGGGTCCGACGTGTCCTGGTCATCAAGTGGAGTGCGCTGGGCGACGTGGTGACCGCCAGCGCAATCATGGAAGACATTGCGCGCGCCTTGCCGCGCGCCGAGATCCATCTCAACACGCAGCCCAACTGCGCCGGCTTGTTTGCGCACGACCCGCGTTTTTCCGAGGTGTGGGCGATCGATGTGCGTAGTAAAAAACGGCGCTGGGCCAACAGCCTCGCGTGGCTGCAGAAGGTACGCGCCGGGCATTATGATCTGGTCGTCGACCTGCAACGCTCGGATCATTCCCGTTTCCTGCTCACGCTGCTCTGGCTTGTCGGCAGCGCACCACGCATCCGTGTCGGCAACCGCGGTGGCCTCCCCTATACGCATCAGCCGGTGCTGCGCGACCCTCGGTCCCATGCGTTCCCGATGATGCAGTCGGTATTGCAGGCGATCGGCATCCCCACGCGAACCTTGCATCCGGTGCTGTATCCCGCACCGGACCGCGCACTGTTCATAGAACAGTTGCGGCGCGAACATGGCCTCAACGAGAATGATTACGTCGTGTTGCTGCCCGGGGCGGCTGCCGCACATCCGCTGAAACGTTGGGGTACGCAGCGTTTTTCCGAACTGACGCAACGGCTGCACCAGCAGGGTATGGAAAAGGTCGTCCTGATCGGCGGGGCGGACGAGGTGGATGTCTGCGCTGAAATCGCGACCCTCGGGGAATGGGTGGTCAATCTGAATGGCAAGCTCCAGTTGCTGGATATTGCGCCATTGTGCGCAGGCGCTGCCGCAATCGTCGGCAATGACACCGGCACCGCACATTTCGCTTCGATAGCCGACAGGCCCTTGCTTGTCCTGTGCGGCCCGACCGACCCGCGTCGGGTCAAACCGATCGGGCCGCGGGTTGTTGCGATCCAGGCCGTGCTGCCGTGCATCAGTTGCTATGCCAAAACCTGCAGCAATCCGGATACTCATGCCTGCATGAAGATGATCACGCCGGAATGGTTGGCGGCGCAATTGCCGAACCTCATTGCCGGCGACCTGAGGGCCGGGCAGGACCTCCCCGGCAGTTTGCGCAGTTTCTGAGGCCGACCATGACCAAGTCACGGCTACGTGTCAAAGTGATCAGTTCCACGCCCACCTCGACCTGGCTCCATCAATTTCCGCATAATGAGCCCGTATGGGGCGAATGCGAATTCATCTTCGAGCGCGAGGCGCGGGATTACGACTGGCTGCTAGTCTACGACGACGTGCCCGCGAGACCCGGGGAGGCAAAGAAAGTCAGCCGCGAGCTGCTGGCCTGCCCGCGTGAGCATACGCTGCTGGTGACCATGGAGCCTTCGTCCGTCAAGATTTATGGCAATGACTACGCGCGACAGTTCGGTGCGGTGCTGACCAGCCAGCCTGAGTGGGCGTTGCGACACCCCAACCGGATTTATTCGCAGTCGGCGTTGCATTGGTTCTACGGGGTGGGGCGGCATCGGACCGTGCCGTTCGACGACATCCTGGACGAATCGCCGCAAGACAAATCCCGCAATGTCTCGATGGTGTATTCACCCAAGGCGATGCGGCATACCTTGCACTATCACCGTGCGCGCTTCATGCGCGAACTGGTGGAGTTGATGCCCGAACTCGATACGTTCGGCCGACATAGTAAGCGGCCGCTCGACGACAAGGCCGACTGTCTGCGCGCCTATCGTTACCACGTCGCGATCGAAAACTATATCGGCGAGCACCATTGGACGGAAAAGATTGCCGATCCCTTCCTGGGTCTGACGCTGCCTTTCTACTGTGGCTGCCCCAATCTGGAGGCGTATTTCCCGGAAGAAAGTTTCATCCGCATCGACCTTCATGATGCGGCCGGGGCCGCCGCGGTGATCCGCAAGGCGATCGCGGACCGTGAATTCGACAAACGCCTGCCGGCGATCGTCGAGGCCAAGCGGCGTGTCATGTTCGAATACAACCTGTTTGCCGTGGCCGCTCGTGAAATTGCACGCTTGCATCGCGATGGCGCCAAACCGGAAACGGGAGCGGTAATTTTGTCGCGCCGCGCCATGCGCATGTCCCGCCCCGCCACCCTGTTTCGGGACGTGTATGGCAAGCTCTGGGGACGGCTGCGCCATCTGCCCGGGGCGATCAGCGGAAAATCCTGACCGCCGCGGACCTGCATCGATACCACCTTTTTTATTTGCTGCGCGGCGCGCGGGAGAGTTCGGTATAGACGTCGAGCGTGGCTGTCAGCATGCGTTCCAATGTGAAAGGATTCTGTTCGGGTACATGCGGCGGGGCATCCAGCCACCGCAGGGTCTTCCGGGCGGCCTGCCCAATGTCGCCGACGGAAATCGCACCTTCGGGCAGGATGGCCGCCAGCTGTTCTTTCACACCTCCATGGTCATAGGCAATCAGCGGCTTGCCGAGGCTGAGCGCTTCCAGGCTGACGCGGCCAAACGCTTCGGGTTCGCGCGAGAGCGAATACACAATATCGCTGATGGCCATGATTTCCCGAAGGTCTGCGCGATGGCTGATGAAACTCAGATGCTGACACACGCCAAGACGTTTGCTGCGCGCTTCCAATTCGGCCATGAATGCCTGCTTCCTTGGGTGGGTTTCGCCCACGATCAGGCCGTGGACATCGGGCCGAGTCTTGATGACCTGTTCCAGCATGTCGATAAAGTCGGTCTGGCCTTTCCAGCGGGTCAGACGGGCGGGCAGCAACAGGATTTTCTTGCCTGCCAGGCCGGGATGTTCCTGCTGCCATTGGCGCATCCAGTCGTCAGGGGGCGTGTAGCCCGACGGGAATTGTTTGGGGTCGACGCCCCGATAGATCAGGCGCACGTTCTCCTGCGGCACCTTCGGATAATTCCTGACGATGTAGTTGATGATCATTTTTGAAATGGCGATGACCCGTTCGCCCTTGGCCATGACCGCGCTGTAGGCACTCACCGAATAGGGGCCGTGCACCGTGGTGACGAAACGCGGTCGCGTCGACGGATTCATGCCGCGCCAGGCCAGCCAGGCGATCCAGGCGGGCACGCGCGAGCGTGCGTGGACGATGTCCACTTTTTCTTCCGCCAGGAATTTCCGCAGTTTGCCGACGAGCAGCAGCGTCTTGAGCGATTTCTTGCCGATCGGCCAGGTGAAATGTTCGGCACCGGTTTTCGTCAGGGGAGCAACCAATCGTCCGCCTGCCGATATCACCAGGGCCCGATGGCCTTGCTTCGTCAAGGCCTGCGCTACTTCGAGTGTGCCGCGTTCGACGCCACCGGATTGCAGGGCAGGGAGCAATTGCAGGACGGTCAGTTTTTTTTCTTCAGCCATTCAAGAATCCATTCGGCACATCGGTCGGCTTCGGCCAATGGGTGCAGGTTGGGGTGGAGCGTGCCGCTCGCGCACCAGCGCACGAAGCGGGTAATGCGTTGTGAGTCGGAAAGTCGTGCGATCGCCTGGCCAACGCGGCTTTTCGGGTTGACCGGCAGGTCGAATACGCCGACATCGGCACCTGCCGACAGGGCTTCGAACACCATCGAGGCACTGTCGGGCGTGACCCACACGATTCCGCATTGTGCAAACTGTGTCGGCAGCCAGTCGGGCGGCGTCGCGGTATGCGGAACCACGGTCAGGTTGGAGGTGGGTGGCAGTTCCGCCAGAAATTCGGGCGGCGTGCGGCGCGAGGTGGTGAGCGTCCAGTGCGTGTCGGGTGTACGTGCGAGGATGCTCTTGATCTGGAGCTGGATGGCGTCATCGTCCCACTCGAAATGCGGCGAGAGGCCACCGATCAGAAGCAATCCATGGTGTACGTCGCGGTTGGCTGAAGCATGAATGCGATTCAGCGCGCCTTCCGTCACGAGCGTCCGCGTATCAGCTGCGATGCCGTCGTGTTGGGGCACAATGCAGAGGTCGAACCAGGTGCGTGGCAGGCTTGGTTTCATCAGGACGATGGCCCGTCCCCCACGCGCACGTCGTGCCGCCAGTAGTGTCAGGTGTGTGGCGTGACCTGCGCCCATGATCAGATCAGGGGAGGGGAGAGACTTGCCTGGCGCGCGCTTCAGCAGTAACGCCAGCCAGGCGCGCCAGGCCGGCAAGGCGGGAAGCCGATGGGTTTCGGTCGTCGTGGCGCGCGCCAGTGCCTCGGCCAGTCCCAGAGATTGATTGACATGCCCCGGTTTGCCGTCGCTGACGATCCAGACTGTCAGGGGTGGGCGGTTGCCGGTTGTCTCAGTCAATGGACAACCTTGTCATTCCTGCCAGCTTTCGTCGAGATGGGGTTGCACGCACCGGTTGTTTTTTTCATCGCATGACGGACGCAGCGTGGTTCGAGTGGCGCAAAGTGTAAACCATCTTGTCATGGCGCGCCGAGTGCTTGCGTATGGGAACACCGTACTAGAGTGCGTCGGTCCATCTGCGTTCGCGTGCAGCTTCCCAACGATAGGGGGTGGGGTCGACGGCTGGCGTGGTGTCCTCCATCAGGTCGGTCAAGAGCTCTGCCGACGCAGGCGCCAATGTGACGCCATAGCGGTAATGCCCTACGTTGACGTAGACATTGTCGAAATCGGGATGGCAGTCGATGACCGGAAGATTGTCGGGTGAACCGGGACGCAGACCGGCCCAATGCCTGATGGGTTGAAGCCCTTCCAGGGAAGGGAGTAATTCGGCCGCCTCAATGTGCAGGTGCTGACGTGTGGAGGCATCGGTGGTCTTGTCGAATCCGGCGTCTTCCAGCGTGCTTCCAACCAGCACATGGCCGTCGCGGCGTGGAATCAGATACAGGCCCTTGCGGTACAGGATCGTATCGAGCATGCCAGGTTCCTGTTCGAACAACAGCATTTGGCCGCGGATCGGACGGATATTCGGGACACCTGTTAGATTGGGTAGCGCGATGCCTGACCATGCCCCGGTAGCCAGGACGAATCGATCTGCCGTGTAGGTGTCCTGTGCTGTGTGGACTGCCACCATATGCCTTGCACGGACCGTGACCGTTTCCACCGCGCTGTGTACATGAATGACCCCACCCAGCCGTATCACGGCTTCGCGCAAGGCCGCGACCAGGCGTGGATTGCGTACCTGGGCGATATCAGGCAGCCAGAGGCTTTCGCCTGTCTGCGTGAGTTGGCGTTGCGCCGACAGATCGTGCGCTTCGCACCAGGCAAGTGCCTCGTTGATCCGGGTCTCGCCCGACACCTGCATCCCACAGCGCCAGTATTCGGCACTGCGTCCACCGCATGCCTCGATGTCCGCCACCCAGTCCGCATAGCCGGCCATCGAGCGCAGTGCCAGTGTGGAGAGCGCTTCGGTGTAATCCCACGGCAGCAGCGGCGACAGAATTCCGCCGCCCGCCCACGACGACTCGGCCCCCACGTCACCGCGTTCCAGCAGCGTGACGCCATGGCCGCGCTTTAATAAAGCCAGTGCCGCACTGAGGCCGGAAACCCCCGCGCCCAGGACGATGACGGACGTTCCCAGCCCTGCATTGCCTGATTCATGCATGGTCTGGACCTACGACTAAAGTTGTATAGATGCGCCGCCTACAGCGTGGCAAGCTGACATTCCCATATAAAAAAGCGAGGGAGGGGGAAATGGGACGACGTGGATTCACACTGGTAGAACTGCTGATTGTACTGGGGGTAGGGTCGATTTTATTGGCGATTGCTGTTCCAGGCTATGGGTTTCTGGTGAATAACAATAGATTGGCGACAGTAACCAATGATCTGGTTACGGTTCTGCACTTGGCGCGATCCGAAGCGATTAGGCGAGGTGTGCGCGTGACGGTATGCAAGACGGGCAATGCGGGTGCCGCGACGCCGGCGTGCGATGCCGCTGCAGGCTGGCACGAGGGCTGGCTGGTATTTGTCGACGCCGGGACGCCAGGCGTTATCGACACCAGCGATGCCCTGCTGCGGGTACAAGAGGGCCCCCACGCTGACGTGAGTATCACGGCCAACCACCATATCAGTCGCTTCATCAGCTACCTGCCCGACGGACGCAGCCGGGGGATGGCCGGCCTGGGTAATGGCACGTTCGAGGTTTGTGTGTCAGGCTCGCGTCGCGACATCGTCATCAACAACGCCGGCCGTCCGCGGCTCGAATCCGGTAGCTGCTGATCCCTCTGGTTCTCAAGTTGGTCCCGTTCATGACGTTAAGCATTGTGGATTTCTGAAACACAGTGTCGGCGGATTTGGCCGTTCATAAACCCAATTCCGCCATTCGTCTTGCAGAACTGGACATCGTCGCCCCCGATTTTTAAGGTGGCAGCGTGAAACGAGAACCTGAAAACCATGACTGACGCCCCGGGCACAACGCGCGGCTTTACCCTGATCGAACTGCTGGTCACGCTGGCTGTGGCGGCAATTCTGCTGACCGTTGCCGTCCCGAATTATCAGATCTTCATGATGAACAGCCGCATGGCATCGCAGGCCAACGAAGTCGTCGGCGCGCTCAGCTTGGCGCGTAGCGAGGCCGTCAAGCGGGGCGCCCAGGTCAGCGTGTGCGCCAGCAGCAATGGCAGCAGTTGCACGGGGGGCTGGGCGCAGGGCTTGATCGTGCGCGATGCGTCAGGCGTGATTCGCGTGCAGCCTGCCCTCACCGGCGGCAGCACCCTGTCAGCCGCCGGCGCGGTGACCACTATTGTCTATACGCCCAATGGCCGTACCACGCTTGCCGCGGCCACCACCCTGACGCTGTGCCCCCCTGCCCCAGCCAAGGTGAAGGGGCGGGCCATCCAGGTCGAGTTGACCGGGCGCCCGTATGTCGCCGACGCTGTCTGCCCATGAGGATGACGATGAAACAGTCCGGTTTTACCCTGCTCGAAGTGCTGGTCGCGGTGCTAGTGCTGGCCATCGGCCTGCTAGGTCTGGCGGGCCTGATGACGGCCAGCGTCCGCAACAACCAGAGCGCGTACCAGCGCACCCAGGCCACCTGGTTGGCCTACGATATCGTCGACCGCATGCGTGTCGACCGGGCCGCGGCGTTGGCCAGCAATTACAACACGGCTCTTGGCAGCCCGGCCATCTGTGCAGCGACCCCGGTCCTGGCCGGCGCGACGATGGCGGCGAATGAACTGACCGACTGGAAAAACCAGGTCGCCTGTGCGCTGCCAGCCGGGGATGGTGCAATAGCCGTTCAAGCCAATCGCAGCGTAACCATCACGGTGCAGTGGAACGACAGCCGCGGGATTGGGCAGCACAACACGGCCACGGGCAACGCCGGTAACTCGACCCAGCAATTCACGATTCAGACCCGGCTATGAAAATACCCATGACCCCTACTCAGGTAAACTCCCAGGCCGGCTTCAGCCTGGTCGAACTCATGGTGGCGATCACCATCGGGTTTATCGTGATCGGCGCGGTCGGCTACCTCTATATCGGCAGCCGGGGGGCCTTCCGCACCGCCGACAACATGTCGCGCATGCAGGAAACCGCGCGCTATGCGATGGACACCCTGACCCGCGACATCCGTATGGCGGGCTATCGCGGCTGCGCGAGCGGCAGTGGCACGTTTAACAACACACTGACCAATAGCTCACTAAATGCTTATAACTTCGGCCAGCCGCTCGCCGGTTACGACGCGCAGGGCGCCGGCTGGGCACCCGCCCTGCCCACGGGAACCGGCGGGCTGGATACGCTGAATATCCTGCCCGGGACGGATGCCGTCGTCCTGCGCAGCACGGCAGGCATGGGCGCGTACGTGACACAGCAGCCGGGCAACACTTCGGCCGACCTCAAGGTTACGACGCCTAACGATCTGGCGATTGGCGACATCGCCATGGTGACCGATTGCACGAATGCCACTGTTTTCCAGATTACCAATTTCAACTCAACGGGGGGCGGGCAGAACGTCGTTCACAATACCGGCACGGGAATGCCGGGCAACGCCACTCAGGATCTTGGCCACAACTTCGTCAACGGCGAAATTTCCAAGATGCAGAGCAAGACCTATTTCATCCGCACGGGTGCGAGCGGTCGCCCTGCGTTGTGGGTGTACGATAACTTCCTCGCCACCAGCGCGAGCAATCCCGTGGAACTGGTCGACGGCGTCCAGAATATGCAGATCCAGTACGGCGTCGACACCAATTCAGACGGCGCCGTGGACAGCTACACCACGGCCGGTGCGGTCACGAACTGGGACCGGGTGGTGGCGGTCAGGATTAGCCTGCTGATGGCCAGCCCCGACAACAACATCGTCACCTCCCAGCAAACCTATAACTACGACAATGCCGCCGTGCCTGCCGGGGACCGGCGCATGTACCAAGTCTTGACAACAACGATCGGGGTTCGCAACCGCCTGCCATGAACACGATAACCCATACCGTGCCACGCGCAGAGCGTGGCGTCGCCCTCATCACCGGCCTGATCTTCATGGTCGTTCTCACCCTGATTTCGATGGCGGCGCTGCGCACCACCCTGCTTGAAGAGAAAATGTCAGGCAATGCACGTGATATCGATCTGGCATTCCAGGCTGCCGAGGCCGCGTTGCGCGGGGGCGAGACGGTACTCAATGGTGCATCCTTGCCTACGTTCGCTGCAACGGGAGCCTATCTAACTGCAAGCAGTACGCGCAGCAATACTTCCTACTGGATTCTGACGCACAACTGGACCACGGATTCGGTCGCGCTTTCGAGCGTGCCCACTGGAGCCTACTCTGCCCCCAGCTTTGTGATCGAGCAGATGCCGAGTGGGGTTGCTGGCGGATTCAGCCTCAAGTCCGGCCCGATTACCGAGGCGGGCATGTATCGGATCACCTCGCGCGGGACTGGCGGCAACCCCAATACCCATATCTATCTGCAGGAAACTTATCGTCGCTAGTGCCGATACTCTGGAGCAACGAACATGAAACGCATCAACGCCCTCATACTCGGACTGGTCCTGACCACACTGTCGCCATTGGCTGGCGCCACAGTCGATATTGCGCAAAAGCCGGTATTCCTCAACCCGCCCGATCCTCGCATGATGCTGGTCATGTCGCGTGACCACCAATTGTCGATGAAGGCCTATAACGACTATTCCGACCTGAATGGCGATGGCGTATTGGACACAAGTTATACCGATACAGTCGAATATTACGGTTACTTTAATCCTAAGCGCTGCTATAGCTACACTTCTGGAAGTGGTGGCCGTTTCGAGCCAGCGGGAACGGCTGGCGGCTTAAATAGCCACGAATGTTCGTCTCAATGGAGTGGTAATTTCCTTAACTGGGCGGCCATGACACGCATGGACGTGCTACGCAAGGTGTTATACGGTGGCTACCGCTCAACCGATAATAATGGCACTGCGCTGGGGGATACGGTACTGGAACGTGCCATGCTTCCGAATGATGTGCATGCGTTTGCCAAAATATTTGCGCCAGCTGGTGGTGCGACGGATGTGGCGAAATTTACGCCTTACTCATATTCGTCAATTTCAATTTGTAACGTTACGCCTGCCACGAGTGGCCAGTCGAATAGTACGACCGTAGCGCCTGCGCTTCAGGTTGCCTCGGGATCCTGGACAAACTGGGCGTTTTATGACGGCCAGCAATGCGGGGCAGGTAGCGGTGCTGTGGGAGATAAACCTTCATCAGGATCCATTACTACCCTGACTGCGCGAGTTGCAGTGTGCGTGTCCGGCAAAGAGGAAGATAATTGCACGACGTATGGGAGCAATAAGAAACCTACTGGCTTATTGCAGCAATATGGGGAAAGCACAGCTGCTGCCAGGGTGCGTTTTGGACTCTTGACAGGAAGCTATAGCAAAAACAAGTCGGGAGGTGTTCTACGTAAAAATACTACTTGGATGAGCGGAAATACAACCGCAACTGACAACGAGATTAACACCGCAACTGGACAATTCATCAACCAGGGCGCGAGCGATTACGGTATCGTCAACACCATCAACCGGTTCCGGATTGCTGGCTGGGATTTTGGCACGCATAAGTATCAATACAACTGTGGCACGCCAGGAATTCTCACCTTTAACAATGGCGAGTGCGTTGACTGGGGCAATCCCTTGTCCGAAATGTATCTGGAAAGCTTGCGCTATTTTGCCGGCAATACATCACCGAGTAATGCCTTTGACACATCAGATGCCAGTATCATCCCCAACCTGCCGAAGGTGACCTGGAGCGATCCGTTGCCGAGTACCGAATGGTGTGCGCTGTCTAATACCATCGTGCTTTCCACGGGCCTGGGCTCATTTGACGACGACGACTTTTCTTCAGCATCTGATGTTCCCGGCCTGAATCCGGCGGCGTTGACGACGGCGGTGGGGACCAAGGAAGGAATTTCCGGCAGCTACCTGATCGGTGACAACTCCGTGACCTCGGATAACCAGTGCACGGGCAAGACGCTAGCGGATCTGAAAAATGCCAAGGGCATCTGTCCCGAAGGCCCGAGCCTGAAAGGCACCTATTTCATCGCCGGCCTGGCGTATTCCAATCAGACGGTGGATTTGCGTCCGCTATATAAGGCTGATCGCACTAATCGCTGGGGCGATCCGAGCAAGGGCAACTATAAGCCGGACTACGCGGCGCGTCAGCCGATGGGCACCTATACGGTTGCGTTGGCCGAAAGCCTGCCCAAGCTGGAAATCCCGGTATCTGGCGGGACGATCAGTTTCCTGCCCGCCTGTCAGGCAAACAGCGACCCGAACGCGACGGCTTCCACTTCAGGCTGGCGTGTATGTTCGCTGACGGATATGAAAGTGCTGAGCCTGAACATGTCAGGCGGCAATATCGTCAGTGGTCAGTTAGAGATGTCCTGGGAGGACTCCACCTGGGGTAACGACTACGACCTGGACGGCAAGGAATTGATCGATTTCTGCGTCGGCACGGCCTGTTCGCCGGCAGTGTCCTCCAATGAAATCAAGATTACTGCACAAACCAATTATGCCCAGGCGGGACACACGCTTCGCTTCGGCTACACTGTGACCGGAAGCGACGCGGATGGGACCTATCTTGATATCCTACGACCCGGGGGCCAGAATTTTACCTCGATCGCAACCCGTCCTGGAACGGTAACAGGGCCGACCTACAGAACCTTTGATCTTGGCTCCTCTGCAGCAAAGCTGCTGGAAAACCCGCTCTGGTATGCGGCTAAATACGGCAGCGCCGATTATCTGAGCGGGAACTGGGACGTCAAAAATAATAAAACAGGTGCAGCAGGTGCGGATGGTGTCCCTGACAATTACTTCAAGGTGACCAACCCTGCTGGCCTATACGACGCGCTGGGCAAGGTATTTGAGGCGGCGGCCACGGCTGATGCGTCGGCGTCCGCCATCGCCACCAACTCTACCCGCCTGGACACCAACACCCACGTTTATCAAGCCTTGTTCCATACGCCGGGCTGGTATGGTGAACTGAAGGCCATTCCGCTGAATTCGACGGGTGCGCCAGGTACCCCAAGTTGGGATGCCAGCGATAGCACCAATATCCCAGCTGCCGCTTCACGCAAGATCGCAACCTGGGATGGCTCGGCCTGGAATACCGGCGCTGGGTCCGACTTCCTCTGGGGGTCGATCACCAACACGCAGAAAAACGCGATCGACAGTGCGAATGCTTCCAATGGAAGCAGCCCCGTCCTTGATTACATACGGGGAGATCAATCGAACGAGGCGAATGGAACCTACCGCAAACGCAGCACGCTGCTGGGCGATATCGTCAACTCGGACCCACATTATGTGGCGGTTGAAAGCTACGGTTATGATCAGCTGGGCAGCGGCCTGTCTGCCACTGAGCAGGCTGCCTACACGACCTTCCGTACCACCTTCAAGGCGGGCCGGAAACCGGCGCTTTATGTAGGCTCCAACGACGGCATGCTGCATGCCATCAATGCATCCGACACGGCAGCGGGAGGCGGTGGGCAAGAACTGTTCACCTATGTGCCCAATGCCGTCATTCCGAATTTGAAGAATCTGGCAAGTCCGACCTACCAGCACCAGTATTTTGTCGACGGATCACCCAATTCGGGTGACGCGTATTTGGGAGCGGCTTGGAAAACCGTCCTGCTGGGTACGCTCGGGGCAGGTGGCAAGGCGGTATTCGCGCTGGACATCACCGACCCGGATGCGTTCGATGCAAGCAAGGTCATGTGGGAGTTCACCGATGCAAACGACCTCGGCAACATCATGGGGCACGCATTCGTGGCGCGAATGAACGATGGCAACTGGTATGCCGTGTTCGGAAATGGCTACAACAGTACCAACCAGCATGCGGTGCTCTATATGGTGCCGCTGGACAAGTCGCTGGGCTTGCCCGTGATCAAGATCGATACCGGGGTCGGCACCGACAACGGCCTGTCCGAACCTGCTTTGCTGGATACGACCGGCGACCGCATCGTCGATGCGATCTATGCGGGTGATCTGCAAGGTAACGTGTGGAAGTTTGACGTGAGCGGCACTACGACAGGCTCTTGGAAAGTCGCATACAAAACCGGCTCAACGCCATCCCCGCTGTTCCAGGCAATGATCGGAACGACAGCACAACCCATTACTAGTCCCCTGGAAATTGGCGCGGCGCCGAGCGGACAGTCTGGCTACATGATCTACTTCGGCACCGGGAAATATTTGGGCAACTCCGATATCGTCCCCGTTCCGGTCCCCACGCAAACGGGGTATGGCGTCCTGGATTCCGGATCGAAAATTACCAACGGCCGGTCTGACCTACAATCGCAGAGCTTCGTGTACGAAGGTCCTTACCAGAGTTCCACAGATATCGTCCGTGTGGTCAGTACCAATACCGTCAGTTATACGGGAGGGAGCGCCAAGAAGGGGTGGTACCTCGATCTGGTGTCGCCCAACTCGCCGACGAATCTGGGTGAACGCATCGTCAGCGTGCCGTTGTTGCGTTACGGACGCGTGATTTTCACATCCATCGTGCCGTCCGCGGCAGTGTGCGACCAAGGGGGCTACAGCTGGCTGACGGAGGTGGATGCCTTCACGGGGGCAGGGCTGCCTTACAGCGTGTTCAACTTCAATGGCGACACCGTCTTTGACAGCTCGGATTACGTGAGCTACACCTCGGGTGGCTCTACAGTGAATGCTGCAGTCAGCGGCAAAAAACTCGCCAGCGAGGGCTTGCTCAAGTCACCGACCGTCATCAGCGCGGGCGAGAAGGAGTACAAAGTTGGCAGCGGAACTGCGGGCGGCATCGTGGTGGTGGAGGAGAAAGGAACGACCGGTGCCCCCAGAACATCGTGGCGGCAGCTATTTCCCCAGTAAGCAATGACCGGAGCCAGAGGTGAGTATGAAAAAAACGAATGAAACCGGGTTTACGTTGGTCGAACTGATGATCACGGTCGCCATCATCGGTATCTTGGCGGCGATTGCCTACCCGTCGTACACGCAGTATGTGCAGCGGGCCAACCGGGCCGAGGCGCGCACCATGCTGCTGGAGAACGCCCAGTTTCTGGAGCGCAATTTCACGACGGCCAACCGCTACGACCAGACAAGTGCCGGCACTACGATCAACAGTGCGGCGTTACCCAGAACCCAAAGTCCTGTAAACGGTGCGGCCAAATACAACATCACGGTTGCGATGGGGGCTGCGCCGGCGCAAACTTTTACGCTTTCGGCCGCACCAACGGGTGTGATGACAGGAGATACATGCGGCACGCTGACGCTAACGAATACCGGCCTGCAGGGGGCTGGCGGGAACGTGGCAGATTGCTGGGGAAAATAATAGAAGGTTCAGTCATGCCGCCGCCGGCATGTTGTCCGTAGACAGTATTCCGACTCCGTTTTTACAGACCTTTGGGTAGGGGGAACCCTACTTTTTCCTGAACACCCGACTGGTTCTTTATGGTATCTACGCCATATTGCGCAAGGCGATCGACGACTTCCTGAACTAGCACCTCCGGGGCTGAGGCGCCGGCCGTCACCCCTACTCGCTGCTTCCCTACAACCCACTGCGGATCGATTTCGCTCGCGTTATCGACCATGTAAGCGGCCACGCCCAGGTTGCGGGCTACTTCCAGCAAGCGGTTGGAATTCGAACTAGTCGGCGACCCCACCACAATCACCACATCGCATTGCGGCGCCAGTGCCTTGACCGCGTCCTGCCGATTCTGCGTGGCATAGCAGATGTCGTCCTTCTTCGGGCCGGTAACGTATGGAAAACGTGCACGCAAGGCGTCGACCACACGCGCGGCATCATCAACCGATAGCGTGGTCTGCGTGACATAAGCGAGCCTGTCGGGATCGCTGACTTGCAGGTTGGCGACGTCTTCCGGTGTTTCGACCAGATACATGCCGCCGTCCGACTGCCCCAGCGTGCCCTCGACTTCGGGGTGTCCCTTGTGGCCGATCATCACGATTTCGTATCCCTTGTCGCGCATCTTGCTGACTTCGACGTGGACTTTGGTGACCAGCGGGCAGGTGGCGTCAAACACGTTGAGGCCGCGCGCCTCGGCCTCGGCGCGCACGGCCTGCGATACGCCGTGTGCGCTGAAGATGACGGTGGCGCCGGCGGGCACTTCTGCCAGTTCCTCAACGAAGATTGCGCCCTTGGCCTTGAGGTCGTTGACGACGAAGGTATTGTGAACGACTTCGTGGCGTACGTAGATTGGCGCGCCAAATTTCTCCAGCGCACGTTCGACGATGGCGATGGCGCGATCGACGCCGGCACAGAAGCCGCGTGGATTGGCGAGAAGAATGGTGGGCGTCATGGGAGGTTCCAGGGTCACAGGATGCGGACGATTTCGACTTCGAATTCGATCGACAGATCGGCGAGCGGGTGGTTGAAATCGACCTTCACCGCGTCATCGCCGATTTCCAGGATGCGGCCGGCCAGCGTCTGGCCGTTGGGCATGGCGAATTCGACCAGCTGGTCGACCATCAATTCCATGTCAGGCGGCAGATCGGTTCTAGGCATCGTCTGGATCAGTTCGGGCTGGCTGGCGCCGAACGCCTGCCAGGGGTCGAGCAGAAAGACATGACGTTCACCGGGAACGAGATCGATCAGCCATTGCTCCAGCATTGGCGCCAGTGTGCCGTCGCCAAGCGTGACGGTTTCTGCTTCGGTGTCCTCGAAGTTGGAGACGATGTCGTCGCCACCGCGCGGACGCAACGCATAGCGGAGTTCGAGGGTGTCGCCGGCGGCAACCGTACGCGCACTCATGGTTTGCTTGCCGAGACGTGCTTGCCGCGCAGGCTGTCCCAGATCAGCAGGGCGGCGCCGACGGTGATGGCGGAATCCGCGACGTTGAAGGCCGGCCAGGCGAAGCTCTTGTAATGGAAATACAGGAAATCCACCACATGGCCGAGCACCACACGATCGAGCACATTGCCGAGCGCGCCGCCAAGCACCAGCGCGAGTGCGAGCGCCAGACGCGAGTCATGGGCATGGCGCTTCAGCAGGCGCACGATGACCACGGTCGCGACGATGCCCACCGTAATGAAGAACCAGCGCTGCCAGCCGCCTGCGTCAGCGAGAAAGCTGAATGCCGCGCCGGTGTTGTGCACCAGCACCAGCGAAAAGAACGGCAGCACCGGGATGGCCTCCTGGTAGTCGAGCGTGGAGGAGACCCAGAACTTCGTCAGATGGTCGAGTACGATCACTGCCAGGGCGATGCCCAGCCATTTGCGCATGGACGGATTCAGCAGATCACGCATGGCTGCGCACCTCGCCACTGCCGGCCAGATTGCTGACGCAGCGTCCACACAGGCCGGGATGTCCGGCGTCTGCATCGACGTCGTCGCGGTAATGCCAGCAGCGCTCGCATTTCTTCGCGGCACTCGGGGTGACCTCGATGCGATCGGTGACGGCGGCCACCAGGCGTGCCTGTGAGGTGATGAGGACGAAGCGCAGATCGTCGCCCAGCGGCGCCAGCAAGGCCTGGGTTGCGGGACTGACGTGCAGCGTGACTTCGGCCTGCAGCGAGGAACCAATGCCGCCTGCGACGCGCACGGTTTCCAGTTCCTTCTGCACCTCGGCACGCACGGCGCGGATGCGGTTCCAGCGATCGAGCAGATCCGCTTCATCGGTCTGGGCCGGCAGGTCGTGCCAGGTATGGAGGAAGACGGAGTTGTTCTCGCCTGCCAGCTGCGTCCATACTTCCTCGCCGGTAAACGACAGGATTGGTGCCATCCAGCGGGTCAGCGCGTGCGTCAGGTGGTACAGCGCATTTTGCGCAGCACGACGCGCACGGCTGTCGGCACCACTGGTATAGAGGCGATCCTTGAGGATATCGAGGTAGAAGCCGCCGAGATCCTCGGAGCAGAAGCTTTGCAATTTTTGCGCAATGAAGTGGAATTCGTAGGCGTCGTAATGCGCCTGTAGTTCGCCCTGAAGCTGGTGTGTCATGGCCAGTGCGTAGCGGTCGATTTCCAGCCAGCTATCGACCGGCAACGTGTGCGCCGCGGGATCGAAGTCGGACAAGTTGGCGAGCAGGAACTTCAGGGTGTTGCGGATGCGCCGGTAGCTTTCCACCACACGCTTGAGGATCTCGTCCGAGATCGTGAGCTCGCCCGAATAATCTGTGGTCGCCACCCACAGGCGCAGGATGTCGGCGCCGAACTGGTCCATCACCTTTTGCGGCGACACCACGTTGCCCTTCGACTTGCTCATCTTGTGGCCTTTGCCATCGACCACGAAGCCATGCGTGAGCAGGGCGTTGTAGGGTGCGCGGCCGTCGGTCGCGCAGCCGGTGAGGAGGCTCGACTGGAACCAGCCGCGGTGCTGGTCGGAACCTTCCAGATAGAGGTCGGCCGGATGGGCGAGCTCGGGACGGCGCTTCAGCACGCAGGCGTGGGTCACGCCCGAATCGAACCAGACGTCGAGCGTGTGGCCGGTCTTGTCGTAATGCGCGGCGTCCTCGCCCAGCAGATCAGCCGGATCGAGCGCGAACCAGGCCTCGATGCCGGCCGCCTCGACGCGCTTGGCCACGATCTCGAGCAGCTCCGCCGTACGCGGATGCAGTGCGCCGGTTTCCTTGTGGGTAAAGAAGGGCATCGGCACACCCCAGTTGCGCTGACGCGAGACGCACCAGTCGGGGCGGTTCCTGATCATCGCCTCGAGCCGTGCACGGCCCCACGACGGGAAAAACTGGGTGGCATCGACCGCGGCCATCGCCTGCTCGCGCAGGGTTTTTCCGTTGCCGGCTTCCATGCCGATGAACCACTGGCGGGTGGCGCGGAAGATGATTGGCGTCTTGTGGCGCCAGCAGTGCGGGTAGCTGTGCAGCAGCTTCTCATGTGCCAGCAGGTTGCCGCTCGCGTCCAGCGTCTCGACGATCAGCGGGTTGGCCTGCCAGATGCTCATGCCGCCGACCAGCGGCACGCTGGCGTAGAAGCGGCCATCGTCGCCCACCGGATTGTCGACCTTGAGGCCATAGCGGCTGCCGACCACGTAGTCGTCGAGGCCGTGGCCGGGGGCGGTGTGGACCGCGCCGGTGCCGGCGTCGGCGGTGACGTGGTCACCGACAATGACCGGTACCTGGCGTTCCTGGAAGGGATGCCACAGCAGCACGCCTTCGAGCGCCTGGCCGGTGGTGTGGGCGATGACCTCGGCGCCCTCGGCTAGGCCGTAGCGGGCCAGCGCCGCTTCGCGCAGGCTCTCGGCTAGGATCAGCAGGCCCTTGGCCGTGCGCACCAGCGCGTACTGGAAATCGGGGTGCAGCGCGACGGCCTGATTGGCCGGCAGCGTCCACGGCGTGGTGGTCCAGATGACGATCTGAATCGGTTCGTCGATCGCCGCGATGTCGAAGCGGCGTGCGAGATCAGTCGGGTCGGCCACCGCGAAACCGACGTCGATCGCAGGCGAGATCTTGTCCTCGTATTCGACCTCGGCTTCGGCCAGGGCCGAGCCGCAGTCGACGCACCAGTGCACCGGTTTGGCGCCCTGGTAGAGGTAGCCGCCCTGCTGGATCTGCCCCAGCACGCGCAGGGTGTCGGCCTCGAACTGGAAGTCCATGGTGCGATAGGGATGGTCCCAGTCGCCCAGCACCCCCAGGCGGATGAAATCGACCTTCTGGCGTTCGATCTGCTCTGTTGCGTATTCGCGGCACAGCCCGCGGAATTTCGCGGGTGCGATGTTCTTGCCGTGGGCTTTCTCCACCTGCAGTTCGATCGGCAGGCCGTGGCAGTCCCAGCCCGGCACATAGGGCGCGTCGAAGCCGGCCAGCGTTTTCGCCTTGACGATGATGTCCTTGAGGATCTTGTTGACCGCATGGCCGATGTGGATGTCGCCGTTGGCGTAGGGCGGACCGTCGTGCAGGATGAATTTCGGCCGCCCGGCCGCGGCCTTGCGGATCGCTTCGTAGCGTTTCTGTTCCTGCCAGCTCTTGACCCAGCCGGGCTCGCGCTTGGCGAGGTCGCCGCGCATCGGAAAAGGCGTGTCGGGCAGGTTGAGCGTGTGCTTGTAATCAGGCATGGCGTCTGGGGTTATCTAGGCTTGGCCAGGAAATGTTTGGCGTTGTCGACGTCGCGGCGGATTTGCGCGACGAGGCTGTCGAGGTCGGGGTATTTTGCTTCATCGCGCAGCTTGTGGAGAAAATCCACGCGTACGCGGCAACCATAAATGTCGGCATTGAAATCGAACAGGTGCACTTCGAGCACGGGCACGGCGTCCGCGCCCTTGACGGTGGGGCGCTTGCCCAGGCTCGCCACGCCGGGCAGCGGGGCGCCGTTGAGGCCGCAGAGTTCGACGGCGAAGATTCCCATGAGCGGCGGCCGGTTGTGCTTGAGTTGAATGTTCGCAGTGGGAAAACCGATGTCGCGTCCCAGCTTGTCGCCGTGCACCACGCGCCCCGAGATGCTGTAGGGCCGGCCGAGCAGGTGCGCGGCATGATCGAGTTCGCCTGCGGCCAGCGCCGCGCGAACCGCCGTGGACGAAGCACGCTCCCCCGCTAGCTCGACCGTAGGCAGTGATTCGGCATCGAAGCCGAGCGTCTCACCCGCTTCTTTCAACAGGACAAAGTCACCCGCGCGTTTGGCACCGTAGCGGAAATCGTCACCCACCAGGACGTAGTGCGCCTGCAACGTGCGCCCCAGCACCTGTTCGATGAAGGCCCCGGCGGTCAGTGAAGAAAACGCGCGGTCGAAGCGGAATACGTGGAAGCGGTCGATACCCAGCCGTTGCAGGTGTTCGGCCTTTTCACGCAGGCTGGACAGGCGCGCAGGCGCCTGCTCGGGGGCGAAAAACTCGCGCGGATGCGGCTCGAAGCTCAGTACGCAGGTCGGCAGGCCGCGCGTCCGCGCCACGTCCTGTAGACGGGCAAGCATGGCCTGGTGCCCGAGGTGCAGGCCGTCGAAGTTGCCGATGGTGACCGCGTGGGACGTGCCGAGTGGACGAAAACCGTGGGTGATGCGCATTGCGGGCGGGACGCCGAAAAGGACTTATTCTAGCCGATTCAGGACTTTGGAGTCCGCTGGCAACCCCGGGAAGGGCAGTTATTCCGCGGCGCGGCGGACGAACTGCCGCGGACGGAAGCCCATGAGCCCGAGTGCCGCAAAATACAGCGCGATGCCGCCGCCGACCAGCAGCGCCAGCCGTGCCAGCCGTTCGTAAGAGCGGGCGGTCAGCCACCACTGCGTCTCGCCCATGGAGAGGTAGAGCATGGCTGCCATGAGCGACACCGCCAGCAGCACGCGCAGGAAGTAGGCGGTCCAACCCGGTTGCGGCTGGTAGACCTGTTGCTTTTTCAGAAGGTGCAGCAGGATTCCGGCGTTGAGGCAGGCGGCCAGCCCGATCGACAGCGCCAGCCCGGCATGGCCGAGCGGACCGATGAACGCGAGGTTCATCAATTGGGTGGCGACGAGGGTGAAAATGGCGACCTTGACCGGCGTGCGGATGTTTTGGCGCGCGTAGAAGCCGGGTGCCAGTACCTTGACCAGGATCAGTCCGACCAATCCGAGGCTGTAGGCCACCAGTGCGCGCTGGGTCATGGTGACATCATGCGTATCGAACGCGCCGTAGTGGAACAAGGTAGTGATGAGCGGCACGGCCAGCACGGCCAGCGCGGCCGCGGAGGGCAGCGCGAGCAGCAGGGTGAGCCGCAGCCCCCAGTCGAGCAGCTTGGAGTATTCGGCCGGCGAATCGTCGGCGTAATGCTTGGCCAGGCTGGGCAGCAGGATGGTGCCCAGCGCCACGCCCAGCATGCCGGTGGGGAACTCCATCAAACGGTCGGCGTAGTACAGCCACGACACGCTGCCGGTAGCGAGAAAGGAGGCGAAGATGGTGTTGATCAGTAGACTGATCTGCGCCACTGATACGCCCAGCGTGGCGGGCGCCATCAGCTGCAGGATGCGGTGCACGCCGGGATCGTTGATGTGGCGGGTAGGACGCGGCAGCATGCCGATTTTCATCATGTGCGGCAGCATCCATGCAAGCTGCAGCACGCCGCCCAGCGCCACGCCCCAGCCCAGTGCCAGCACCGGCGGGTCGAAAAAGGGCGCCAGCCACAGCGCTGCGCCGATCATGGCCACATTCAGCAGGACCGGCGCGAACGCCGGTACCGAAAACTTGCTGTAGGTGTTGAGCACGCCGGCCGCCAGCGCCACCAGCGAAATGAACACGATGTAGGGGAAGGTGATGCGTAGCAGCGTGACGGTGAGAGCGAATTTTTCCGGATCGGCACGAAATCCCGGCGCGCTGACATAGGCCACCCAGGGCGCGCCCACAATGCCCAGCAGGGCGACGACGACCAGCGTCAGCGTCAACGCAGTGCCGACCTGGTTGACCAGGGTATGGGTGGCGTCATGGCCCTTGCGGCTCTTGTATTCCGCGAGGATGGGCACGAAGGCCTGCGAGAATGCGCCTTCGGCAAACAGCCGCCGCAGCAGGTTGGGGATCTTGAAGGCGACGAAGAAGGCGTCTGTCAGCATCCCGGCGCCGAATACGCGGGCGATGATGGTGTCGCGCACGAATCCCAAAATGCGGGAAAGCAGGGTCATGCTGCTGACCGCAGCGAGGGCTTTGAGTAGGTTCATGGATGGACCGGGTTTTGCGCGCATTGTGCGGGTCGCGTGGCTGCGCCGCAACTCCGGCAGCAGCGGACTTGATTTTTTATCGGGTTGTCCCGTACAATCGCGGGCTTTGGTGAATCTGCCCTGTTTTGACGGGGCGCTTCAGATTGTTTTTTGCCCTGCCGGTAGGCGCGGGGTGTCCAGATAAATTCGCCTCGCCCATCATTGCGAGGCTTACAGGAGCAGAACATTTATGGCGAACTCCGCCCAGGCGCGCAAGCGCGCACGTCAAGCCAGCGCTCAGCGCGACAGCAACATGAGCCAGCGTTCCGAGCTTCGCACCGCGATCAAGAAGGTGCGCAAAGCCATTGAAGCGGGCGACAAGGCTGCTGCACAACAGGTATTCCAGTCGTCCATGAGCGTGATCGACAGCATTGCCGACAAGCAGATCGTTCACAAAAACAAGGCCGCACGCCACAAGAGCCGTCTGTCCCAGGCAGTCAAAAACATGGCCTGAGCGCCTGGCTTACTGCTTACTGAGTAAAACCCACACCACACAATAAAAAACGCCGCGCTTAGCGGCGTTTTTTATTGTCGATTCCGTTCAGTCACCATTCTCGGTGAGCAGTTCGTTGCTCTCGGCAAAGGTCTGTAAAAAACGGTAGGCGTTGGGATCGGCCGCCTTGAGCTTTTTATCCACGACGACGCAGCGGATGCCGTCCAGTGTAGTGGGCTGTACATAGGGCGAATAGTTGGTGCGGTTGTTGGGATCGATGACAGCGAAGGCGCCTGCCAAGCGATCGGCCCAGTCGCTTGGGCGAAACCGCGAACCCTTGCTGGTGAGGCCGCGAATGATGAAGGGGGCGTTGGCGGTGGCGTCATCCATGGGGTGGGTGGGCGGTGGGGTGGAAGGAATTGCCGGATTTTAGCATGCAGGGAAAGGAGCGCTGAGGCAGCCTCGCTTGCGCGTTTGCGGCATTTTGAAGATACTGGCGCAGGTTTACCTGACAAAAATTGTCAACAATTCATCAGGAGGAGAAAATCATGAAAAATCCGCTCGATTCGCTGTGGGGAACGGTCATCGCCGGTTTTGTGCTGACCGCCGTGCTGTATGTCTTTGCCAGAAACTTTCTGGGCTAAAGGGGGACTGGACGATGGAGAATATCAATATCGCAGCAGTCCTGGCCCGCTGGATCCATTTCATGGCAGGCGTCATGTGGATCGGCCTGTTGTATTACTTCAATTTCGTCCAGGTGGCAGCGCTGAAAAATGCCGCTGCAGATGGCACGGCGGGCGGCATTACCAAACATGTCGCACCGCGCGCGCTGTTGTTCTTCCGCTGGGCGGCGGTGGTGACCTGGCTCGCCGGCGCGGCACTGCTGGGCCCGTTGTTCGTCGATGCCTTCCTGCTGCGTAACGGCATGGGTGGAATCGGCATCGGCGCGTGGTTGGGTACCATCATGCTGTTCAACGTCTGGGTGCTGATCTGGCCGAACCAGAAAAAGATCCTGGGCATGGTCACGGCATCCGACGGTGAGAAGAACAAGGCACGCCGGGTGGCCTTCCTGGCATCCCGCACCAATACCATGCTGTCGATTCCGATGCTGTTCTTCATGGCGGGCGGGTGGTCTCATCGGGCGCTTTTCGGCCTATAATCAAGGCGCTGCATGACAAGCACGGCGGCTTTGGCCGCCGTTTTCTATTTCGCTGTTTCATTCTAAGTAGCGCAGCTATTTCAGGACAGCCTGGTGAGGACTGCCATGACAACACATTTGATGAATACCTATAATCGCCAGCCCGTTGCCTTCGTGCGCGGCGAGGGCGCCTATCTATGGGACGAGGCGGGCAAACGCTATCTCGATGCAGTCGCCGGCGTGGCGGTGAATGGCCTGGGTCACGGCCACCCCAAACTGGTGAAAGCCGTCAGCGAACAGGCGGCTTCGCTGATCCATTCGTCCAACCTGTACCGCGTGTTGCGACAGGAGGAACTGGCCGACAAGCTGTGTGCGTTGTCGGGCATGGACAAGGCATTTTTCTGCAACTCGGGTTGCGAGGCCAACGAGGCGGCGATCAAGCTGGCGCGCCTGTATGGTCATGGCAAGGGCATTGAGGTGCCGACCATCATCGTGATGGAAAAGGCCTTCCATGGCCGCACCATGGCGACACTGACCGCCACTGGCAGCCGCAAGATCCAGGCGGGCTTCGAGCCCCTGCTGTCCGGCTTCGCACGGGTGCCGTTCAACGATCTGGAGGCCGTCCGCCATGTCGCCGAACACAACAAGAGCGTGGTCGCGGTGCTGATCGAGGTGGTGCAAGGCGAAGGCGGCATCAACGTGCTGCCGTCGGAATACCTCGCCGAGTTGCGGCAGATATGCGATGCCCATGGCTGGCTGCTAATGCTGGACGAGGTCCAGACCGGCATCGGTCGCACTGGCACCTGGTTTGGCTTCCAGCATAGCGGTGTTTTGCCGGATGTCATGGCGCTGGCCAAAGGCCTGGGCTCGGGCGTGCCGATCGGCGCCTGTCTGGCACGCGGCGCGGCGGCCGAGGTGTTCACGCCCGGCAGCCACGGCTCCACTTTTGGCGGCAACCCCCTGGCTTGCGCTGCGGCATTGGCGACGCTCCAGACCATTGAAGAGGAGAAGCTGCTCGACAACGTGCGCGTGCGCGGCGAAGCCATCCGCGGTGGCCTGCGCGCAGCGCTCGTCGGTGTGCACGGCGTGGTCGACATCCGCGGCGAGGGCATGATGATCGGTATCGAACTCGATCGCCCCTGCGGCGAACTGGTGGCGGTGGCGCGCGATGCCGGCGTGCTGATCAACGTCACGTCCGACACGGTCATCCGTCTGGTCCCGCCCTTGATCTATGGCGCGGCCGAAGTCGATACGCTGGTCATGGCGGTTTCCGGCATCGTGAAAAACTACCTGCAGCAGGCAGCGTGATGCTGAAGCATTTTCTGCAATTCAAGGATCTGTCGCGAGACGAACTGAACTACCTGTTCGAACGCGCGCGGCTGATCAAGTCGCGTTTCAAGCGTTACCAGCCGTATCACCCGCTGGTCGACCGGACGCTGGCAATGATCTTCGAAAAAAGCTCGACCCGTACCCGGCTCTCGTTCGAGGCGGGCATGCACCAGCTCGGCGGCTCGGCGATCTATCTCAATACACGCGATACCCAACTGGGGCGCGGCGAGCCGGTGGAGGACGCAGGCGAGGTCATCTCGCGCATGGTCGATATCGTGATGATCCGCACCTTCGAGCAGGAGATCATCGAGCGCTTCGCCGCGCACTCGCGCGTGCCGGTGATCAACGGCCTGACCAACGAATATCATCCGTGCCAGATCCTCGCCGACATCTTCACCTTCATTGAGCATCGCGGTTCGATCCAGGGCAAGACGGTGGCATGGGTCGGCGACTCCAACAATATGTGCAACACCTGGTTGCAGGCGGCCGAAGTGCTCGATTTCAACGTGCATGTGTCGACGCCACCCGGTTATGAAGTCGAACCCGAGCGCGCCAATCTGTATGGCACGGACAATTACGAAAGTTTCGCCGACCCGATGGACGCCTGCCGCGGTGCCGATCTGGTGACCACCGATGTGTGGACCAGCATGGGCTGGGAAGCCGAAAACGACGAACGACTGAAAGCATTCGCCGATTGGCAGGTCGATGGCGACATGATGGCGGTGGCGAAATCCACCGCACTCTTCATGCATTGCCTCCCTGCGCATCGCGGCGAGGAAGTCACCGCCGAGGTGATCGACGGCCCGCAATCGGTGGTCTGGGACGAGGCGGAGAATCGCCTGCACGTGCAGAAAGCCCTGATGGAATATCTCTTACTCGGAAAAGTGGAAAGCTGAATATGAACATTGCGTACTTCAAGGACATGGATTCGCTCTATGTCGAGATCAGCCCCGAAAATCCCGCTCAGGCCTGGGAAGCGCACGAGGGTATCGTGCTCAACCTGTCGGAAGACGGCCGCGTGGTCGGCATCGAGATCGAAAAGGCCAGCCTCGCCACCAACCTCGGTATCCTGAAGATCGGCGGCTTTCCCGGCCAGGTCGAAATCATCGACAAGAATCAATCCGGTTCCACCCACTGAATCCCCATACCATGAGCGACATCAAGAAAGTTGTACTGGCCTATTCCGGCGGCCTCGACACCTCGGTCATCCTGAAATGGCTGCAGGACACCTACCAATGCGAAGTGGTGACCTTCACCGCCGACCTCGGGCAAGGTGAAGAGCTTGAACCAGCGCGCGCGAAGGCGCTGCAGTTCGGCATCAAACCGGATCAGATCTACATCGACGACCTGCGCGAGGAGTTCGTGCGTGATTTCGTCTTTCCGATGTTCCGTGCCAACACGGTGTACGAAGGCGAGTATCTGCTCGGCACCTCGATCGCCCGCCCGCTGATCGCCAAGCGACTGATCGAGATCGTCAACGAAACCGGCGCCGACGCCATCTGCCACGGCGCCACCGGCAAGGGCAACGACCAGGTGCGCTTCGAACTCGGCGCCTATGCGCTGAAGCCCGATGTCAAGGTGATCGCGCCATGGCGCGAATGGGACCTGCTCTCGCGCGAGAAACTGCTGGCCTACGCCGAGACCCATGGCATTCCCATCGACATGAAGCATCGGCAGGGCGGCTCACCCTACTCGATGGACGCCAACCTGCTGCACATCTCTTACGAAGGCCGTCATCTGGAAGACCCCAACGCCGAGGCCGAAGAGGACATGTGGCGCTGGACCGTGTCGCCCGAGAAGGCACCTGACCAAGCCGAATACATCGAATTGACCTACGCCAAGGGCGACGTCGTGGCAATCAATGGCCAGGCGATGAAGGCGCACGAAGCGCTGGCGAAGCTGAACGAGATCGGCGGTAAGCATGGCATCGGCCGGCTGGACCTGGTGGAAAACCGCTATGTCGGCATGAAGTCGCGCGGTTGTTACGAAACCCCCGGCGGTACGATCCTGTTGAAGGCCCATCGCGCCATCGAATCGATCACGCTGGACCGCGAAGTCGCGCACCTGAAGGACGACTTGATGCCGCGCTACGCCAGCCTGATCTACAACGGCTACTGGTGGAGCCCTGAACGCAAGGCCCTGCAGGTGCTGATCGACCACACCCAGCAACACGTCAATGGCAGCGTCCGCTTGAAGCTCTACAAGGGCAATGTCATCGTCTCCGGCCGCGATTCGAAGACCGATTCGCTGTTCGATTCGACCATCGCCACGTTTGAAGACGACGCCGGTGCCTACGACCAGAAGGACGCAGGCGGCTTCATCAAGCTCAACGCGCTGCGCATGCGCATCGCGGCCAAACTCGACGCACGGAGAAAATAAGCATGTCCCTGTTCGACAATGTCGCCGTTACCAAGCAGGCCAACGTCTATTTCGACGGCAAGTGCGTGTCTCACACCGTTCAGTTCGCCGACGGCACCAAGAAATCGGTCGGCGTGATCCTGCCGTCCACGCTCACCTTCAACACCGGCGCGCCTGAAATCATGGAGACTGTGGCGGGCAGTTGTCGCTACAAGCTCCAGGGTGGCGACTGGAAAAGCTGCCATGCGGGCGAATCGTTCAACGTGCCCGGCAATTCCAGTTTCGACATCGAGGTGGCCGGCGAGCCTTACCACTACGTCTGCCACTTTGGCTGAACTGAATCATGACTACCGTCACTGTCGTCCGGAAAGGCGGCCGCATTGCGATTGCGGCAGACACATTGACGAAATGGGGCGGTGGCAAGGAATCCGCCACCTATGTGGCGAACCACGAGAAGATCATTCGCGTCGGCGACAGTTTCGTGGCGATCACCGGATCGGCGACCTTCAAGCTGATCCTGGCGGATTATTTTTCCGGACTGGACGCGCCGCCACCGCTGAATTCGGTGGCGGACATCTTCGGTGTGTGGAACGCTCTGCATGGCGTACTCAAGGAGCACTACTACCTGCAGACCGGCGAGGACAAGGAAGAGGACCTGGAGTCCAGTCGCATGGACGTGCTGATCGCCAATCCGCAGGGGATCTTCGGCGTGGCGGCGCATCGCACGGTACAGGAGTTTTCGAAGTTCTATGCCTACGGCAGCGGCAGTCCGTATGCCCTGGGTGCGATGTATGCGGCCTACCGTGCGCCTTCGCTCGATGCCGAGGCAGTGGCGCGGCTGGGCGTGATGGCGGCAGCCGAATTTCACGACGAGTCGGGTTTGCCGGTGCAGTCGTTTGTGATGGATGTTGAGGAGTAAACATGCCGAGTTTTGACATCGTGTCCGAAGTCGACAAGCAGGAAGTGCGCAACGCGGTCGACCAGGTCAACAAGGAAGTCTCCACGCGTTTCGACTTCAAGGGCTCCGATGCCCGCGTCGAACAGGCCGACTATGTGCTGACAGTCTATGCCGATACCGAATTCCAGCTCGACCAGGTGCAGGACATCCTCGCGCAGAAACTGGCCAAACGCAGCGTCGACGTGAAATGTCTGGATGTCGGTAGTGTCGAGAAGGTCTCGGGCAACAAGGTCAAGCGCAACGTGACGGTGAAGACGGGCGTGGAGACCGAGCTGGCGAAAAAGATCGTCAAATGCATCAAGGACAGCAAGCTGAAGGTACAGGCCAGCATCCAGGGCGATACCGTGCGCGTGTCGGGTGCCAAGCGCGACATCCTGCAGGACACCATCGCGCTGGTGCGGAAGAGCATCACCGACTTTCCGCTGCAGTACCAGAATTTCCGCGACTGAACGTACGCGAATATCCAACTCAGGACACGAGGAGGCGCATATGGCCAAGGTTCTGGTTCCCCTGGCGGATGGCTGCGAAGAGCTCGAGGCTGTCACCATCATCGATCTATTGCGCCGTGCCGGCATCGAAGTGGTGAGTGCCGGGCTCAAGCCCGGCGTCGTCAAGGCCAGCCGCGGCGTGCAGCTGGTGCCGGATATGACGCTGGATAGCGCCCTGCAGGACGAGTACGACATGGTGGTGCTGCCGGGCGGCATGCCCGGCGCAGCCCATCTGAAGTCAGACGCGCGTATTCTCCGGTTGCTGAAGGACATGGCGGCAGCGGGGAAATACACCGCCGCCATTTGCGCCGCGCCGATGGTGCTCGCCGAAGCGGGCGTGCTTGAGGGCAGGCAGGCTACCAGCTACCCCGGTTTTCTCGATGCCTTGCCCGGCGTCACTGTCAGTACGGCGGCCGTGGTGCAGGACGGCAAAGTGCTGACCTCGCGCGGGCCCGGCACGGCGATGGATTTCGCACTGGTGCTGATCGAGACGCTGGCGGGGGCCGACAAACGCCAGCAGGTCGAGGCTGCCCTGGTCAGGCCATAGCCGGCCATGCGCCGTCGTTGCTATTATTGATAAACCTATACCAAATACCCAGTCGAACCGGAGACCGCCATGCAGATTCGCGAAATTCTCACACTCAAAAGTGACACCATCTACAGCATTGCACCCACAGATTCAGTCGCAAGCGCCGTCGACAAGCTGGTGAGCCTGGGGGTTGGTTCGCTGGTCGTGCTCAAGAACGACGAGATGGTGGGGCTCCTGACCGAACGCGATGTGGTGCAGGGGATGGTCAAGCAGGGCTGCAATCTCAAGGATGCGGAGGTTAGCACCATCATGGTGACCGAACCGGTGGTGGCCAACGCCGAGGACTCGGTCGACTATGCGCGCGATGTGATGACCAAGTCGCATATCGGACACCTGCCGATTCTCGACGGCAACAAACTGCTCGGTATCATTTCCTTTCACGATGTGGCGCGTGCCTGCCTCAAGGAAGCCAATTTCGAGAACAGCCTGTTGAAGCGCTACATCAAGCACTGGCCGGAGTAAACGGCCCATCATCCAGGCCGGTTAGCGGATCGACTCGATGTCGATGGTTTTTTCCATGACCTTGGGTACGATCAGCGCATAACCCTGTTGTTGCCAGTGAGCCAGTTCGGTGATGGCATTGGGCACGACTTCGATGAAATCCTGGAAGTCCTCAACCGTGTAGCCGAAATCCGCGGCAGCCTGACCGCATACTTTGAACTTCACCCCGAGTCCGGCGTAGTAGCGCATGCGGTCGACCGCATCCTGGTACGCTGCCTCGTTCTTTTTTGCCACCGTCACGATTTCGTTGCCGTGGAGCACGACGACGAGGCTCAGGTCTTCGGGCGAATAGTTGTAAGGCGCCTCCAGCAAGGGGTTCATCAGCGAACGCACCCAGTAGAGCGCACTGCCGATTTTCTGCGGGTGGTCCAGATAGAACTCGAACACGACCTTGGCTGGCGCATAGGGCGTGGCCACCCATGTCCCTGCTTGCGCCGACGTGGACAGGCCGAGGAACAGGCCTGCCAACGCAATCAGAAGCGATTTCATGGCCGCTCTCCTTGCCGGGTGGGGGAGCTTGTTTTATAGGCGTTGGGCGGCGTTTTGCTGTAGGCGCCGCAGCGTCTGGAACAGCTTGAGCCGCGCCGGATCGATTTCGCCAGCCGTCGCCGCTGCCAGGAGGCGGCAACCCGGCTCGGACTCGTGCTTGCAGTCGCGGAACCGGCATAGCCCCAGAAATGGACGGAATTCGACGAAGGCGTGCGCCAGGGCGCCGGCGTCCAGATGCTGCAGGGCAAACTCCTGCAGACCGGGCGAATCGATCACGGTCGAATCGGCGTTCAGACGGTGCAGACGGGTATGGGTGGTCGTGTGGCGTCCGCTGTCGAGCGCTTCGGAATACTCGGCGGTGACCGCCTCGGCATCGGGAAAGAGCGCATTGATCAGGGTCGATTTGCCCATTCCGGACTGGCCGATCAGCAGGGTGGTATGGCCCTGCAAGGCCGGCCGTAGCGGTGCGATATCGGTCAGCGCCGATAACGTGACGAGCGGGTAGCCGATGCGGGTGAGCAGCGTCAGGCGTTCGCGTGCGGCCGGTGTTTCCGGCAGGTCTGCCTTGTTGAGAATCAACAGGCTGGCGATGCCCTGGTCTTCTGCGGCCAGGATGCAGCGCTGCACCAGTTCCATCGAGAAGCTCGGACGTGCTGCAACCACCACGGCCAGCTGCGTGACGTTGGCGGCGATGGCCTTGGATTTGAAGGCGTCGGAGCGATATAGCAGGCTGGCACGCGGATGCACCGCCTCGATCACACCTGCATCGCCATCGCGCCGGACGTCAACGCGGTCGCCGCAGACCACGCGCAGGTGGCGGCCTTTAACCTGACAGGGCAGGTCACCGTCGGTGGTTGCGACGATGAAGCGACGACTGAATGCGGCGGTGACCTGGCCGGTCAGAATGTTCAGAATGGGGAGATTCCGTTGCTGGCTGCCTTGACCTGACTGGACAGGCCGATCAGCCGGTGTTTGAGTTTCTCGGAGAGTCGGGAATAGTCGCCTTGCAGCAGCTTCTCGGCCTCGGCCGTATTCCCGCTCAAATGCAGGCGCACCACGTCCGCTGCGTATTGGTGGAATTGAGCATGCAAGCCGCGTACTTCCTCGTATCGAGGCAGTTCGGACATGGTTTTGCCCGCGCCGTAAATCCACTGTCCGAGGGCGCAACGATCATCCAGGCGGATTGCATCAGGGTCGAGGGGCTCAGCGCTGCTGCCGGCAAGAAACGCGGTCAAGCGCTGTTTCCACATGACATGGGCGCCGATGATTTCCATCCAGTTCATGATGGTGTCGATTCTCCGTTGGACAAGCTGGAAGGCTAAACGGATGAAAGCGCGCACATCTTGATGCTCACAACTCCAGCAGGCTATCGACCTTGGCCGCGCAGATGAAATCGTTCTCGGAAAGACCGCCGATGGCGTGGGTCCAGAATTCGACCTTGACGGTGTTATAGCCGACGAGCAGGTAGGGATGGTGATCTTCGCGGTGCGACACCCACATCACGGCATTGGTGAAAGCCTGGGCATGGTAGTGATTCTTGAACGTGTATTCCTTGGCGATCTTGATGCCGTCGCGCTGCCAGCCGGCAAGGCCCTTCAACAATGGCGCAATCTGCGCATCGGTCAGCGGCGCGACCCCGCCTTCGCAGGGCGCACATTTCTTGCGGACAAGTTCTTCAACAATGGTGGTCATGATGGGTATCCTTACTTGAATTTGTAATATTGCTGATTGAGATAGGCACCGACGTGCGCCTCGTCCTCCGGGAACCAGCCGGCGCCGGTGTTGGCGTTGCAACCGGAAATGCGGGCGGCGAGTTGCTGCGGGGTTTTGACCTTGTGGTCGGCGCGTGTGTAGATCTTGCTGCCGTCGCCTCCGTACATGCTGACATGGCAGCTGGTGCACGCCTTGTCGTGCAGGGCCTTGCCGATCTTGGGATCGCCCTTGGCAAAGGGTGCGGCGTGGACGCCGCCGGCCAGCAGGGCGCCACAGATGAGTGCGGTCACGGTTTTCATGAGAATCTCCTCTTGCTTGTCCGATCATTATCGTCACTGGCCTGCAATTGCGCCAGCGCCGAATGCATCGTGTGCGAAAATGGCAGCCTGTTTTCCGAAGGAACGTTGATATGGCCCTGAACCCCACGCATCTGCTCTGGCTCGACATGGAAATGACCGGCTTGTCGCCCGATACCGATCGCATCATCGAACTCGCCATCGTCGTGACCGATGCCGACCTCAATACCGTGGCCGAGGGCCCGGTGCTGGTCGTACATCAACCCGACGAGGTGATGGATGCCATGGACAGCTGGAACAAGGGCACGCATGGGAAATCGGGGCTGATCGACCGCGTCAAGGCCTCGCAACTGAACGAAGCCGAAGTCGAGGCGCAGATGCTGGAATTCGTGAAGCAGCACGTGCCTGCCCGAACCTCGCCGATGTGCGGCAACTCGATCTGCCAGGACCGCCGCTTCATGGCACGCTACATGCCGCAGCTAGAAGCGTTCTTCCACTATCGCAACCTGGATGTCAGCACGTTGAAGGAACTGGCCAAGCGCTGGCGGCCAGGGCTGTCCGAAGCGTTCAAGAAATCAAACAAGCACGAAGCACTGGCCGACATCTATGAATCCATCGACGAGATGAAGTACTACCGTGAGCACTTCATCCGCGCTGAATAAAAAAAGCGGCCCGTCGGCCGCTGCAGGAGGAGACAACCGTGAATCTCGTGGAATTATTCTCGAAATCGGCTGACATCCTGGATGGACCGCCGTAACCGACGGTCCCGGGCAAGGATCAGGGCTTGATGTAGACGTAACCTTCCTTGGCTTGCAAACGGGCAACTTCAGCCACACCGGACGGTACCACCTTGGCTTCCATGATGACCGCGTCAGGGCCCAGTTTGCGGGACTTGAGCGTGTTGTTGCAGACGCGGAAATCGACGCCTCGATTCTTCAGCGCGGCGACCTGGGGTTCAAAAGCACCCTTGTCATCCTGGGCGTCGTTGAGCAGGAAATCGATCCCTTTGCCGTGAGTCACCACGACGATCTTGTCGGTCGGGCTGGCGTTGAGCTCGTTGTCGATATTTCTCATGGCGGCACGTGCGACGGAGGCATCATTGATGTGGTAGACGACTTTTGCCTCGTCGGAGGCGGCTGGGGCGGCGGCTTCAGCCTGGGGAGCAGCGTGGGCCATCGGAGCGCAAGCCAGAAACAGGGCGGCAAGCAGCGGGGTGAGGGTGCGGGTCATAGAGGTCTCCTGATTTGATATGAATAAACCGGCTTTATCGAGCTAGCCTGTAAAGTAGGACGGACCTACTGGAACGCTTATTCCATTCCGGAGGGGGCTTTTTTCTGGAATAAAAGGACTATCTTTCCCGTCAACCGGACATGATCATGCTCAGCCGTCTTCTTTTTGGTCCGCCGCGCCCCGGTATCGAAGCCTTGCGCCCAGTGCTCTACCGAATCGCCTTTGCCTGGTGCCATGACGCCGCGCTGGCGGACGACCTGGTTCAGGAGGCCCTCTCCAAGGGCTGGACGCGGCGCGGCCAGTTGCGCGATGAGTCGTCCCTGAAGGCATGGATGGTGTCGATCATGAATCACTGCTGGCTCGATCACTTGCGCAGCCGGCGCGACTTCGACGACGTCGAGGACTGGCAGGATGAACTCGAATCCATGGCCGACACTCCCGAGACGTGTTGCGATCGCGAGACGGTGATCGCATGCGTTCGCAAGGCCGTGGCGCGCCTGCCGCTGGACCAGCGTCAGGTTCTGACGCTGGTCGACCTGGAAGAATTCAGTTATGCCGAAGTGGCCGGGATCCTGGACATCCCGGTCGGTACGGTGATGAGCCGCCTGTCGCGCGCGCGCATCCCTGAAAAGTCTGCTGGGGCCTGCGATGCAACAGTCGGCGGCCCAGCCACAATTGAGGAGGGTCAAATGAAACCCGCTGTTTCGGATGAGATTCTGCATGCGTTCGTCGATGGCGAACTCGATGTAGCCGAAAGCGAAACGCTGATCGCGCGGATGCAACAAGACCAGGTGTTGGCGCAGCGCGTTTGTGCGTTGCGCAGCCTGCGCAGCATGGTCAAGCTGGCGTACGCCGAGCCGCCGGTCATCGACGCCCGGCCGCCCGTTCATCGCCGGCAGTTGATGCAACGTTGCGCATTCGGCTGCCTCGTTCTGCTCGTCGGCTTGAGCAGTGGCTGGGCTTTGCGTGGACTGGCGTGGCAGGCAGGCGTCACGCAGCCTGCCGCGGTTTCGGACGGGTACGGGTATCGGACGGTCAGCCTCGCACGCGAAGCCGATCCCAATCGCATCATCCTGCATATCGACAGTGCAGCACCGGAAAAGATGCGCGCGGCGCTGGATCGGGCCGATCAGCTGCTGGACGATGCGGACCGGCAGGGGCGCGCCATGCAGCTTGAAGTCATAGCCAACAGTCATGGCATCGAGCTCCTGCGCGCCGGTCATAGTCCCTATGCAGAACGTATCGCACGCATGAGGCAGCGTCACGCAAACCTGCAGTGGGTGGCTTGCGGCCAGACGGTTGCCCGTTTCACCAGCGAAGGCCAAAAAGTGAAATTGTTGCCCGCCACCCGGACGGCCCCCACTGCCATCGGCGAAATCATTTCCCGGCTCCAGCAAGGCTGGACCTATGTTCGGGTTTAAGCGCGATACCGTTCTTGCCGTCCTGATGCTGTTCCTGCTGTTGCCCGTCCAGGCGGGCGCAGCCCCGCTGGTCAATCAACTCGCCGATCATCCGTCGCCCTATCTGGCTTTGCATGGGCACGATCCGGTAGCCTGGCAGGAATGGAATGCCGCCACGATTGCGCGTGCGCGACAGGAAAACAAGCTGCTGTTCGTTTCGGTCGGCTATTTCGCCTGCCACTGGTGCCATGTCATGCAGCGCGAGAGCTACAAGAACCCGCAGATTGCGGCCTTGCTCAACCGCGACTTCATCCCGGTCAAGGTCGATCGTGAGCTCAACACCGGGCTCGACGACGCCCTGCAAACATTTTCCGCCCGTCTTCAGGGCGCGGCGGGCTGGCCTCTGAATGCCTTCGTGACGCCGGAAGGCTATCCCGCGTTCACGGTCTTGTATGCGCCTCCCGACGCATTCCGCACGCTATTGACCCAGCTTTCGGCACGCTGGAAATCGGATGGCGCCGGCATTCGTCGGCTGGCTTCGCTGGCTGCGCCACCCGCGGGACAGCGGCCAGCGGATGCACCGCTGACGGCTGCACGGAGCGAACAGGCCTGGGAACGGTTCATGACCGGTGTGTGGCAGGAGGCCGACAGTCTGCATGGCGGTTTTGGCACGGTCAGCAAATTTCCCATGGCGCCGCAATTGAGCGCCTTGCTGGATCGCCAGGCGCAGCAACCTGACGCCAGGCTGGGCGAATTCTTGCGTCTGACATTCGACCAGATGGCGGCACGCGGCATGCGGGACCATATTGGCGGCGGGTTTTTCCGCTATACCGTCGACCCCGACTGGGACACGCCGCACTTCGAGAAAATGCTCTACGACAATGCGCAGCTGGCCGTGCTGTATCTGCGTGCCGCGACGGTATTGGAACAACCCCGTTATCGCGAGATCGCCCGCAGTACGCTCGGGTTCATGCAGGATGAATTGCGGGATGCGCGTGGCGGCTTCTACAGCAGTACGTCGGCGGTCGACGCGGCCGGGCGCGAAGGCGCCACGTATCTGTGGACGCCCGATGAGCTGAAACGGCGCCTGCCGCCCGCGGTGTACGCGGCCGCGCACCGGGTGTGGCGCCTCGATGCGCCGCGCAGTTTCGACGCGGGCTACCTGCCTGCGGAATATGTTCCTCCCACGGCTGACGAGCGCCTGTTGCTCATCGAGGCCGCGCGTATCCTGTATCCCGTGAGGCGCATGCGCAGTCTGCCCAAGGACGACAAGTTGAATGCCGGCCTGAACGGTCTCGCGCTGTCGGCGTTCAGCCAGGCCAGCCGGCTCGATCCGGCCTACCGCCGGGAAGCCGACCGCCTGCAACGGTTCCTCTTGACGCGGCTGGTCAGGGACGGCCGGCTGGTGAAGGCGTTGGCGCATGGCCAGGTCCTGCCGGATGCGGAGCTGGAGGATTACGCCTATGTGGTGCAGGGCCTGCTCGACCATGCCGATGCCACGGGCAACGCACAATCGCGCGAACGGGCCCGGCAACTTGCCCATACTGCCTGGCGCGTGTTCTGGCATGCGGAGGGATGGAAGCGCGAGGCACAGCCCTTGCTGGCGACCTTGCAGGCCGAACCGGCGCTGGACGACGGCGCGCTGTACTCACCCTCCGACGTGCTCATCCTGGCCAGCCTGCGCGTACAGGATCCCGTTTTGAATCAGCAGGCGCGCCGTGCCGCGCGGTGGCGCCTACAGGCCATGGAGCAGGACCCGTACGCCTATCCCACGCGTACGCGCGTGCTGGCGCACGCCCAGCCGGACTAGTTGATCTCGGGCTCGGGCGCCTGAGTCGATTCCACCGTGCGCTGCACGGGGCGCCGGCCGACCTGGATTTTCAGATTCAAGGTCTGCTGTTTGCGCGCGACGGTCAGTTGTGCGTCTTCGCCCGGTTTCAGCGCGGCAATCAGATTGAGCAGCGATGCGGAGTCGGCCACCGTGTGGCCGTTGACGGCCAAGAGGATGTCGCCTGGACGGATGCCGCCGACGTCGGCCGGTCCCCCTTTCAGCACGCCGGCGATCAATGCGCCTTCCGCGCTTTTCAGGCTGAACGATTCAGCCAGTTCGGGACTCAGGTCCTGTACCTCGACGCCGACCCAGCCACGCGTCACGCTGCCGGATTTGATGATCTGCTCCATCACCTTGCGGGCGATGCTGACCGGAATGGCAAAGCCGATGCCCTGCGAACCGCCGGTGCGCGAATAGATCGCGCTGTTGATCCCGACCAGATTGCCGGACGCATCGACCAGTGCGCCGCCCGAGTTGCCGGGGTTGATGGCGGCGTCGGTCTGGATGAAGTTCTCGAAGGTGTTGATGCCCAGATGGGTGCGTCCGAGCGCGCTGACGATGCCGGCGGTGACGGTCTGGCCGACGCCGAACGGATTGCCGACCGCCAGTACCCAGTCGCCCACCTTGAGGCTGTCGGGTTCGGCAAAGGTGATCGCCGGCAGGCCGCCGGCATCGATTTTCAGCACCGCCAGATCGGTCTCCGGATCGGAACCGACCACGCGGGCGGGTACGGTCTTGCCGTTGGCCAAGGCCACCTGGATTTCGTCGGCGGCTTCGACAACGTGCTGATTGGTGAGGATGTAGCCGTTTGGACTGATGATCACGCCCGATCCCAGGTTGGAGACTTCGCGCGGGCGCGCATCCAGCCGGTCGCCAAAAAAGTAGCGGAAGATCGGATCCTGCAGGGCAGGGTGGGCCGGGTTGCTGACTTTTTGTTGCGTGAAGACGTTGACTACCGACGGAATCACTTTCTGTGCCGCCGGGGCAAAGGATTCGACGGGCGTGGGCGTGCGACTGGCGGGCTGCGCGGCCTGCTGGATGGTCAGGCTCGGCGCTTGCGCCTGCCAGCGCAGAAGATCGGGTTTGAACAGGGCAATGATGAACAATACGCCAAGTGCCACGGTGGTGGTTTGAGCGAAGAGCAACCAGAATTTGCGTATATGCATTTCGATTAAATTCAGAGACTTGGCGTAATTTTGCAGCGGGACGATTATAGCCCAGCGCGAGTGGCGATTGAGTCTTTGCTGCAACGGGCTTCCGGTGAGGGCGGCAATTTGGTTAGAATGCCGGTTTTATCGCAACACGTTCAGGTTAGGGAAACATGAGCCAGGAAGCCGATGGGCAAAAAGTGGACACACGTAAACGAAAATTCCTGATCGCCGCGACCAGCGCCGTTGGAGGGGTTGCCGTGGCGGGAGTGGCTGTGCCGCTGGTGATGAGCATGCTGCCGAGCGCGCGCGCCAAGGCTGCAGGTGCACCGGTTGAGGTGGATATCAGCAAAATTGAGCCCGGCATGCTGTTGACGGCTGAATGGCGCGGCAAGCCGGTGTGGGTCGTCAATCGAACCAAGGAAATGCTCGACCTGCTGGGCAAACATAACGACAAACTGGTCGACCCCAACAGCGAGCAGCCTCAGCAACCTGCGTACTGCAAGAATGCCACGCGTTCGATCAAGCCGGAATTCCTGGTGGCGGTCGGCATCTGCACCCACCTCGGTTGTTCGCCCACCTATCGCAAAGAAGTCGGCGCAGAGGATCTGGGCGCAGACTGGCCGGGCGGTTTCCTGTGCCCCTGCCATGGTTCGCGCTTCGATCTGGCCGCCCGCGTATTCAAGAACGTGCCGGCCCCGACCAATCTGGTAATCCCGCCTCATCAATACCTCAGTGCCGGCAAGATACAGATCGGTGTGGACGCAAAAGGAGCCTAAAAGAATGTCTGCCCTGCAAAAAATGATGGGTTGGGTCGATGACCGCTTTCCCCTCACCGCTACCTACAAGGCGCACCTGTCCGAGTACTACGCGCCCAAGAACTTCAACTTCTGGTACTTCTTCGGCTCGCTAGCGCTGCTGGTACTGGTGATGCAGATCGTCACCGGCATTTTCCTGACCATGAACTACAAGCCGGATTCGACGCTCGCCTTCGCGTCCGTCGAGTACATCATGCGCGACGTCGACTGGGGCTGGCTGATCCGCTACATGCATTCCACCGGCGCCTCGATGTTCTTCGTCGTTGTCTATCTGCACATGTTCCGTGGCCTGATGTACGGTTCCTACCGCAAGCCGCGCGAACTGATCTGGATCTTCGGCGTGCTGATCTATCTGGCGCTGATGGCCGAAGCCTTCCTCGGCTACCTGTTGCCGTGGGGGCAGATGTCCTACTGGGGCGCGCAGGTGATCGTGAACCTGTTCTCCGCCGTGCCTTTCATCGGCAACGATCTGTCGATCTGGATTCGCGGCGACTACGTGATTTCGGACGCAACGCTGAACCGCTTCTTTGCCTTCCACGTCATCGCCCTGCCGCTGGTGCTGATCGCGCTGGTGGCGGTACACTTGGTGGCGCTGCATGAAGTCGGCTCGAACAACCCCGACGGCATCGAGATCAAGAAAAAGAAGGACGCCAACGGCATCCCGCTCGACGGCATTCCCTTCCACCCGTATTACACGGTGAAGGACATCGTCGGCGTGATCGTCTTCCTGATGGTCTTCTCGGCAATCGTGTTCTTCGGTCCCACGATGGGCGGCTACTTCCTGGAGTCCAACAACTTCATCCCGGCCGACCCGCTGAAGACCCCGCCGCATATTGCGCCGCTGTGGTACTTCACCCCGTTCTACGCCATTCTGCGCGCGGTACCGCCGATGTTCGGTTCCCAGTTCCCCGGCGTCGTGGCAATGGGCATGTCGATCGTGCTGATCTTCTTCCTGCCCTGGCTGGACCGCGGCAAGGTCAAGTCGATCCGTTACCGCGGCCCGATCTACAAGATCATGCTGGCCCTGTTCATCGTGTCCTTCGTGGGACTCGGCTACCTTGGCCTGCTGCCGCCCTCTCCGGTGGCGACGATTATTGCCCAGACCTTCTCAGTGATTTACTTCCTGTTTTTCCTGTTGATGCCCTGGTATACCTCGATTGACAAAACCAAACCGGAACCGGAAAGGGTGACTGGCTAAATGAAACGCTTGAAAAATTTTCTTTTCCTGCTGATGGCGGTGCCCGTCATCGCTGTTGCCTCCGAGGAAGGGCCGCGTCTGGACAAGGCGCCTGTCAACCTGTCCGACCAGGCATCCCTCCAACGCGGCGCGCGCATGTTTGTGAACTATTGCCTCAACTGTCACAGCGCTGTCTCCATGCGTTACTCGCGCATGGAGGATCTTGGGTTGACCGAAGATCAGATCAAGGAAAATCTGATGTTCGCGGCCGAAAAGCCCGGCGAGACCATGACGGTTGGCATGGACAAGAAAGAGGCCAAGAACTGGTTCGGCTCCGCCCCGCCCGACCTCAGCGTGATCGCCCGCGCACGCGGCTCCGACTGGCTGTACACCTATCTGCGCAGCTTCTATCGTGACGACACGCGCCCTACCGGCTGGAACAACGTCGTGTTCCCCAAGGTTGCGATGCCGCACGTGCTCTGGAGCCTGCAGGGAGAGATGGTTCCGGTCATGAAGAAGGAAGGCGAGCATGAAGTGATCGAGCGCCTCGAACTGGCCAAGCCCGGCAGCGTGACCCTGGCCGAATACGACGCCATGGTCGGCGATCTGGTCAACTACCTGACGTGGATGGGCGAGCCCGCACAACTCGAACGGAAACAGCTTGGACTGTTCGTTCTAGCCTTCCTGGCGTTCTTCTTCGTGGTGGCCTATTACCTGAAGAAAGAGTTCTGGAAAGACGTTCACTGAACCTGGTCTAGCCGTTCGCCAACAGCCGGACTGTGTCCGGCTGTTGGCGTTTTAAGCCTTAAACACACGCAATACTTGCAACACGAGAGGGAGCCCCCGCCATGATGACCCTGTATTCCGGCAGTACCGACCCTTACAGCCATCGCTGCCGCATCGTCCTGTTCGAAAAGGACATGGATTTCGAAGTCATCGATGTGGACATGCACAACAAGCCGGAAGAAATTGCCAGCATCAGCCCGAGCGGCAAGATGCCGGTGCTGGTCGAGCGCGACCTTATCCTGACCGAATCCAACATCATCAACGAATACATCGACGAGCGTTTCCCCCATCCGCAACTGATGCCGCCGGATCCGGTCATGCGCGCCCGTGCCCGCCTGGTGCTGTTCAATTTCGAGCACGACCTGTTCACCCACGTCAATACGCTTGAGCACAGCCTCGGCAAGGCCTCGGACAAGGCGCGCCAGGAAATCCGCGACAGCCTGTCGCAGCTCACGCCCATCCTCACCAAGCAGAAATACCTGATGAACGACGAGTTCTCCATGTTGGATGTCGCCATCGCCCCGCTGCTGTGGCGCCTTGAACACTATGGCATCGAACTGCCGAAAGTGGCGGCGCCGGTGCTCAAGTACCGCGAACGCCTGTTCAGCCGTCCCGCCTTCATCAATGCGCTGACGCCCACCGAAAAGGCGCTGCGCAAGTAAGCGGGCAGGGCGGGTGGCCGAGATTTCAACCAAGCCGTACCTGATCCGCGCGCTGTACGAATGGTGTGTGGACTCGGGCTATACCCCGCAGTTGCTGGTGGCGGTCGATGCGCGTACGCGCGTGCCGCCCGGTTTCGTCAAGGATGGCCAGATCGTGTTGAATGTCAGCGCCGGCGCAACCCGGAATCTGACGATGGACAACGACTGGATCCAGTTTTCCGCGCGCTTCGGCGGTGTCTCGCATGAAATATCCATACCGGTAGACCGGGTGGCAGCGATTTTCGCGCGCGAGAATGGACAAGGTCTGCATTTTGAACCGGTCGATGCGCCCGAGCCACCCGAGCAGACACCGCCGCCCGTGCCGGACGAATCGTCCGCACCACCCAGAGGCAAACCCTCGCTCAAAGTCGTCAAGTAATCGCTCAATCGGGCGTGCGGCATCGCTATAATGTCGCCCGTCGCCGCCGCTTTAGCTCAGTTGGTAGAGCAACCGCCTTGTAAGCGGTAGGTCGTCAGTTCGAATCCGACAAGCGGCACCACTTAAACATCCAATAATGTCCAGCAACACCCTGAAGCCCGCGTAAAAACGGGCTTTTTGTTTGCCTGCTCGTCCAGTAAGGTTTAGGATGATCCCAGTAGATACCCCCTCGGGTGGGGGTACGTTAGGGGGTATGCCCCAAGGATCAAAACCACATACCCCCAAATCGGAGGAAAAATGGCCCTGAGCGACACGAAAATCCGCAGTACAAAGCCGTCGGACAAGCCCTATAAGCTGGCGGACGGCGGCGGCCTGTACCTGCTGATTAACCCCACCGGCGGCAAACTGTGGCGGCTCAAATATCGTTTTGAAGGAAAGGAAAAGCTGCTGGCGCTGGGTGCATACCCTGACGTGGGCCTTGCGCTCGCCCGAGAGCGCCGGGACGCTGCCCGTAAGCTGCTGGCAGACGGTACTGACCCCGGAGCGCATCGCAAGGCCGTGGAAGCCGACAAGGCGCGTATGGCGGCCAACAGCTTTGAGGCTGTTGCGCTGGAATGGCACACCATGAAATCGAAGAAGTGGGCAAAGGTGACGGCGGATAAAGCGCTGGTCCACCTGCGCACCTATACCTTTCCTGAAATCGGGCACCTGCCCATCGCCAGCATCAAGGCGTCGGTGTTGTTGGACATGCTGCGGAAGGTAGAAGCCAAGGGTGTCGCCTACACTGCCACTCGTATCCGCGAGATGTGCGGGCAGATATTCCGCTATGGTGTCGCAACGGGTAGGGCAGAAGACAATCCGGCGGCGCATCTTGTGGGAGCGCTTGCCAAGCCAGGCACTACGCACCGCCCCGCCATCACAGAGCGGCGCGAATTCGGGGCTTTCCTGCGTGATTTGCGAGCCGCTACCCGATTCGACCCCATCACCCGCCATGCAGCCTATTTCGCCATGTTGACGATGGTGAGAGCGCAAGAATTCCGCTTCGCCCGATGGGAGGAAATCGACCGGGATGCACAAGAGTGGAAAGTCCCAGCTACCCGTATGAAGGTGGGTAAACAATTGCCTGCACACACCGTCCCGCTGTCACGTCAGGCGTTGGAACTGTTGGATGAGTTGCATGGCTTGACCGGGCACACACCTTATCTTTTCCCCAAGGCGAAGGGCTATGGCGAGAACGAAGTTATATCTGAGAACACGGTCGGCAAGCTGCTCAACAATCTGGGCTACCAGGGCCGGCAGTGCGTGCATGGGTTCAGAGCTTCAGCGCGCTCAATCCTCAGTGAGCAGGGCTGGAGTGTAGAAGCGATGGAGCGCCAGCTAGACCACAAAGAAGCCGATGGCACAGTGGCAGCCTATGCCCGGAGCCAACACCTGCCTGAGCGGCGGCGCATGATGCAGGCCTGGGCGGACACCTGTGACGCGCTGGAAACTGGCGCGGACGTGGTACCAATCCACAGCCGCCAGAAGCCTTGATCTTCCCCAAGCCTAGCCCTCATCGCCCAACTGCGAGAGAGCTTGCCAAGGCGGCCGTAGGCGCGACTGCACACGTGATATAGATGTAATCACGACCAGCAGGGCTAGCCCCAAACCCAACCGAACAGACTGCCCACTGACGCCATTGTCGCCGGCGTCATCAGATAATGCCTTGGGAGCTTTGTTGCTGAAAGTCAGCACTGAACGCTCGCCCACTGCTCCTGATCTCGCCACTGAACAACCGCCTGATCAAAGGAATCAATGTGTAAGGCCGGACTCGCTTGTCTTACCCGAACAAATCCCGTTGTTCCTGTATGGGTCCAGAATTCTCCTTCCAGTATTTTGTGACTGCTGTCTTCTATTAAGTCCAATTCTGCGGCACCTTGCCTTGGACCATGTTCGATCGCTGTGGAGCGTTTTTCAGCATACAAATATGCAAGAAATTTTGTACCACGTCCGTCATCCAGCACTAATGATTCCACATAAGAAATCGTCTTTTGCTTTTCAGTGTAGGCACGGATTGAAATGGAAAAAAAACTTTGCCTAACGACCAAGACAAAGCGTCCAGGGGGAACCCCTTGCCCTTGTTCGTTCTTCCAATCTGACTTGAATTCACCAATCCACGTGCCATTTAGATTTGGGCGATAAAAAATAAGCTTCCGAATATATGGCCATTTCCACGCCCTTGAAAAATATCCGGCCCAGATGGCCGCCACCAAAGCGGTCGAAATGTTAAGTACCCTCAAACTTTCGTAAGAAAAAAAAGGCGCCTCATTTATGAGCAGGCCAATTAGCCAGAAAAAGGTAGCCAAGCCAACAGTTAGAAATATGAATTTCTTGATTTCGTCATGCTTCATGTTTGAGTACCGTCATAGCCCCGTTAATAAATGCACGAATATTCCCGCTTCTCTCAACGACTAGCACAGCGCATATGTTATCCATTAGAGAGGTAAGTTCGGCTGATCGATATCTCGCACCAACTCCATATTGTTTTGGCGTGTACTCGGTCGGTATGGGGGGGGAAACAAACTGGCACAGGTGTGTCAGCCCTTTCAGTTCATGGATGAAATGAAACCCGTCGTGTTGGATATCCGAATACCGCGATATTGAGAGCAGAAATCTAGCAATGCCCACATCGTAGTCGATGGCCGGCTCGATTTCCGACTTCTCCAATAAGGGAGACACAGGTAAGCCTTTAAAACAGCCGCGATAGATTACGACACCGAGGCCAGAAAAATTCTGGGGTATTCCTTCGCAAAATATTGTATGTATTTCACTAGCTAGGCTTTCGTACCTGATCATTTGGAACACTTCCTTAGAACAAAAAGTTAGAGCATGTATTAATTTTTAGGCAGGCGTCGTTATGTCGGATTCGTTATTACGGCGTGAAAAAGTAACCCCATGCCAGTCGCTGATGGATTATGCTTCAGCCGGACCTAAGTAACGTAGCAATCAACATGACAGATATGGGGAATGAAAGGCCTTTCCGTGTTCTCTGCCTCGATGGGGGGGGCATGCGCGGTGTATATCAAGCCACCTATTTGGACACCTTCTCCGAGAGGATTCGCACCTCAGGTCGAGGGAGTATTGATCCGGGACGTGCCTTCGATCTATTGGTAGGTACGAGCACGGGCGGTATCGTCGCCTGTGCGTTGGCTGCGGGTATCCCCATGAGCAAGGTTCTTGCTCTTTACCAAGTGTATGGCGGGAAGATTTTTCCGCATCAACAGCTTCGTGCAATGCCTGTATTGGGAAAACTGACTCGTGCTTTGTTCTCCGGCCTCAAGTCTGGCAATAACGCGTTGCATTTGGCGTTGTCCGAAACGTTCGGGACACTAACCATGGGGGAGACTTACGAACATCGCGGTATTGGCTTGGCGATTACCTCTGTTGATCTGAACCGCCACGCGTCCACTGTCTTTAAGACACCCCACATGAAACGCCTCAACGGGCGTGACAATGCCCGGTCATTGGTGGATGTTTGCATGGCGACCAGTGCTGCTCCGATCCTTCGTTCTATCGCGAGGTTGACCGAGCCAGACGGTGCTGGGACAAAGGTTGACTATGTGGATGGAGGTCTATGGGCAAACAACCCGGGTGCGGTGGGAATGGTCGAGGCTTACGAAATTCTCAAGCAACGAGGTGAAGGAGAGCGTCCAATTCACCTCTATATGCTTGGTACACTGCCAGTCCAGGGTGGCGAAGAAATTGGAAGGAACAAACTGCACCGTGGCGCGTGGGGCTGGGTGGGAGGAATCAAGGCCATCAACGCAAGCATGAATGCGCAGGCAGTCGCCAATGACTACATCGCCGGAAAGATCGCACAACTGCGTGAGAATGGAAGCTTCGCCTATCGATTGCCGGCGCAGTGTCCATCGGGTGAGTTACACGGTTATCTGGAAAATATGGACGATGCGCGCCCCAAAGTTCTTAACGCGCTTTCCCGCCAGGCCATCTCTGATGTTGACTTCGCATGGGCGGCCATCGACACTGACATACAGATGAAAGCGTTCCGTGATGCATTGGCGGACACACGACACACGGAATAACACTTAACACTCATAAACGAGGTGAGAAGCGATGTCCAGCATTGACTGCCACAACGAAATGAAGGGTTATCACGCCGCTGAGGTAACTTTATCGAATGCAGATCAGGACACGATGCGTAAACGGCGGGACAACGGTCGGGCGCGCTTAGAGAATGGGCTGATCAAGGATAAGCACCCACTGCCAAAATACTTCAGTTCGCAAGGGTCGTATGCAATGCGGACGATGGTGGAAGACGATCAGTGCGATTACGACATCGACGACGGCGTCTACTTTGAGAAGAGTGACTTGACGGATGCCAGCGGCAATTATTTGGGGGCGCGTGATGCTCGCCTTCGCATACGTAATGCACTGAAGGATGAGCGTCTGGCTTATGATGCTGTGATAAAAACAAATTGCGTCCGCCAGAACTATCCGGATGGCTACCACATCGATATTCCCGTGTACCGAATCTTGCGAACGAAAAACATATGGGGTGATGAGGTTGTTGAGTACGAACTCGCCAGCGGCGATGATTGGGTCAAATCCGACGCCCGCGCCGTTACGCGCTGGTACAACGGTGCCGTTGGAGAGGAGCTCAAGGCTGGCGACGCTGACAATAGTCAACTGAGACGCGTAACAAAGTTGACCAAGAAGATGGCCCGTAGCCGTAGCACTTGGAAGGGGAAGACCACGAGTGGAATCTGCTTGTCCAAGCTTGTAGTGGACTATTTTGTGGGCATTGCCGGCCGCGACGATGACGCAGTGCGGGAAACATGGAAGGCTGTAAAGAACAAGCTGGACGTAACGTTTGAGATTGATCACCCTGTTCTCCAGGGGAAGAAACTGAGCGCGTGGGATGACGAGGGGGTTAGCTTTTTTCGCGTCTGCCTTGTCGATAGCCTGAAGAGGCTAGAAGTCCTGGACGAGGATGAATGCTCGCGGGAAAAAGTTCGGAAGGCGTGGGACGGGGTGTTTAACACAACCTATTTCAGCAACCGAAAGAGCATTAAGCAGGAGGAGGCAGCATCCTTGCTTCAACCAGCGGTGGTAGCGACGGGCCTATCTTTTCCTAGCAAGGCAGTCACGCCGAATAAGTCATCGGGTTTTGCCGGGTGAAGTGGGCTATAAGCAATCCGACGCGTTTTCTTTATGAGCGCGCTGAGCTCGACCGCCTAGAAAACCAGGTCGATTGGCTGTCGACTGCTTGGCGAATCGACGTGGAAGGCAAGATCGAGGTCGACCTCGATCTTGCCGTACATGGCCGCACCTACGCGGGTCGAATGACCTATCCTGACGTGTTTCCGAATTCCCCGCCTTACATTCGCCCGCGAGACCCTTCAGAGCGTTGGACGATGCATCAGTATGGGCTGGGGGGGGCGCTTTGTTTGCAGTGGCGCGCCGATAACTGGCACCCCCACGTTACTGGTGCTGATATGATCCGAAGCGCATTCGACTTGCTGAGTGCGGAGCAGAACCCAGAGCAGCCAATCAACGTTCCGTCCGCTCACCACATGACAGAAGGTCAGTTAATGCGCAGCGAGGTGCATCGCTTCGTTGTGACCCAAGGACTACTTCACGCTTTCCATGCGCTTCCTCAGCAGTCACGGGCAGTGCTGACGACGCGTACGATTCTCAATTCTACCGCCCAAGTTGCATTTGTTTCGGAGATTTCAGTAGCTGATAGTGAGGCACAGGCGATCACAGACTTGCCTGTCGGCCTGTCCTCATATTTCCCTTTATTTTCGTGGCGAGGCGAGGGATACGTATTCAGAAGCGAGGCTGCGATTACCCGAGCGACAATTGTGTCGACAGATGATTTGCAGCGCACGCTGTCAGAAGCTGGGCTTCGCTCAGACGATCTTCTAGTAAAGGAAGATGGCGGCAGTAAGTACAAGGAAAAGATCGTAGTACTACTGGCACCTGAGTTGACGTCGCTTCGTGTTTTCTCGATCGAATCCAATGAGCAACCGGTGTTGCGCGAATACAAAGTGATCATGCCTTCTGACACAGATGCCCGGCTGCCAGAGGAATGTGAGCGACTTTCCACAATTCGTGTCGGCATTGTTGGCTTGGGCTCCATTGGTAGCAAAGTCGCACTCTCATTAGCAAGATCAGGAGTGCGGCGCTTTTTACTTGTGGATGATGACTATCTCGTGCCGGGCAATCTGGTTCGCCATGAACTCTCGTGGGCTTTTGTTGGTGTGCATAAGGTAAATGCTGTTCGCGATGCATTGAGACTGGTGGCGGCTGGGGTGACCGTTGACGTAAGAAGTCATCGGATAGCTGGCCAAGAATCCGCGCTGACTGCTGCCGCCGCTTTAAAGGATCTCGCGAACTGCGATTTGTTGATTGATGCAACCGCTAATCCTGAGGTCTTCCTGCGCATGGCAGCCGTCGCAAAAGCCAACAAGAAGCCCTTGTGCTGGGGGGAGCTGTTTGCCACCGGATATGGGGGATTAATTGCTCGCGCCCGCCCTGATCTTGACCCGAATCCGCTCGTGGTTCGGTCTGCCCTTCATGAGTATCTCGCCACGCTGCCGCTCGCGCCTTTTCAGAACGCTCCCGGATACGATGCAGAGGAGGAGCGGCCGCTCGTTGCGTACGATAGCGACGTTGGGAACATTGCGACATGGTTGACAGGTTTTGTCATCGATGCTGCCCTTCAACGAAATCCGAGTCGGTTCCCTTATCCCATATATTTAATCGGGCTGCGCCGGGAGTGGATTTTTGAGCAGCCATTCGATACACGGCCCATAGATGCACAGGGAGATGGCTGGGATGAGGAGGCTGGGCCCATAGCGGACGAGGACCGCCTTGCCGCCTTAAGCGTGGTGTTAAAGCTATACGAGGAGGCGCATGCTGACCGTGGTTCTGCCGTCTGAAGTGCTTCAAGTGCTCAGCAACGCCCTCAAAAAGGCGGGGCGGCGGGAGGTCGGTGGTGTCTTGATGGCGGAACATATTGGCCCGAATGAGTTCAAGGTATGCGACATCACGGTACATCGTCGCGGTGCGATAGCGTCGTTCGTACGGCGTATCGAGGACGCCATAGGGAAGTTAAGCTTATTTTTTCATCGAACCGATCATGATTATCGGCGTTTCAATTATTTGGGCGAATGGCACTCGCACCCGTCGTTCGAGCCTATCCCTAGCACGACGGACGATGCAGCGATGCTTGAGATTGTCCAAGATGAATCAGTCGGCGCTAACTTCGTCGTACTACTTATTGTGAAGTTGATTCCGAATGAACAATTGGTTGGAACTGCTCACACCTACCTTCCAGACGGAAGGAGAGCAAGGTCAACAATCATTCTCGGCGATCTAAATAACATGCAGCAGCCGCAATAATCACAGAACCATAGGAGACTCTACTCGGCAGAGTCTCTAACGCTTCTTGGTTACCGGGCAACGCTGCCGCCTGGTACATTATTTGTGTGTGCGTACAGTTATTGACACAAGTCCAAGGGGAGCAAGCCTCAGGCATCGCGGAATTCTCAAAGCCCGCGTCGGGGATACGCCCTAAGGGCGGGGTACCTAAGGGCCGGCGCTCTATGCGCCATTGCACAAAGCGTGTTGGGATAAGCAGGTTTGCGAATTCCACCCCTTTGATCTGCCACCCTAAGGGCTCCCCATACACGCCCGGCTGGTCGCTCCACACGCGCGCAAGCTTAAGGGGGTGGTCTTTACGCGGTGCCAACGGCCCACCCATGCCCTTTACGAAAGCCTGCCAATCCCCTTGATCGGTTACGGCGGATAATCCAGCAACCACGCCCTCAGGGCCGCCACCCTTAAGGCGGCGAAGCTCACGCCATACGCTGACAGGTGGCCCACCGATTTGCTGAAACTGACGAATGCCCCATGCGCTGGCCCATGCCTTAACCCGTTCTGCGCCATCAACGGGGTTTTCGCCATAGACGCCGGAATCAAGCGCAAAGCCATCGATGTTTTTGGAAATGTACTTGGCGATGTATCCGACGGCGCTCCCCTTATTGAAGTCAATGGCCTCGGCCTTGAAGCGATGTTTCTTCGCGCCCGGTTCGTCGCCGTCAGTTTGCAAGGCGTAGTGTTTGAACAAAGCCCTTAGCGTACCGACCTGATCTGGTCGCACGAACAGCAACAAATGCCAATGTGGTGTGCCATCGTGCTGGGGTTCTGCAATTCTCAAGCCATAAACGCCCACGCCTTGGCGTGCGGCAGCTGCACGGAGGCGAGCCCATACTGTTGCTAGATAGGCTTGGGCCTCTTTAGGGGTTGTCCCGTCATACTTCGGATTAGGCTTGCCAGATTTGGCGAGGCTCGCGTGCATCCGGGAAGGGCAGGTGACGGTGTAAAACTCGGCCGCATGCCCAAGTGATTTGGCTATGTCCTCAAACCCACGGGCGCGGGTCATCAGTTCGGCGCGCCGGATGCGTGGATTCGATACGGTCACATCTGAAAGCTCAGCCAGACTCTGGCAGTATCCGGAATCGTTTACGGCCTGCATGGACTCTAGGATGCGACGGTTTCGCCTGTGTTGCTGGCGCTTGCGCCCCAGCGTTTCATCGCTGGCATAAATGCCAGCCTGAGCTTTGACTAATCCGACTTGAATCGCGGCAGCCTCAATATCTCGCCCATGGCGGCTGCGTAGTTGCCTACGCCACCATCTGCTGTCTCTATCGGTAACGCGGCGGATGAATCCGGTAACGGTATAGGGTGTTTGCCCCACTCGGATGCGTAGTTCTTTCCCTGTAACGGTATCGGTATCTGTTACAGGGGCAGCATCCAGCCTGTAACGGTTACAGATACGGAGGAGGAGCCTGAGCGTTTCATCAAGGCGTCCTGGATAGAGGCCCAATGCTTCCCGGCATTGCTTGCTTGCCCGTTCCGCTTCCGATACCAGCTCGTCATCATTCCAGGCAAGCGCCATGCTGGAAGGCTTGAACTTGTCCTGCATGTCCAGCAAGAAAAGATTGGCTTCGCGTTGTCCCTGGGCTTCGTAACGAACCCGATATGTCTTGGCGACAGCTTCCGCTATTTTGTTTGGCCATTGCCGGAAAATCTCACGCCGAAAGCGCCGATCATCTCCATCGCTGTTATCCAAATGCCAAACGATACGCTCAGCCTCAGAAGCCCACTCCGTCGGTAGGCATACGCGCTTTGCCGGACGCATGGCTTAACAGGCTTGGCTAGCGGCTAATTTGCGGGCTGCTTCGAGCCTTGTCACCAAGGCGCGAATCTCAGCATCGACCATGCCCGCTATGCGTGCGGCATTGAGTGCGGCAACCTCAGAAGCAGGCCAGGCCACAGAGCGCGGGCCGAGCTTTACGGGCTTGGGCCAGAGGCCTTGTTGAATGCGAAGGTAGATTGTTGAGCGCGACGCGCCAGTTTCGGCCTTGACGGTAGGAAGCCGCAGGAGTGTTTGAACCATCGTTGCACCTCAGTGGTGTGTTGGGATGGTTCGCAGTTTTAAGATTCAGCTAGGTTAAGAATAGCCGCAGTAGGTCGCGGGGACTTTGTGTTGAATTGGCTGAATCCTACGCCACGGCTGGCGGAGGAGGGCGCGGGAAACTATTTACGCGGACCTGTCGGCAGGCCATCTGCACGCAGGATTGTGGCCATAACTTCGGCAGTGCGCTTGGCGACTTTTTGATCGACTAGCCACTTAGTAACTTGCTCGTTGGTCGGTGCGCTTGAAGGTTCAGTGGGGTCGTATTGCTTCCAGAAAAGGTCAGCGGCACGGGCCAGCTTTCTAAGCAAGTCGGTTTCGTGGCGTCCCCATGGCCAGCCAGTGACTTGAAGATTCATTTCAGGCTGCCAAGGGAATCCTTCGGGAAATGCTAGCCCAGTGGCATTCGCCCAGGACGCAAAAATGGTCAGGTCGATTTCACTCTCTTCAAGGTGTTCAGGGTCGAGTTTGTCGAGCTTGAGGAGGCCCGCGCCAATGCCCGTTTTTGCTAGCCCGAGTAGCGAATTAAATTTTGGCGGGGGTTGGACAAACAAAGTATCCAGCTTGCCGGGGGAACCGAGGCCTTCAAGTCTGGTGGGCTCAAGCTCGCAAAGCAGAGCGACGGCCTGCCACAACTTTGCTTTGCGCTTCCTCTCCCATTGCGGCCAGTCAGGCCGGGGAATTGTCCAAAGGACGGAATCGTCTGCCGGGTTGTTAGGGATGTCCATGGTTGTATTGAGACGGTGGAGGGCAAAGCGATGATACCTGCGTGCCGATGGGCGAGGCGTTTATGGGTTGCATTCGGCAGTTGGGGGTATTTGTGGGGGTATCACGTCTAGGGTTTTAGCGTGAAGCCCTATTAAATAAGCCATACGTAGGCAATTATGGGTCAGACAAGCGCACCACATAACACGTTAAAAGACCCGCCGAGCGCGGGTCTTTTAACGTGTATCGAGATGGCTCGACATACCCTATTCGATCCCCAGCCGTTCGAGCCGGTAGCGCAGGCTGCGGAAAGTGACGCCGAGCAGGCGGGCAGCGGCGGTCTTGTTGTAGCGCGTCTGTTCCAGTGCTTCGAGGATGGCGGTGCGTTCCATCTGGTCGAGATAGTCCTGCAGAGGATATTTGCTGCCGGGCGCGGCGCCGGCTGTAGGCAGGGCGGGCACCAGGTTGAGGTCGGCGGCGTTGATGTGGCGACCTTCGCACAGCGCCAGCGCCCGCTCCAGCGTGTTTTCCAGTTCACGTACATTGCCGGGGAAAGCATAGGCGCAGAGCGCCTTTTCCGCATCGCGATCCAGTTCGACGTCGGCCCCCCCTAGTTTGTCGAGCAGAAAACGCGCCATTTCCGGGATGTCCTTGGCGCGGTCGCGCAAGCTCGGCATGACGAGATCGATCACGTTCAAGCGGTAATACAGGTCCTGGCGGAAGCGGCCCGTTTCCACGAGCGCGGACAAATCCTGGTGCGTGGCACTCACGATGCGCACGTCGATGGGCTCTTCGGTTGTGGCACCGACCTTGCGCACCTTTTTTTCCTGCAGCACGCGCAGCAGCTTCACCTGCATCGACAGCGGCAGGTCGGCCACCTCGTCGAGAAACAGGGTGCCGCCATTGGCTGCCTGAAAGAAGCCGTCGCGGTCGGTGTCGGCCCCCGTGAACGCGCCTTTTCGATAGCCGAAAAATTCGCTTTCCATCAGTGTTTCGGGAATTGCGCCGCAGTTGACCGCGACGAAGGACTTGCCGGAGCGGTTGCCGAGACGATGGATCAGGCGTGCCGCGAGTTCCTTGCCGCTGCCCGATTCGCCTGCGATATGCACCGGCGCCTGGGTCCGTGCGAGTTTGGCAATGCGTGCACGGATGTCCTGCATGACGGACGATTGACCGATCAGCTCGCGCGTTGGGTCATCAGCCTGCGCGGATTCGGGAATCGTCAGCGCGGATTTGACCAGGGTACGGAGCTGGTCGAGCGCCACCGGTTTGGCCAGATAATCGAATGCGCCCGCTTTCAGTGCGGCGACCGCGTTTCCGGCATTGCCGTAGGCAGTGATGACGGCCACCGGAACCGGCAAGGCCAGTGCGCTGGCGCAGGCAATCACGTCCAGCCCTTCGCCGTCGGTCAGCCGCATATCGGTCAGGCAGAGATCGTAATGTGTCTGTTGCAGTCTAGCCTGCGCTTCGGCGACGCTGACGGCGCGATCGGTTTCCAGTCCCATCTTGACCAGGGTCAGCTCCATCAGATCGAGCAGATCGGGTTCGTCGTCAACCAGCAGGATGCGCGGAGAGGTCGCCATGGTCACTCGCCTCCGCGCAGGACGAGGCGGAAACGCGCGCCACCACTGCCAGGAACATAACTCAGCGCCGCATGGTTGGCTTCGGCCAGTTCGCGTGCCAGAAACAGGCCCAAGCCGGTTCCCTGCGCATCCGTGGTGAAGAAGGGCTCGAAAAGCTTGTCCTGGTGTTCCGGAGCAACACCGGGTCCGTCATCCACGATCTCGAGCTGCATGTTGCTGCCCTGCATCTGTGCGTTGATGCGAATGCTGCCTGCCTGCTTGCGGCTGAAACGCCAGGCGTTGCGCATGAGATTCCACACGATCTGGCGTAGATGGTCGGGGTCGAACTGGAAATGCAGGCTATCGGGCATGTCGACTATGACGGCGCCAGCCGGGATTTCTTCAGTCTGACGCAGTTCGTCGACCAATAGGCCAAGTGCCGCGGTGTCGAAGCCGGCCGGGTTAAGCCGGTCGCGCCGGTTGAGCGTCAGCACTTCTTCCACCAGACGATCGAGCCGGCGTGCATTGTTCTCGATGATCCCGGTCAAACGGATATGGGCGGTATCGTGCGTTTCCTCGCTCAACAGTTGCGCGGCATGGCTGATGGCCGACAGCGGGTTGCGGATTTCGTGTGCGATGTTGGCGGTGAGCCGCCCCAGCGCAGCCAGCTTGAGCCGCTGAGCGGCCTGTTCGGCCTGACTTTGATCTTCCAGTACCAGCACGCGGCTGTCGTCCGGCGTTGCCAGCGGGATGCAGCGCACCCGCAACTGCGCGGCCGCGGTGTTCAGGGTGAGCGTTGTGCCGGGCTGCATCTGCTGCGACATACGCGCCAGCTCGGGCGAGCAGTCTTCCAGACGGGTGACGCCCGGGATCACTGCTGCCGGGATGCCGAGCAGTGCCAATGCGCGCGGACTGGCGTGTCGTACGATACCGTCGCCGCGTATAGCCAATAGCCCGTCAGGCGAGTTTTCAATGGCCAGGGCATTGATGCGGTTCAGCAGAGCCAGTTCGCTCGCCTGCTGCTGCGCCAGCCTTTCCGAACGTAGCGCGCGCAGGGTCAGTGCATGTGCCAGCAAGCCGATCGCGAAATATCCTGCACATAGCAAACCGACCTGGAAAAAACTGTCCATCCCCTGGTTGCCGCCCAGAATGCTGAAGCCGTGCTGCAGCAGAACGGCGATCGATGCCATGGCGGCATAAAGCAGGGTCAGGCGTCCGCTCCCGACCAGGCCGCCGGAAGCGATGGAAATCGCCAGCAACAAACCCAATCCGCCGGCCAATTGCTCGCTGGTCGACATCATCAGCATGAACAGCACGATATCGGCCGTGATGTGAGTGGTGAGCTGGATCTGGAATCCCGGCCAGCGTGCGCGGATACCTAGCACGAACAATGCCGCGATCATCAGGTAAGCGAAGGCATAGCTCTGAAAACGCCCGTTTGCGCCCTGACGGAACAGATCCGACTCGCTGAACAGCAGGCCGCTGAACACCAGTGCGGCGGCCAGTGTCAGGCGATACAAGTTGAAGTAGTCGAGGCTGCGCCAATGCGAAGCGAAATAGCCCGGCGTGGTTGGACGCGGCATTGACGTTGCCGCTGCGTTCATTTCCTGCCGAGCTGCCGGTGTTCGGGGGTGCAGAAGAAGTTGCCGCCGGAATAAATGGCCTCGCTGCGCGGCAGGTTCACGCCACAATGTGCGCATTTCACCATGTCTTCGACTGTTTTTTCCTGCGCGGACGAGGGCGGCTGACCGAGCGAACGCTGGTAGGCGCGAAACAAGGCCAGCACGATGAAACCAATCGCGATCAGCAACAGAATCTTGAACACATCCTCTCCCCCGAAATGGCGTTCAGCATAGCACGGCGGCGCCACGGTACGTTTCGGGAAAAAGGCTGCGATGGGCGGCTGGCGGCGTTGTCAGCCATGTGGGAAAACGCTTTAAGCGATAAAGCGGTTCGGCATAACGCCTGCCCAAGGACACGCCTCAATAAGCAGCAGCTAGATAAGCCATACCTATCGACAAGCTACGTTGTCGGGGTTTTTTACAATGGGGTTTGCGCCATGGCAGGCGCGCCTGCCGCATCCATGAAAAGCAGCACGCAAACAAGGGCGTGCAGTAGCAGATAATCGATGGGCATGCATATTGCTTTAATCGTTCCGGCTAAGCGGATGTTTTTTTGCAGTTTTTTTACCTCCCCACCCGGTATCAGCCCGTTCGGTGGTTGGAGGAGGAAAAGCGGTACGGGCACCCTTAAATGAAACATACACAAAACGTACATAAAAAAAGCGCATTGTTTCGGCTCAGGCTGACGGGCGATAGGGAGATACACCGCAATGTTGAAAATCGAATTGGAGGAGGCATCATGAAATTCATTAAACGTACCGCAGCCGTGCTGGCATTATCGGCTGCCATGCTGAGCGGGCCTGTGCAGGCCGTCCCGGTCACCGTGGTGGGCACCACGGTCAGCTTCACCTTTGACAGCGCGCTCAGCGGGCTGTTCGGCGTTCCCACGGTGACGGGGGATGCGCTGTTTTTCACGCCCACGACCTACAAGGCCCAGTCATTTAACGGCACCGGGTTCGCCTCGGCCAGCCAGACCTTCAATATCACGGTCAATGCCAATCCTGGTTATCAGGTCTCGGCGGTCAACCTGACCGAAGATGGCGATTACTACAACATCGGCGCAGGCTCCAGCGTGGCTGTCGGCGGTAAGCTCTATGTGCGCGATCTGGCGTCGCCGCTGACGCCTGCCGCCAGCAGCAAAATCAAGTCGTCGCTCCCGCTGACCGACATGACCAGCCTGGCGGATTTCGAAACCACCGACTGGACCTCGCACGCAAACGTCGCGATTCCGGCCGGATGGGGTGGCACAAGCGGCATCGTCAGCGGCGTCAACGTCACCCTCGAAAACATCCTGTTGGCCAACAGTCTGTCGGTCGGTGGCGCAGCCTTCATCGAGAAAAAATTTGCCGGCGTGGCCATCGTGACGACACCTGTGCCGGAGCCGCAGGCGTATGCCTTGTTTATCGCCGGCTTGGCGCTGATAGGCTTTATGGGATGGCGCAGGGGCCGCATCGCGATTTGAGCGTTGTCTGTCTTAATGCGAAACGGCCTCTTCGTGGGGCCGTTTTTTCATGTGAGCAGGCCAACGAAGCAGATCGGGCTCAGCCCGGCTATTTCATCGGTATGAAATCAGGCATGACGTGACTGTCGAATTTCTTTACACTTCAAACCAAATGAATTAATGGATGGTGGGTTCTGGATAAAAAACATCGGGTAAACAGTATGGTACGAAGCTTTCATGGATATGGTACGTATTTTGCGTAAAGGGCTGGGGGCCCGATGGACAACAAATAAAATTGGCCCCATTCCATTTCATATACGCGATGAAATGGCCGTGCAGCGTGATGTTGGAGGAGGAGAGTGTCATGAGGCGCATGAGAGTTTTGGCGGTTGCATTATTGGCCGTGTCCGCGATGGGAATGCAAGCGGCCCAGGCGGCATCCAACTGGGCGGGAACGGCCGATTACACGCAGGCCCCGGGCAGCAGCGGGGATGAGGATGTGGTGGGTCCGTTCGACACCTACGATGCAGGTGCGGGGGTCGTGCTCCTGAAGTCAACTGGAACGACAGGATCGGGACCGAGTCTGGTTTCAAATTTCAATGGGTTTTACCAATCCTTCATCACCAATCATGAACTGGCCGGAACGATAGCCGCAGCGCCCAATCTCAATTCGACCTATGAATTGACCGCGGTGGCCAGTTTTACCGAGAGCGTGACGGCCGCTGGCGCGATCAGCATCACGGGTGGCAACTTCGCGATTTATCTGGATACCAACCCGAACCGCAGCTTCAATACGGACACGGGATTTACCGATGGCGACGCGATTCTGACCGGCAACATCATCAGTGGGACCGGGGTTGCCGACTCTGGTTTCTCGCTGGGGGTGACCAATATCACGATCGCCGTCACGAGCTTCAATGCTGCCGTGTACCAGCCCCCAACGATCGCATCGGGCGGCGGGATATTCACGCTTCGCATGAACGACCCGCTTGATGCCAGCTTCCTGAACCCGATCACCAGCGTGATGGGCAATAGCGTGGCTTCGGGCGATCTAAAGTACGCGGCAGACGGGTACATTGCGCTGGCAGTCCCCGAAGCCAAAACCTATGCCATGATGCTGGCCGGTCTCGCGCTCGTCGGCTTCATGGCCAGACGCAACGCACGCCTGTCTGTTTGATTGCTGCATTGCTTCTGACTCGCGGCTTCCGCAAGGAAGCCGTTTTCATTGAAGTTTTTTTACGCGCAAGCAGTACGGGAACATATGGTGCGAATGGTCTTGGCAGTTTCAAGTTCCGGCAACATTGGCCCGTTACTTTTGTTGGATAATGCGCCTGCCCCGGCATTAACCGGCGGGCCGACTGAGAATTACACGCTTGTCTGCCGCCAGGAAACACGCATCGACGCGAAGCATTTGGAGTAATGACAAACCATAACCAGTGGCTGTTCCGGCAGCAGCTTTCCGTCGTATCGCTGACCAAGATCCTGCTCGATCCCTTCGTGGCCGTGTTGGTGTTGATCGGCTGTGCGCTCTATTTCGGCGAGGCCTTCAATGGGCCGTATCCCATTCTGGCGCTCATCGTCTTTACGCTGACCTTTCCCGGCAAATGGCCCGAAGTCACCTTGCGGGCCTTCTGGAACGAAGTGGTCATGCCGTGGTTTTTCCTGTCCGGCCTGATCCTGCTGTTCGGCTACTCCACCGGCTATCTCGACTGGTTTCCGCCCGACCTGGTGATGGCGTGGATGCTCGTCACTCCCATCGCCATGTGGGTGGCGCACCGCATCGTGCGCAAGATCCTGCCGCGCCTGCTGCTGCTGGAAGGCGGCCGCCGCCGTGCGCTCATCGTGGGGGCCGGGCATCTGGGAACCGAGTTGCGCGGTCGTTTTGCCAATGACAGCGCGCTGGGTGTCGACGTGGTCGGCTTTTTCGACGACCGCACGCTCGATCGTACCGAACTGACCGACCCGGCCAAACTGCTCGGGCGGCTGGCCGACATCCCCGAATACGTCAACCGCCATGGTATCGACTTGGTCTACATCACCTTGCCGATGGCCTCGCAGCCACGCACATTGAACCTGCTCGACGCCCTGCGCGACACCACTGCGTCGGTCTATTTCGTGCCGGACATCTTCGTGTCCGACCTGATCCAGGCGCGGGTCGATCATATCCACGGCATGCCCGTGGTGGCGCTCACCGAATCGCCCACGCTGGGCGTCAGCGGCATCGGCAAACGCATCAGCGACGTTGCCATCGCCAGCCTGATCCTGCTGATGATCTGGCCCGTGCTGCTCATCCTGGCCGTCGGCGTCAAGCTGTCATCCCCGGGCCCCATCATCTTCAAGCAGCGCCGCTACGGCCTCGACGGCCAGGAAATTCTCGTCTACAAATTCCGTTCCATGCGCGTCTGCGACGATGGCGACACCATCAAGCAGGCCGGGCGTAGCGACCCCCGCATCACCCGATTCGGATCCTTCATCCGACGCACCTCGCTCGATGAACTGCCGCAGTTCATCAACGTCCTGCAGGGCCGCATGAGCGTCGTCGGCCCGCGCCCCCACGCCGTTGCCCACAACGAGCAATACCGCAAGCTCATCAAGGGCTACATGCTGCGCCACAAGGTCAAGCCCGGCATCACCGGCTGGGCCCAGGTCAATGGCCTGCGAGGCGAAACCGAAACCCTCGACAAGATGCGTGCACGCGTCCAGTACGACATCGACTACATGCGCAACTGGTCGTTGGGGTTCGATCTCATGATCATCGGCAAGACGCTCGCCGTCGTCTGGCGGGACCAGAACGCGTATTAGGTATTAGCGATTGCAGGCTGGAAAGCGCGCCCGGCGGGTTCGGGGCCGAACGTCCATCTGGCTGTCCCGCTCTGATGTTCGGGCTGGTCGGCTTGAGGTCTTTAACAAGGTCAAATCACGAATCCCTGGATGGGGTCGCGCTTTCAAGGAATGGGTATCCGGCTTGAAAGCGAAGCGGTGCATTGCCTTTTCCAAGAGCATGGGACGATATATCGAGTCTGTCTCCATCTGTGAAAGCGCACTCGGATCGATTTACACGTAGTGTTTGATTGAAATCGCGCACAAACTTCTTTTATTTATATATCAGAAATACTAATAAAGTCGTATTTGTCGATAAATTTTACACATAACGATTGGCTGTCTGAATTTAATTAATATGTTGATTTAAAAGTGAAATAATTTATTTTTTCTGATTTGTCTGGTCTATTTGTGTCATGTGAAGCGCTTTCTTGCATTCTTGATTAAAAAATTTGTCGGAATTTTTTACACACCTAGTTCGAACCTACCAAGATGCCTACCAAAAACAACTAAATTCAAATCTTAAATGCTTGATTGTTAAGTCCATAAGTAAAGCCAGGCAAAAGCTGGAATGGGCATTGCTAAGTGAGAGTCGCCGCTAAGGGCATTATTCGGTGAAGAAGAGTATTACACCGTGTGGCAGGAGGATGTAGTTGTAGTTCGATCGAAACCTATCTACATGAATGAGGAGATTTATAAGATGAAATTCACAATGACGAAAATAGCCGCAGGTGTGGTGCTGGCTGTGATGGCTTCTGGTGCTCAGGCTGCTACTGTGACTAGCTGGCAGCTGGGTGATTTCAATAATGACGGGCTGCAGAGTGACTTCAACTTCTTTCTTGCGCCGAGTGGAAGCAGTGTCAATAAATTCGCTCCGACTGGCGAGTTGTGCGGCGCAACTGCTTGTGCGCCGATTGCGATGGACGGTTCAACTCAGGGTGTCAATACCTTCACCATGGGCTTCGACTTCGGCGGTACTGGCCAGTTCTCGCCCATTACCTACGGTACGGGTGTAACGGCTGATATCACTGGCGGTGTACTGACTCTCGGCGCGCTGAACTTTGGTGGCATTTACCAAGGGCTTACTTTCAACTTGGCCCCCGATAGCCTGACAGCGGTGAACACCAACGCTAATGCATCAAATGGCTACACGCTCACGGATCTGGGTGGTGGTAACTACGGCGTGGTCATTCGTTATGTCGGCACCATCAATAATCCAGCCAGTTCATTCAATGGTTATCAGGCCAACTGGCGCTTGGAAGGCGTGATGTCGACAGCGACGGCTCCCGTGCCTGAGGCTTCGACCTACGGCATGATGTTGGCAGGTCTGGGGCTGGTCGGTTTTGCGGTGCGTCGTCGCAAGCTGGCGGCTTGAGTGTTAAGAACTAACTGGTCACCTCGATCAATCTAGCCAGTTAGGCTGGCGTTGCAAAAACACGGTGGGTTTGTCCCACCGTGTTTTATTGTGAGGAAGAGGGTTTATTGGTGGCATTTATGTAATGCAGCACGTTTGGCCATTTTGCTTTACCCGTTCACTTTGTATGGATGCGGATAACTTTGTATGGATGCGGATAAAACATCTGGCTAGTTTTTCGATGCGAGCATGCTTGCTCAATCTTGGTTTTCAATTTCAATAAGATTCTCGGAGGAGATATGCGTTCTGAACTGAAATATGCCGCTCTGTTAGTGGCGTGCATGGCTACGCTCCCGGCCTACGCTACCAATGGTTATTTCTTGCCCGGCTTCGGCATGCGGTCACAGGGCATGGGCGGAGTCGGTATCGCCTACGGCCGAGATTCACTGTCCACAGCGGCCAACCCGGCTAATGCGGTAAATACCGGTATGCGTGGTGATATGGGGTTTGCTCTATTCAATCCCGAGCGCCATGCCGCGGTGGGCCCAGATGCTGGTGGCGGATTTGGCTACAATTTCCATGGCGACGTCGAAAGTAGCGCAAAATATTTCATCATGCCCGAAATGGGCTTCAGCATGCCGCTAGACGAAAAATTGCATGTCGCCCTGGCGGTAGTTGGCAATGGCGGTATGAACACCACTTACCGAGAAAACTTTTTTTCATTCGACCCCTATCCTGGTTTTGCCCCGCTTCCCGGTATCGTTCCGCCGAATCCCCCAAGAGACACCAAGCTGGGGGTAGACATGATGCAGTTGCTGGTTCCGATCACGGCAGCCTACAAGGTTAATGAAAACCATTCGATCGGCGCTTCTCTGGTATTAGCGGAAACCCGTTTCAGGGCCTATGGCCTACAGGCATTTCAGCAATTTGATAAGTCTATGACGATTACATCTGACCCTGAACATATGACGGATCAGGGGTTTGATTACAGCTACGGTGCGGGCATCAAGTTAGGTTGGTTGGGTGAATTCATGGATGACAAACTTACACTCGGTTTGACCTACGCGTCTAGGACCTACATGACAAAGTTCGACAAATATCGCGGACTGTTTGCCGAGCAGGGTGATTTCGATATTCCCGAGAACTACGGTATTGGTGTTGCCTTCAAGCCAGTTAAGAATTTGGTGATTGCTGCAGATGTGCTGCGTATCAATTTCAGTAAGATTGCCTCAATAGGAAATCCTGGCATGAGCGCGCCGCTTGGCCCGGGCGGTATTCCGTCTACCACTGATCCGAGCAAAGAACTAGGCAATGACAATGGCATGGGCTTCGGCTGGACAGACCAGACGGTTTACAAACTAGGAATCCAGTATGGGGTGAATAATCGCCTGCAATTGCGCGCTGGATATAACTATGGAAAAAGCCCTATTCCAAACAATCAGGTGACATTTAATACTTTGGCCCCGGCCACGGTAGAGAGGCATTACACGGCCGGCTTCACCTACAAGGCCAATGAAAACCTGGAAGTGACCGGCACCTATTTGTACGCTGCATCCCATAATCAGACGGCCTGCGGCCAAGACATCCTCAACTGCGTGCAGATTGGCATGCACCAGAATATGGTCGCCATGAGTCTGGGCTGGGTGCTGGACCCAGGTCCTCATACGGAAGAAGAATATGGCGATGGCGACTGGGCCGGTCTCAACTTCGACGGCTGGTATGCAGGTCTCGGTATCGGCCAATCCAATTATCGCGATGTTGACGCAACGTCAGTGAGCGGCCGCAGCGAGGGCTGGAAGGCTTACGCCGGTTACCAGTTCAACAAGTATCTGGGGCTTGAGGGCGGTTATGCCAATCTGAACGACATGACGGCTAGCACTGGGTCGATTCGCACGAGTGTGGCCACCGACGCCTGGACCTTGGCTGCTACGGTCGGCTACCCATTAACCACGAAGGTTTCGATAACCGGCAAGTTGGGTGCTGCCTACATGCTCTCTCATATCAATACGAAGGATCTTACGCCCGTAGTATATGTGCTCGGCACGACCTTGGCGCCCGCGGTCAGGAGTGGTAATGATGGCTACGAACCCTATTATGGTGTGGGCTTGAGCTATACGCTATTCGATAACCTAAATTTGCGCGCTGACTGGGAGCGCTTTGATAGGAAAGATTTCAATATCGACCTGTTGACGGCAGGTATGGTCGTGAAATTCTAAAAGTAATCAAGCTTAGTATTTGTCGAGCCGGGGCAGCAACCCCGGCTTTTTTTGTCAGATTTGTCTGAAAATGTGAAGTAATTATTAAGTTTGACGTGAAGCCTGCATAAAATTGCGTGCAGTATGCATTCAAATTTTTTGGCGTTTTTAAGTACCTTGCGTGTTATTGGCCTTATGCCATCCAGCAACGTGTTGCTGTAACATTCGTACCACATAATTTCCAATAATCTGGACAAAGAGGAAGACCGACATGCATGGTTTGAAGAAGCTGTATCTCCCGTTGTTGATCGTTGCGCTGATAGCAGGTTGCGGCGACAAGAAAGATGGAACGGCGGAGGAGGGCAAGCCCACCCAGGTGGCAGCCAAGGTCAACGGCACCGAACTGACGGTGTCGCAAGTGAACTACGCGCTGCAGCGCATTCCCAATCTCGACAAGGACCAGTCCAAGGCGGCTTCGCTGCAGGTGATTCGTAATCTGGTCGACCAGGAAGTGCTGGCGCAGAAGGCGCAATCGGAAAAGCTGGATCGTGATCCTGTCGTGGTGCAGGCGCTGGATGCGGCGCGTCGCCAGATCATGGCTGAAGTCTATATGACCCGTAAGCTGGGCACGCCGGCGGAGCCGACGGATGCCGAGGTGACGGATTACTTCAACAAGCATCCTGAGCTGTTCACCAAACGCAAGATCTACCGCCTGCAGGAACTCTCGATCAAGGCGCCCACGGAGAAGCAGGAAACGATTCGCAAGCAGCTGGCCGATTCCAAGACGCTGAGTGATTTCGCGGCATGGCTGAAGGACGAGAAATATCCGGTGCAGGCATCGCAGGGCGTGAAGCCTGCCGAGCAATTGCCGCAGGCGCTCCTGCCCAAACTGGCTGCAATGCCCGATGGGCAGGCGATGGTCGTGAATACGCCGGAAGGACTGCTGGTGATTCTGTTGGCGGATTCGCAGGTGCAGCCTGTGACGCTGGAGCAGGCCAAGCCGGCCATTGCGCGCCTGCTGCAAAACGAGGCGCGCCAGAAGGCGGCCAAGGCCGAACTCGACAAGGTGAAGGCGGAAGCCAAGATCGAATATGTGGGTGAGTTTGCCGATGCCGGCAAGGAAGCCCCGGCCGCGGATGCCACGCCGGCAGCGCCTGCCGAATCGGCTGCAACCCCGGCTGCACCCGCTGCTGACGCCGATGCGATCAGCAAGGGCGTGTCTGGCCTGAAGTAATGATCTGGCCGGCGCGGCGATAAGCTGCGCCGGTTCCGATATGTCTCCCGTATTCGTTCGCAGCCTGCCATTCGGGCTGTATATCGCTTTGCTTGCGCTGGAAAGTCTGTTGCCCGACTGGGCGCCAGGTTTCGACGTGCGCTGGCTCTATCCGGTGAAAGCCGGACTGGTTGCCTTTGCACTGGCGGCGCTGTGGCGCCATTACACCGAGCTCCGGTCGTATGGTTTGCCGCTCAGGCATCTGCTGTTGGCGCTGGCAGTTGGCCTCGGCGTGCTGGTGCTGTGGGTCAATCTCGATGCTGCCTGGATGCTGATGGGCGAAGCGGGCAAGGGCTACAACCCCACGGATGGAACCGGCCGCATCGACTGGCTGCTGGTGGCATTCCGCATCGCGGGCGCTGCCTTGGTGGTGCCGATCATGGAAGAGCTGTTCTGGCGCTCGTTCCTGCAGCGCTGGGTGCAGCAGCCCGACTTTTTGACCCTCGACCCGGCGCAGATCGGTTTCAAGGCGCTGCTTGTCGCCAGTGCGCTGTTTGCCGTCGAGCACCTGCAATGGCTGGCCGGACTGGTTGCCGGGCTGGCGTATGGCTGGTTGTATATCCGTACCCGCAACCTGTGGGCGCCGATCATTGCGCACAGCGTCACCAATGGTGCGCTGGGCGCGTATGTGGTGACCACGGGTCATTGGAGTTTCTGGTGAGATCTGCGTGGCCATGGGTAGGCCTGGCGCTGGGTGTGTCCATCGCCTTGCCCGCACACGCGCATGAAGGCGACACCTTTCGCCCGTTCGTGTCCTATGGGACTTTTTTCGATAGCAACCTTTTCCGGCTTGCCGACAACGAAAGCCCGGGCACTCCGCGCAGCGAACGATACAGCGTTCTGAGCGCCGGGCTGAACGTGGACTGGAAACCCGGCCGCCAGGAAATCGTCGCCAGCGCGACCAAAACCCGGGTTCGCTACAACCGCAACACGATTTACGATTCCGACGGCAATGACTATCAGGCCACCTGGAACTGGCGTTTGGGTAACCGGCTAAGTGGCAACGTGGGGGCGTCGGAAAAGCTCAGTCAGAGCAGTTTCGACAGCGTAGGGAGAGTCAATAACCAAGTCACCACCAAGCGCCGTTACGGTCGCGCCGAATGGGAGTTTCACCCGAGCTGGCGAATCGGCGGAGGGATCGATAATGCAGACTACGTCAACAGCGACCCGTCGGTGGCTTCGTGGGATGTCCAGCACCAGGCACGTGATATAACTTTGACCTACCGCACGCCCAAGGGGAACAACCTGCGCGTGCAGGTGCGCAGGGTCGATGCCGAATATCCCAACGCACAAGTTATTGCAACAGTGTGCTCGGTTTTCATCTTTTGCCCGCCTTATCCCTTTGTGCCATCCGAAGTGGCGGACAACAGCTACAAGCAGACCGAATACAACCTGCTGGGAGACTGGAGTGCGTCCGGCAAATTGAAGCTGCGCGGTCAGCTTGGCTGGGTGGATCGCCAATATAAGAATGTCCTGCGTGGTGATTTCAGCGGTCTCGTGCCACAACTCAAAGATCGTCCGAATTTCAATGGCCTTGCAGGCCGAATCTCGGCAGACTGGTATGCCACCGGTAAAACCTTGCTGAGCGTGTCGGCCTATCAGGAACTGGGCGGCGCGCAGGACATCAATGCGAGTTCGGTGCTGAAAAAAGGCGCGAGCGTAAACGGCGTGTGGCTGATACGTGAAAAATGGCGCCTGAATGCCGGTGCAACTTTCGAGAATCGCGATTTCAAGGGCGACCCCGGCACAACACAACTGCAACGCAACGACGATACCATCAGCGAATCGCTCTCGATCAGCTATATGCCGATTGAAGCTGTGTCGGTGGATGTCGGCGTCAGCGCGGGACGGCGAGATTCCAACATCTCTGTCGAGGATTACCAATTTCACATGCTGTTTGCCAACGTGAGGGCCGATTTCTAGCGGCCGAGACTCGAGCGGTTGCGGGTACGGGTTTTGCATGAAAAACAGGCTGGACTAGGTGGGCAATTCTGACCATGGACAAGGTTAGAATGACCGCCTGCCGATGGGCAGGCGGCCAAATATAGTTTGTATGGTCATCCACATAGAGTGGATGACCACAACGATAACAATCGAATGAGGAGCGCGGTCGGCCACAGAGGCTGCCGTCAATTGGAGAGAGCAATGAACAGGTTGTGGCGTAGTGTATTAATGTTGTGCGCGTTGCTGTTGGCGGCGCCCGTGTGGAGCGCGGATAACGATTACCGGATGGGCACGGGCGATGTCCTGCACATCAGCGTGTACGGGCAGCCCGATCTCACCACCGATGCGCGCGTGAGCGAAACCGGCACCATCACCTTTCCGCTGGTCGGCGACGTCAAGATGGTGGACATCACCCCGGCCCAAGGCGAGGCCGAAATTGCACAGCGCCTGAGCAAGGGCGGTTTCATCATCAAGCCCTTCGTTACTCTCAATGTGGTGCAATACCGCAGCCAGCACATCTCGGTGCTGGGGCGCGTCAACCGCCCCGGCCAATATACGCTGGAGAAAATCAGCCGGGTGACCGATGCGCTGGCGCTGGCAAGCGGCGTCATCGCCGACGGCGCCGACACCGTGACCCTGGTGCGCACGCGCGACGGCAAGACCACCTACCACGACATCGACCTGATCGCCCTGTTCAAGCCGGGTGGCGAAGCCAGCAACGAACTCATCCAGGATGGCGACATCATCAACGTGGCGCGTCAGCCGATGTTCTACATCTACGGCGAAGTGCAGCGCCCCGGTGCCTTCCGCCTGGAGCAGAACATGAGCGTGGTACAAGCCCTGTCTCTGGGCGGCGGGCTCACCCAGCGCGGTACCCAGCGCGGCATCAAGATCCTGCGCCGCGACGATAAAGGTGCGATGCAGGAACTGGATGCCCAGCTGGCCGACCCGGTCAAGAAAGACGACGTGATCTACGTCAAGGAAAGCCTGTTCTAAGGAAGCCGCGATGAACTTCACTCAATTCCTGTTGATTCTGAATGCGCGCAAGGGGGTCATCCTCGGCGTGCTGCTGTTTACTGTTGCGGTCACCACGGTGGTGAGCCTTTTGCTGCCCAAGCAATATACGGCGACCACTACGCTGATCATCGACTCCAAAAGCAAGGACCCTTTCACCGGCCAGTTGATGCCGTCGCTGATGTTCCCGAGCTACATGGCCACGCAGGTCGACGTTATCCAGAGTGAGACTGTCGCGCAAAAGGTGGTGCGCGAACTGAAACTGGCGAGCAGCGCCGGCACCCACGAGCAATTCATGGAGGCGACCGAAGGCAAGGGGGACATCAATCAGTGGCTGGGCGATCTGCTGTTGAAGAAGCTGAGCGTGGACCCCTCGCGTGAATCCAGCATTATTTCCATCGCCTTCACCGGGACCGATCCGAAATTCTCGGCCGCGATCGCCAATGCCTTTGCCAAGGCCTACCTGGAAACCAGTCTCGATCTGAAATTGGTGCCAGCCAAACAGACCGCAGCCTGGTTCGATCAGCAGATTGTCGAGTTGCGCCAGAATCTCGACGATGCGCAGCAAAAGCTCACCGCTTACCAACGTGAAAAAGGCATCGTCGAATCCGACGAACGGCTGGATGTGGAAACCCGCCGCATGGGCGATCTGGCCAGCCAGATGGTGGCTGCGCAATCGGCGTCGTTTGATGCCGGCTCGCGCACACGCGACAGCGCCAGCCTCCCGGAAGTGATCAACAATCCGGTCGTGCAAGGTCTCAAGGCGCAAGTGTCGCAGGGCGAGGGCAAGCTGGCCGACCTTGCCAAGCGTGTGGGGGTGAACCACCCCGACTACCAGCGCACTCTGGCTGAAGTGAACAGTTACAGGGCCCAGCTCGCCAACGAACTCAATCTCGCGACGCGCGGTGTGGGCGCTACCGCTGGCGCCGCGCAGCAACGCTACAACGAACTGAGCACCGCATTCGCCAAGCAGAAAGCCAGTGTTCTGGCACTCAAGCAGCAGCGCGAAGAGGCCAGCCTGCTGGCGCGCGATGTGCAAAACGCCCAGCAGATCTACGACTCCGCCCTGCAGCGTTACGGCCAGAGCCGCATGGAAGCGCAATCCACGCAGACCGACGTCGCTGTGCTGAATCCTGCAGTCGCCCCCACCAAGTCTTCCCAGCCCAAGGTATTGCTGAACATCGCGCTGTCGGTTTTCCTGGGCGGCCTGCTGGGCGTGGGCGCGGGATTCATGGTGGAGCTGCTGGATCGCCGGGTGCGTTCAGGCCTCGACATCGCCGCTGGCCTGGATATTCCGGTGCTGGCCGAGGTCACGAAAAAAGGGCGACGCCTGGAGGCCCTGCGCCGCATGTTTCGCCGCAACCGTCCCGCCATGGCCTGACCGCCGTTACCCTCACACCGCATAAGTCGAGGTCTATATGAATTCACTCACCAGCGCCAGCGAACAGGGCAGCATCGTCGAAGCGGCAGCAACCAGCATCCGGGCCGAGGCCAACATCGGCAAGCTGCTGCAGGATGCCGGCAGGCTCAAGCCGCAGGACATGGAGCGCGTGCTCAAGCTGCAGCAGGAACAGAATCTTCGCTTCGGCGAGGCCGCGCAAAAGCTCGGTCTGGTAACCGAGGCCGACATTCAGCAGGCCTTGTCGCAGCAGTTCGAGTATCCCTATATCCCCGCCGCCGAGGCCAGCCTCAACCCCGAACTTACCGCCGCCACCGCCCCCTACAGCAAGGAAGCTGAAGCGTTGCGCACCGTGCGTTCCGAACTATTGCTGCGCTGGTTCAACGAGGGGCGCAAAACCCTGGCGGTCGGCAGTACACGCGCCGACGAAGGTGCAAGCTACCTGGCCGCCAACCTGGCCGTGCTGTTTGCCCAGATGAACCGCAAGGTGCTGCTGATCGATACCAACATGCGGCAGCCGCGCCAGCAGGAGATATTTCATCTGGGCAACGGCATGGGGCTTTCAGACATCCTGGCCGAACGCGTGCCTTCGCTGCAGGTGCACTCGGTCAAGCCGTTCCATACGCTGGCCGTTTTGCCCGCCGGCTCGCCGCCGCCCAATCCCGCCGAGCTGCTGGCACGCCCGGCCTTCGGCGCGCTGCTTTCGGGTTTGGAAACCAGCTACGACATCATCCTGCTGGACACCGCGCCGTCGCAGCTCACTTCGGACTTCCAGTTGGTTGCCGCACGCGCCGGGGGCATGCTGATCGCGACCCGCCGTAACGTCAGCCGCCTGGCCCCGCTGGCCGAAATGAAAGAAAAAATCCTCTTCACCGGCGCGCAAGTGGTCGGTGCTGTCGTCCTGGATTGACCGCATGAATTCGCTTGCCCCGCGCGCGTCCGTGCTCGACGCGCTTGCTCCGCTCAAAACTTGGTGGCCGGTGCTGCTCGGCCTGCTGGTTCTGTATGTGCCCACCTACTGGATGCTGGCGCACGGGCTATGGAATGATGAAGAGCAGGCCCACGGCCCCATCGTGCTGGTGGTGGCCCTGTTCCTGATCTGGCAACGGCGCGACATGTTCCTTGCCGGCGCCAGCACCCCACCCACGCGTGGTGAGGCAGCAACCGGCTGGACGCTGCTCGTCGTTGGCCTGCTCGCCTACGCGCTGGGCCGTTCGCAGGACATCCTGCTGTTCGAGGTCGGCTCGCAGATTCCAGTCATCCTCGGTGCGCTGCTCATCACGCTGGGGACGAAAGCCGCCCGTGCGCTGTGGTTCGCGCTGTTTTTCCTGGTGTTCATGATCCCGCTGCCGGGTTTTATCGTCGATGCCGCCACTGGCCCGCTCAAGCAGTACATCTCGATCATCGCTGAACAGGTGCTGTATGCGGCTGGTTACCCCATCGCCCGCAGCGGCGTCACGCTCACGGTGGGCCCCTACCAACTGCTGGTAGCCGATGCCTGTTCCGGCCTGCATTCCATGTTTAGCCTGTCGGCCATGGGGCTGTTGTATCTGTACCTGATGCAGCGCACCAGCGTCGCGCGCAACCTCATCATCATGGCCGCCATTCTGCCGATCGCCTTTGTCGCCAACGTGGTGCGCGTCATGGTGCTCGTGCTGATTACCTACCATCTGGGCGACGAAGCCGGGCAGGGTTTCCTGCACGGCTTTGCCGGCATCATGCTGTTCATCATTGGCCTATTGTTCCTGTTTGTGCTCGACTGGGTGCTGGGCTTCATCTTTCCCGACCGTCCGCGTGCCCGGGCGCAGGGCTGATTCAAGGAGAGCAGGATGAAACTCATCAGCTTCAGGCATCTCGTCATTGGTCTGTGCATGTTTGCTGCGGCGGGTATGGCGATCGCGCTCAAACCGACCGTCAAGGTGATGGATAGCGAACCCAGGCTCGATCTCGAAACCCTGATCCCCAAGCAGTTTGGCGACTGGAAATATGATGAAACCGTCATGCCCCTGATCGCCAATCCCGAGCAGGAAGCAAAAATCAAGCAGATCTACAGCCAGACGCTGACGCGTACCTATATAAACTTGCGTGGCGAACGCATCATGCTGTCGATTGCCTATGGCGGGGACCAGAGCGATAGCATGGCCGTGCACAAGCCCGAGGTCTGTTATCCGGCACAGGGCTTTCAGATACTGAAAAACAGAAATGATGTTTTTTCGACCGGGTCGGGCGAGATCCCGGTCAAGCGGCTGGTTGCCACGCAGGGGCAAAGGATCGAGCCGATTACCTACTGGACGACGGTCGGCGATACGGCCGTACTCAGTAGCAGCGTGCGATGGAAGCTTGATCAGCTGAAATATGGCCTGACTGGAAAAATTCCTGATGGCCTCCTGTTCCGGATTTCCAGCATCGAGGCTGACGATGCGGTGGCTTACCGGAATCAGGATGAATTCGCGCGTGCCCTGCTGGGCGCTCTGACGCCCGAGGGCAAGAAGCGCATCATCGGGCAGGCAGGCCAGGGCGCATGAAACTGACCTTTATCGGGATCGGCGCGCAGAAATGCGCATCATCCTGGCTTTACGACATTTTGGCGGATCACCCCGAGGCGGCGCTCAGCGAAAAGAAGGAACTGGATTTTTTCTCCTATCACTATGAGCAGGGTTATCAGTGGTACGAGCGGCAGTTTCCGGACAAGGCGGGCGTCAAGGCGGTCGGCGAAATTTCGCCTTCCTATTTCAATGAAGCCTCCGTGCCGGAACGGGCGAGGTTGTACTCCCCAGATTTGCGCATCCTGTTGTCGCTGCGCGATCCGGTCGAGCGGGCGCTGTCGCAGCATCGCCACCTGATCCGGATCGGGATGGTTACAGGGCCGGACTATCGTTTTGAAACTGCCCTGGCCGACAACCCCAGTTATATCGATCAAGGGCGCTATGCCACGCATCTGTCACGATGGTTGGCGTGCTTCCCTGAAAATCACGTGTTGGTTGTGCTGATGGAAGACATCCGTAAAAACCCTGAGGCCACGGCGCGCAGGGTGTACGAATTCCTCGGCATCGATCCCGGCCATCGGTCGGCTGCGCTGTACGAGAAAAGTAACCCGAGCTACGTCGTCCGTTCCAGGGGGGCGGATGCCGCCATCCAGCGGCTGCGCAAATCCGTCGGCTTGCTTGGCCTTGGCGGCGTCTGGCGGGCACTGGGCGACAGCGGGCTGCGCCATCTCTATCGGCGCATGAACCGCAAGCCCAGCGAAGCCGTCGTGCCACCGGTTCCAGCCGAAACAACCCATAAGCTCAGGCAACTCTTCCGCGAGGAGATCACCTCCCTGGAACAACGGCTCGGCCGCAATCTGGAAAGCTGGCGCCAACCATGAAGCACGCTGCGCTGCCCTCGACGAATGTTTACCAAACCGCCCCGCAGTGGGGCATCTGGGTAATACTTGCCCTGTGCATACTGCTGGCCCCGATTGCGGGCCTGCTTGCAGTCACCGGCAGCATTTTCCTGGTCACCGTGCCCGTGCTCCTGCTGCTGAGTCTGGTGCTGGCGTTTAACCCTTGGCTGTTCACCTGGCTCATCATCTTCAGTGGACTCGTCATTCTCGGGGTGGTGCGGCTCTATGCGCCGCACCTCCAGATCATCCGCTGGCTCATTCCATTGTTGACCCTGGGGGCATCGATAGCAGTCGTTGTTATGCAGGCCTTTAGACCCAGTCCCGCTGCACGGGCCAGGCTTCCCGCCCTGTTCTGGTGGATGGCGGCATTCGTGTTGGTGACTCTATTTACCACCCTCGTCAACTGGAATGGTTTCCTGACGGCAATCGCCGGCATAAAAGACTACTTTCAGGTCTGGGGCCTGATCGCGGTATTCGCACTGATTTATTATCGTGGCGATTTCAGCCGTGGGCTGACGATGTTTTTAGTGGGGATCGCGCTGCTCCAAGTGCCATTTGTCCTGCAACAGTATTTTTTTCTTGTTCCTATCCGCATCGGGTTTGCGCAGTTGCAGATTGTTCCGGAAGACGTAATCGCAGGAACATTCGGCGCGGAATTGTACGGAGGGGGGAACAATGCTTTATTAGCGGCATATTTGTTCATTGCCGTTGGCATCCTGCTGATGTTGTGGCGCCAAAAGATTCTGTCTAGCTGGCTGGTGTTGCCGAGTGTCCTGCTGCTGATTTTCCCGGTTTTCCTGAATGAAGCAAAAGTCGCTTTTTTTTATGCCTGGGTGATGTTCATCGTGTTGTACAAAGAAGACATCGCGCGCCGCCCGCTGCGTTTCATCGCCGGCAATATCGTTCTGTTTCTGTTCCTATTTGTGTTCTTGTCTTTCTATGCCGAACTCGCAGCAGAATCCGGCAAGGCGCACAACCTCGGCCAGTACCTGGATTTCCTCAAAGAGCAGAACCTCGAGAGGGGATATGGCACCTTGGTGCTTAATCGATGGACCGCATTGACCTTCTGGTTTCAGGAGCATTTCCCCCAAGACATTTGGCATGGGTTCATTGGGCATGGTCCGGGCGAGTCCCGGGAAGGTGCTTTGGTGCTGGATATCGGTAAGACCGTCGCAGCTCGCCGGTATCCCGGCATGGGTATCGGTCTCACCAGCTTGAGCGCGCTTTTATGGGACGTGGGCCTGGTCGGGGTGGCGATGGTAGCGGCGATGTTTGTGAGTGCCTATCGTCTTGCCGGACGCCTGGCGCAGGCGGCCCGCGAACGGCCGCTTGCCGTGGCATTATTCAAGGCCTTACAGGCCGGGGTTGTTATCCTGGCTATTAGCATCGTGCACAAAGATTTCTTTGCGTTCGATGTGGCTTTCCAGAGCCTATATGTGTTGATCATGGGGTATCTGATTTATTCGGCGCGTAATTCCCAACCACGGAGCGTAAACCATAATCCGGATCATGCTGGGTTGCCGCATATGGGTCGCGCATCATGAACAGATTCAGGGTTGCCGCTCTCCTGTTTAGTATGGTGATTGGCGGATGGGCTGATGTGAGTTATGGCGCCAATGTCGATTGGGATTGGTTTTCGCGTACGGTCTCCGGCCGTGAGGGCGCGTTGGTCAAGACCGACAATGTGGTGGTGCGGGATCAACTGCCCGATCATTTCATCAGCTTCAACATGAATTACATCACTTTTGAAATGAGCTACTGGGATGCCCCGAAGGGGCAGGTTAAACCCGAAGTGATCGAGGCGATGAGGGCATTCCCGGGTGCAATCTATCGTTACCCGGGCGGACTGATCGCCAATGCCTTCGATGGGGAGGGCGCCATCGGTGATGCCGGGCAGCGCCGTCGCCAGCGGACCGTATCCTGGAAAGAGGGTACGCCCGTTCAATTCGGACCCAAGGAATACTTCAGTTTTTTGACCCAGGTGGGCGGGAGGTCCTGGTATGTACTGAATCTTCTGGGCTGGGACTCCGAGACGCTCTACAAGGAGTTGCCCAGCGCGGAGATGGCCGCCAGCAATCGCCGTCTGGCGGATTTCCGCCGTGCACATGACCAGACAGTTGATATTCCGCACTACTACCAACTGGGTAATGAGCTGGATCGGTCCGAATACCAATGGCCTACCGATAAGTACATTCAACGCTCGCTGGCAAGCATGGCGGTGGTGCGCAAGGCCGACCCCGGCGCCAAGTTTGTCCCTTTTCTGCGCGATTTCGACTGGCACTACCGGGGACGTCCGGGAACAAGTACGGCCAAGGATTTCGCGCGTGACGTGCTTACGGCGTTGCCGGATGTTCAGGACTTTTCTCTTCATGTCTATTACGACCGGCCCAAAGAGGAAGGCAAGACCTTTGACGTGCAGTGGCGTCAGGGCCTTCTGAAAAAATTTATCGCCCAGACTACCGCTTTGCGTGGCAAACCCTACCGCGTCTGGATCACCGAGAATGCCAAAGAGAACCCCAAAAAGGTGCCGCCTCCAGCTTTACGCCTGGCGACCACCAGCGGCATCACCGGTGCCATTTCCAGTGCCGATTTCCTGATCGCCATGACCCAGCTGCCCGAAGTGCAGGGCCTTTTCTGGCATGCGCTGGGTGGCGGACACTGGTGGGACTTGTTCCGTATGAATGCAGGGCGTATCGAGCCTACCCCGGTGTATTGGGTTTTTCGCCTGTTGCGGGAAAACATGCGGGGCAGCGTACTTAAGACAGAAACCGATGGCCCCAACCATAGCGGCTACGAAGGTGGCTACGACGTTCGCAGCGTGATCCTGCGCGATAAGGATGGCAGCCTGACCATATGGGCCATCAACCACGCAAGTAACCCCACTCCCTTGTCGGTTGATCTGGCCGGGCTTGCCAACCGTGTAGTCAATGTACGGCATGGCTTCGTGGCAGCCAAGATACCCGGCGGCGGTTTGGAATCCGAGATGGATATCGTTCGCAAATCAACCGACAGCCCAGTCGAACAGACTATCCCCGCCTCGGGCCAGTTACAACTTCAACTTCCCGCTCAATCCGTGTCCGCCATTCGCATCGAGCGGCTGTAGACGGGGCATCTGCTTCCACATGCCCCAACCATGCACTACAGCCTGAACAATCTCCGCCACAGCTTGCGCCATTTCTTCATCGGCAAAGCTGCAACGGCGATCACCGCCATGCTGCTGCTCATCCTGCTGGCACGCTGGCTGCCGAAGGAAGACTACGCAGTTTACGTTTCTCTCCAGGCTATTCTGGTCATCGTCAATTATGTGACTTCCTTCGGGGTAAGTCAGTCACTGCTGCGTTATCTCCCGGAACTGCGGGTGGCCAACAACAACCTGCCCATGTACCGCATGGTGGTTCGCTCGCTGCTCACCCGCTCTTTTGCCATTGGCCTTGGTTTTCTGGTGGTCTGGGCCCTCCAGCCTTGGCTGGTGCGGTGGTTTAACCTGGGCCAATGGGGAGGCTGGGTTACCGTTTACCTGCTTGTCGGCTGGTTACGGCTCTCCGGGCAGTTCCTTGGACGGATTATGGAAACCCTGCTTTGGCAGAAGCAATCCCAATACAGCCAGGCGGTGGGTAGTTTCATTCGGCTTGTGGCGGTTGGCCTGGCCGCGGCCTATGCGACAGTGGATATTCCCACGCTATTCGTTATCGAATTGGCTAGCGAGGCTCTGATCGTGATGTTGCTGGCGCTGGGCTATGTTCGTCAATGGCGTGCAGACCCCAGGCGGAAGGAGGGCGATCCCGGCTGGTGGCACACGCACCGGGAACGTTCCCGCCGCTATGCCTTGTGGTCCTACCTTTCCAGTCTCGCTTCGGTTTTGGCCGGCAGCGCCCCATACAGACTGGTTGCCGCCCGAATGCTGCTCCCTGAAAGCGTGGCGCTGTATGGCTTCACCAGCGGGCTGATGGATATGCTCAACCGTTACACGCCCACCCGCCTCATGCAGGGCACCCTACGTTCGGTCCTGGTGGCGCGTTACACGGCGTCTGGAAACCACGACGATCTGATTGCCAAGCTAGGTCTCAATTTCCGCGTCAATGCACTGATGCTGGCGTTGCTTGCCGCACTCGTTCTTTGCGCATCCGGCCCCGCGCTGATTTGGCTCACCAAAGGGAAATATGGCGAGGCTGATGTGATGCTGGCCGCATTGATCGGGGTTCTGGTCCTGGACGTGTTGCGTGCACAGCTTGAATTGCTGGCCGAGGTGGTGGAACGCAATCAGTGGGCATTGGCTGGAAATATCGTTCTGGGCATGGGTGTGATTGCCGCATTCTTCATGACCCGCATTTGGGGGACCTGGGGGCTGGTCCTGGGGGCGGGCATGGGTGAGGCCCTTGCCATGGCTGTCATGTTTGCTGGCCTGAAGTCCTATGGGGCAGGCCGTATCCTGGAAGGCAGAATTATCGTGCTCGTGTTGGCGCTGTTTCTGGCGGGCTGGGTAGGCAGAAACATTCCGGTGAGCGGTGTGGCAGGTTTCTTTCTTGCGTTAGCTGCCACCTTCTCAATGAGCGGAGGATTGCTCCTCGCTCTTCCGCCCTTTTCCAAAAATGAACGGGGCACGATGTTGAGCATGGTTGCCGGAAAGCGTGGGTTGGCAGGATGACCGGGACCACCTCGAAGTCGGTACGATTGCTGTTTTCCGTGGGCGGTGCGAAGGCGCCTCCTCGCGTGGATATCGCCGACCTGTTCGCCAAACGATTGGCGGCAAAGGGGTTCGACATTACCTGGCATTTCCTCAGCCCGGAGACAGGTCCCGCGCTCAGTCGTCAGACTTGGCATGGACAACCGGCCTACGTGATTGGTCGCAGTCGGTTGCCAGGTGCCTTGGGTCGGGGTGTAAGCAAGCTCATGGAACTATGGGCGGATCTGGTTTTCCTGGCACTGGCGCTACGCGGCAACTTCGACATCATCCAGGTTCGCGACAAGTTCTTTGTGGCGCTATTGGGTTTGGTCGCGGCACGTCTCAAGGCCGTCCCCTTTGTTTATTGGCTGTCCTACCCGTTTCCGGAGGCCCGTTTGCTCGATGCTCAGGAAGGCCGGTCCCGCCACCCCTGGTTTTCCTGGCTGGCGGGAACGCTTTCATCATGGATGCTCTATCGCGTGATTCTGCCGAAGGCTGCCCTGGTATTTGTGCAGAGCGAGCAGATGAAGCGGGACGTGGCACGGCCATGGATCGATGCCGGAAAAATCGTGCCGGTCCCCATGGGTATCCCTGACGAGGAATTACCCGATCGAAATATGGGGCAGCCTTTCGACTCCCCGGTTGTTCTGCATTTGGGGACCTTGATTCGCGTGCGGCGGCTGGCGATGCTGATCGGCGCCTTCGCGCGGGTACTTAAAGACCGGCCGGATGCCCGTCTGGTTTTTGTCGGCGATGGTGACGTTCCTGAGGATCGGGCCAACTTGGAAGCTGAAGTAAAACGGCTCGGCTTGCAGGAAAGTGTCGTGTTCATCGGGCAATTGCCGAGAGAACAAGCCCTTGAATGGGTCAGGCGGGCGATGGTTTGTGTCTCACCGTTCTACCCCACTTTTGTGCTGCGCTCCACCTCGCCCACCAAACTGATCGAGTACATGGCCATGGGCAAGGCCGTGGTTTCCAACGACCACCCAGAGCAGGCGGATGTGATTGCGCAGAGTGGCGCGGGTATCTGCACCGCTTGGGATGAGGAGGCGTTCGCCAAGGCGATCCTGGAATTGCTCAATCACCCGCAGCAGGTTTCTGAGATGGGCCAGAGGGGACGTGAGTGGGTGGCGCGCAATCGCGTATACAGCCGTATAGCAGATGATGTGTTTCATCGTTACATGGCGTTGATAAAGTATGAATAAGGATGAATCGATGCCTAATTTCGTGACAAGAAACAAATGCCCGGGATGCGCGACAGAAGAGGGAAGAGTTCTTTTTTCTAGCCCATTTATGAGTGCGCCGGTGTTGGATTTCATTCAGCACAAGTTTGTGGTGCAAGAGGTCGGCGACCATCTGATTGGACACGATTACGCCCTCGTGGAGTGTGGGAATTGTGGCCTGATTTATCAGCGAAATATTCTTGACGGAGAGTTGACTGAGAAACTGTATGACCGATGGCTGAATGCAGAAGCCACGCAAGATTTAGTCGACCATGGCAGTAAGCAACTCAGCATGAAAATACTGGGGGGCTATCTACAGGAAGCGGCCAAACTCCTTAGTTTCATCGGCAAACCGAATCATGAAATTGATGTTCTCGATTACGGAATGGGTTGGGGGCGTTGGTGCTTGGCCGCGAAGGCACTTGGGTGCAATGTTTATGGGTTCGATCTTTCAGAGACCCGTAATGAATATGCGCGCGGGCAGGGCATCACGGTGGTCGATGGCGCAACATTGGGAGCGCGGCAGTACGATTACATCAGCACCGAGCAGGTGCTGGAACATGTCCCTGATCCCTTGGAAATGACCCGATTTCTGACTGGCGCCCTTAAACCCGGAGGTATTCTCAAGATCAGTGTCCCCGATGGCTCTCATGTCAAGCAAGGCATGGCAGGCATCCGATGGGGCGAGGGGCGACAGTGGGGCGGGTTCCGTAAATACCTGATGCCCATCACCCCATTGATTCACATCAATACCTTCAGTCCAAGCAGCATTCGGGTGATGGCGCAATCTGCCGGCCTTGAAGAAACCGGCATTCCTTTACGCCATGACTATGCGTTGGTTCCCATGTCGTCCATGCGTGAGGCGCTGAGGAACACGCTGAGGCCGATCTACCGCAAGTGGGTACCGACCACACGTCTTTTCTTTCGGAAACCCGGCCAGTAAGCATGGGACTGAAAGGCGCTGTCTTTTCTCTGGTTAATCATGTCGGGATTTCCGTGGGCTGGCGCGCATTGCATCGGCGGAACCAGGTAACCATCCTCTGCTACCACGATCCTGCTCCTGAGATGATGACGGGGCACTTGGGGTGGTTAAGCAAGCGCTACAACCTGATCACCCTTGAAGACTATTTGGCCTGGCGGCAGGGGAATATTTCAGAGCTGCCGCCGCATGCCCTGGTGATTACTCTGGACGACGGCCACGCGGGCAATGCCAGACTTCTTGAAGTATTTCGCCATCACCGGGCGAAGCCAACCATCTTTTTGTGCAGCGATATCGTGGGAACGCATCGGCACTACTGGTGGCAGGACGTGGTATCGGCGCCCCAGCGCCAACGACTGAAACGCCTGCCGGATGCGGCACGCCTGAGGGCATTGCAGGAAACGGGCTTCGATGAAGCAAGGGAATATGCAGACCGCAGCGCGCTGTCTTCTGATGAGATCGGCGCCATGCGGGAAACGGTCGATTTTGAAGCCCATACGCGGTTGCACCCGGTGCTGCCCATGTGCGACGAACAGCGTGCGCGTGATGAAATTTCCGGGTGCAAGCGGATTCTCGCTGAGCGTTTTGGCCTGGATACCTGGGCGTTTGCCTATCCTAATGGCGATTACTGCGATCGTGATGTGAGGCTTGTCAAGGATTCGGGCTTCCGCTGCGCGCTCACCATTGACGCGGGCTTCAATGATGCCAGGACAGATATCTTCAGATTGAAGCGCATCCTGATTCCGGACAATGCCGGTCTGGACGAACTGGCTGTGAAGGCAAGCGGGTTCTGGGGCTTCCTGTTGCGACTGGCGGGCAAAAAGTCCCCCTTCGGTTATCACGCCATGCACGAGAATTAAGCGCATGCCCAAGCTGCTATCGCTCAATACTTACCACTATCGGCGGGGTGGTTCCGACGTGGTGTTTTTCGAACACGAGGCCATGTTCCGCCGTTTGGGATGGGACACGGCCGTGATGACCATGCATCACCCCAGGAACGAGCCTTCGCCCTGGAGCGAGTTCTTCGTGGACGAGATTGAGTTTGGCCATGAGTACGGACTGGTTAACAAACTGGCCATGGCGGGAAAGGTGATCTATTCGCTGGAAGCGCGCAACAAGCTGGACAAGCTGTTGCAGCATTTCAAGCCTGACGTGGCCCATGCCCACTGCATCTATCACCATCTTTCTCCTTCTGTGCTGCCTTTGCTCAAGGAACGCGGCATTCCCGTGGTGATGACATCCCACGACCTGAAGCTGGCTTGCCCAAGTTACAAAATGGTTAACCGCACCGGTATTTGCGAACGCTGCAAGGGCGGCAATTTGCTCAATGTGATTCGCTACCGTTGTGTGCGCGACTCGTTACCCGTAAGTGCCTTAATTGCCTTGGAATCCGGGATCCACAGGCTGTTTGGGCTTTATCGAAAGAATCTGGATCGGGTTGTCGCGCCCAGCCACTTCATGCGTGACAAGCTGATCGAGTGGGGGTGGAGTCCACAACAGATCGTGTATATCCCGAACTACGTCCATGTGGAACGTTTCACGCCCAACTATGCGCCCGGAGATTATTTTGTCTACTTCGGTCGCTTGCAGTTGGACAAAGGCGTTGCCACTGTAGTGAGGGCTGCCATACAGGCGGGGGTCAAGCTGCATATGGTTGGGACCGGGCCGGACGAGGCTTTCGTCAGGCAGCTGGCGGACGGGCATGAGGATCGCGTGATCTTCCATGGTTACCAGCAGGGCGAGGCCCTTCGGGCAATCATTGGCCAGGCACGTGCCGCAATCCTTGCTTCGGAAATATACGAGAACGCACCGATGAGCGTGCTGGAGGCGTATGCCAGCGGCAAGCCGGTGATCGGTGCGCGCATTGGCGGCATTCCTGAAATGGTGCGCGATGGGGAGACGGGGGCGCTTTTCGAAAGTGGCAATGTGGAGGAACTGGCGGGCCTGATGCGCCAGTTTGCGGACATGTCGGATAACGCGGTGGCGGAAATGGGGAAAGTGGCACGGGACTATGTAACGCAGACCTTTACGGCGGATCGCTACCTAAGCGAAATGCTAGCGCTGTATGCCAGCCTGGGGGTGAAGACAAACAGGATGGGTGAGGGGAGGGCGGGGTGATTGCGCAGATTGATCGCGACTATCTGAATTACGGCATGGCGCGTGCGGCTCGCCGGCTCGCCAGTTATGGGCTATACGAAGGCCGCCCGCTGACGACGAAAGGCCGCTTCATCAACCCGCTGGTGTTTGCCTGGTTGAATTCGCTAGCCGTGATGCCAGGCGAACCCAGGGTGGATCGCCCCATTTTCATCACAGGGCTGGGCCGTTCCGGCACCACCATTCTGGGTATCTTGCTTTCGCTGCATAAGCAGGTTGGCTATCTGAACGAGCCGAAAGCGCTGTGGCATGTGATCGATCCACGCCAGGACATCAACGGCAACTATTCGACGGCAGGTGCGCGTTTTCGGCTGGCGGCGACCGACGTGAACGCAGACCGGATGCGGCGCGCGCATCGCCTTTTCAGCCGCTATCTGCGCCTGACGGGTTCCGGGAGGGTGGTGGACAAGTATCCCGAACTGATTTTTCGTGTGGACTATGTGCGGGCGATGTTTCCCGATGCGAAGTTCGTCTTCATCACGCGCAGCGGGGCGGATGCGGTGCCCTCGGTGGTGAAGTGGTCGGAGCGGCTGGGCGTGAAATCCGGCGAACATACCGACGATTGGTGGGGGCGCAACGACATCAAGTGGCATTACCTGCGCGAGCAACTGATTCTCGGTGACTCGGCTTATGAATCGGTGTGGCGGCTGGCGACGGCTGATCTCGACCACGCCAACCGGGCGGCGCTGGAGTGGATCGTGACCATGCGCGAGGGATTGGCACAGGAACAGCGTCATCCGGATGCGGTGATCCGGGTGGCTTACGAGACACTGCTTGCAGACCCGGCGGGTGAACTGGAGCATCTGCAACGTCAATGTGATCTGGAACCGGACCCACGCGTGACGGATTACGCGAAGAAGCGGCTCTACGACAACCCGGCCAAGGGCTGGCCGGAACTGCATCCGGCAGTGGATGCGCTGTTCCGCGACACGATGACAAGACTGGGATACGAGACGCCGTGACGACAAGACATATCCGCATCCTCGGCACGCGCGGGGTGCCCGCCGCGCATGGCGGCTTCGAGACATTTGCCGAGCATTTAGCGCCTTATCTGGTGGAACGTGGCTGGCAGGTGACGGTGTATTGCCAGGAAGATGGCGAAGGGCCGGTGTTCGAGGACGAGTGGCGCGGGGTGCGGCGTGTGCGCATGCCGGTGGCCACGACGGGCGCAGCGGGGACGATCGTCTTCGACTGGAAATCCACCGTGCACGCGGCAGGCGAAAAGGGACTGGTACTGACGCTGGGCTACAACACGGCGGTGTTCTGCACACTGTATCGCCTCAAGGGGTTGAAGAACGTCATCAACATGGATGGCGTGGAGTGGCGGCGCCAGAAGTGGGGCAAGGTGGCCAAGACATGGTTCTGGCTGAACGACTGGGCGGGCTGCGGGCTGGGCAATCACCTGGTGGCAGATCATCCCGAGATCAAGCGGCATCTGGCGACACGGGTGGCCCCAGGCAAGATCACCATGATTCCCTATGGCTCGGATCGGGTAGACCGTGCGGATGCCGGATTGATTGCACCTCATGGATTGGCGTCGGGGAGCTACGCCATCCTGATTGCGCGGGCCGAGCCGGAGAATTCGATTCTGGAAGTGGTGCGAGCGTGGTCGCGCAAGCCGCGCGGCTGCAGGCTGGTGGTGCTCGGCAAGTATGATCCAGGCCATGCCTATCAGCGTGCAGTGAAGGAAGCGGCGTCAGATGAAGTGATTTTCCCCGGCGCGATCTACGACAAGGTGAAACCTCTGCTTAACTCCACGAGGCTGACGCGACGTGGTTTTCCGACATGAA